>ERZ1292625.2020-Hain-H41-01um-R1-2020-length-20420-cov-9_pt1 | contig 20420 bp, 20 predicted proteins | sample MGYA00564400_ERZ1292625 | MGnify/ENA primary metagenome ERZ1292625 (study PRJEB36523, sample SAMEA6512639) | groundwater metagenome | collected 2019-01-08 | study: AquaDiva: Metagenomics assemblies of 32 groundwater samples
AAAAGCACTCTTTTTAAGGTGCTGACAAAAAAACAGGTTAATATTGAGAATTATCCTTTTTGCACTATTGACCCGAATGTGGGTGTGGTGCAGGTGCCGGATGAACGAATTAATGAACTTGCGGAGTTTTCGCATTCCAAAAAAATTGTGCCGGCAGCCATAGAGTTTGTTGATATTGCCGGATTGGTTAAGGGCGCGGCAGAGGGCGAGGGTTTAGGAAATAAATTTTTGGCAAATATCAGGGAGGTAGACGTTATTGCAGAAGTTGTGCGCGCGTTTAAAAACGATAAAATAATTCATGTTCATAATAAGATAGATCCGGAAAACGACATTAGCGTAATAGAAGCAGAATTGATATTGGCGGATTTGGAAACAATAAACAAAAGAATCCAGAAACTGGAAAAAGAAGTGAAATCGCAGGATAAAGAAGCGATTAAAAAAATGGAAATTGTAAAAAAAATACAATCAGAACTTGAGTCCGGAAAAACAGCATTAAAATGCGATTTACATAAAGAAGAAATTGATTTAATGAAAGATTTACACTTGCTTACACTCAAACCTATTTTGTACATCTTTAATATTTCAGGCAATGAATCGAAGTCCGCCTTCGGTTTAAAGATAGATATTAAAGAAGAAGAGGATTTGATGGAAATGAGCGATGAAGACAAGAAAGAACTAGATTTACAAAGTAATTTAGATAAATTGATTGTTGAAGCGTATAAATTATTAGGTCTTATCACTTTTTTAACAACGGGTGAGGATGAGACACGGGCATGGACGATTAAAAATGGAAGCACGGCTCCAGAAGCAGGCGCTGCCATTCACACTGATTTCAAGGAGAAATTCATTAAGGCAGATGTTATAAACTGGCAGAAACTTTTAGATGCCGGTTCGTATTCTTCTGCACGCGAAAGGGGCCTGGTGCGCATTGAAGGCAAGGATTATGTCGTTTGCGACGGAGATGTGATAGAGTTTAAAATTTAAGACTCTGGAAATGCTGCTTTTAATTTTTCTTTTGCTGCCTGGACTGCTGTTTTAAAATCAGATATGGCTTTCTCAAAAGCGGCTTTTTTCGCGGTTATAAGGGAATCTATTGAATCGTTGACTTTATCTAGATTTTTTCTGTCATTTTCAAATTTTTCCCTCAATCCTTTCAAACTTGCTCTAAGAGTTGTGCGTATCTCTGATGTGGCAACTCCGTTGTCGCAATCAGTCTTGGCCTTATTGAAATCTTCTTTTATGGAGTTTTTGTAAGTAGATACCAAAGAATCCACAGATACTTTTCTTGATGAAATGGCATTATCAATACTCTGTCTGAAATCGCTGATTGCTTTGTCAATCGCCGTCTTTCTTGCGGTAATGGCATTATTGATGTCAATCTGAAATTGTATAACAGCCTGTTTCTGCGCATCGGTCTGGGCTTTTTCCATCAATTTTTGAAAATGCTCGTTACGGTTTTCATCCCTCTTTTGGCGGAATTCAGCCAATCTGTCATCGCGTTTTTCACGGCGCTCATCAATATTTGACTGGCGCGCTCCTATTCTCTCTTTGATTTTTGCTTCACGTTCATCCGTGCGATTTTCTATATTTGTCAAAGTATCAGAAATTTTTAAGCAAAAAGCGGTATCTCTTTTTATATTATTATTCTGTATTCTTTGAGCAAATACAACAGAAGGCAATATCAAAGTTGTTATCATCGGCGCTATTGCGACCGATATAATTATTTTTTTAAATGCCGTTTTCATAATTTGATGCAGATTGACCAAATTCATTTATTGTCTGGCTGTCTATATCTAACAGTGTTTTGTCCGTAAATTCTTCGGCAGTTAAATCCTGTTCTTTTGTGGCGCCATCAATAATGGCATTAATAGCGTCATTGATATTGCCGGTTGCCGGTGGAAGGATATTTTCTTTTGTTGCTTCTTTTGCTATTTCTTTATTTTCTTGAGTTGTTGGACTTTCTGCTCCTTTGTAAAAGACCGCAAACCCTATAATTAATATCGCCAAAACAGTTATAATAATTATCGGCTTTATTTTTTGGTTCATAATAAACTTGATCATTTTAACTAGTAATTAATCGACCATACATACATACATACATACATATTATACTATTTAAAGAAAATGTTGTACAATGCTTTTATGAGGAATATAAATTTCAAAAAATTGATCCTTGTGTTAGGTATAATTATCGTGCTTAATCTGTTTTTTAATTACGGCGTGGTGACTTTTTACGATGAGCCGAAATACGATGATTTTTGCAAGCCAGAATTTTCATCAAAAGTATATAATTCAGAAGAGGAATGCAAAAATACAGGAGGAATGTGGTCAGCCAATCAAGTTTTTTATGCCGAAGATTCATCTAAATCAGTGCCTGCTCCCCAGCCTGTTATGAAAGACATAAAAGAGCCAAGGGGGTGGTGCGATGTGCAATATTCTTGCAGAAAAGATTTTGAAAGCGCGCGCGATTTTTATAATCGCAATGTTTTTATTGTTTTGATAATAGCCGGAGTTATCTCTATTGTTGTGGGATTTATGGTAGGGCAGTCAGAGGCCGTTTCTTTGGGCTTATCTTTTGGAGGTCTTTTGTCTTTAATTATCGGCACAATAAGATATTGGTCAGCCATGAATGATTATCTGCGGTTTATAATTCTTGGAGTCGCTCTTATTATTCTTGTTTATATGGGAATAAAAAAATTCAGAAATGAGTAAAAATGAAAAAATACGATTTTAAAAAAATTGAAAAAAAATGGCAGAGGTATTGGGAAAAAACAAAGATTCATAAAGTTAAAGATTCTGTAAAAAGCGGGAAAAATTTTTATCACCTTGTAATGTTTCCATATCCTTCGGGCGACTTGCATATAGGCCACTGGTACAATTTTGCTCCAGCTGATGTTTACGCCCGTATGAAAAAGATGCAGGGATTTAATGTTTTGTCTCCTATGGGCTTTGATTCTTTTGGTTTGCCAGCGGAGAATGCTGCCATAAAAAGAAAAATTCACCCTAAAGATTGGACTTATAAAAACATTAAAGTAATGACCAAGCAACTTAAAAGTATTGGCGCAATGTATGATTGGTCGCGTAAGGTCATTACTTCTGATCCGGAATACTACAAATGGACACAATGGATGTTTTTGCAATTTTACAAAAACGGCTTGGCTTACAAGAAAAAAGCCCCGGCAAATTGGTGTCCGAAATGCCATACAGTTTTGGCAAATGAGCAGGTTGTTGACGGAAAGTGTGAGAGGTGCGAAATGGAAGTGATTCAGCGCGAGATTGAACAATGGCTGTTTAAAATTACAAAGTATGCGGATGAATTACTGAAAGATTTAGATAAACTTGATTGGCCGGAAAAGACAAAAATAATGCAAGTGAATTGGATAGGGCGCTCTGAAGGAGCGATTATAAAGTTTAAAATTAAAAGTGAAAAGTTAAAACTAGAGGAATTAGAAGTTTTTACTACGCGTATTGATACTATTTTTGGGTGCACTTATGTTGTGGTAGCGCCGGAACACGAAATTATCTCAAATCTCAAATCTCAAATCTCAAATCTGGACGAAGTTGAAAAGTATGTTGAAGAAGCAAGGCATAAGTTAGAGAGGGAGAGATTGACAGAAGACAAACAAAAATCCGGCGTTGAATTAAAAGGAATAAAAGCGATAAATCCTTTTAATAATGAGAAGGTACCGATTTTTGTGGCTGATTATGTTTTGGGGCATTACGGCACTGGCGCCGTGATGGCCGTCCCGGCGCATGATAAAAGGGATTTTGAGTTTGCAAAGAAATATGGTTTAAAAATTACAGAGTCTGTTTCCGGCGGAGATATTAAAAATCAGGTTTATACAAAAGATGGAATCCTTGTTAACTCCAATCAATTTATTGGTTTAACTTCAGAGAAGGCGCGAGAAGAAATGACAAAATGGCTGGAGAAAAATAAATTAGGGAGCAAACAAATAAATTATAAACTTCGTGATTGGCTGGTGAGTCGTCAGCGATATTGGGGAGCGCCGATTCCGATAATTTACTGCGATAAATGCGGAGAAATGCCGGTGTCGGAAAAGGATTTGCCAGTGAAATTGCCGAATGTGAAAAATTATCTACCTACAGAGGAAGGCAGGTCGCCTTTGGCGCATTCAGAAAAATTTATCAATGTAAAATGCCCGAAATGCAAGGGTTCGGCAAAAAGAGAAACAGATACTATGGATACTTTTGTTTGTTCATCTTGGTACTATCTGCGTTATGTTGACCCGAAAAATAAAAAGAAATTCGCTGATGTAAATAAATTAAAATCATGGTTTCCGATTGATATATATATAGGCGGAGCGGAGCACGCCGTTCTCCATCTTTTATATTCAAGATTTTTCACGAAGGCTCTGAGAGACTTTGGTTATTTAAATTTTGATGAACCATTTGACGCATTGAGGCATCAAGGGATAATTCTCGGTCCTGATGGACAGAAGATGTCTAAATCAAAAGGTAATGTCATTGATCCAGATGAACTGGTAAAAAATTTTGGCGTTGATGCAGTAAGAATGTACCTTTGTTTTATGGGAGAATATTCTCAAGGCGGTCCGTGGAATTCGACTGGAATCATGGGAGTGAAAAGATTTTTGGAAAGAGTATGGAAATTACATTTCCACTTAGAAGCAAGGCTTCTAAGTGGAAGCCTTGCTTCTAAGTCCTTTGAATCTTTGCTTCATAAAACCATAAAAAAAGTTTCTGAGGATATTGAAAATTTAAAATTTAATACCGCTATCAGCGCCTTAATGATTTTACTTAACGAAATGGAGAAGCAGGAAAAATTACCCGTTACTTATTACGCGTTACTCGTTATGTTACTTAGTCCTTTTGCTCCTCACATAGCCGAGGAATTATGGAAAAACCTTGGCCATAAAAAATCAATATTTCTAGAAAAATGGCCTCAAGATGACTCAAGAAAGATAAAAGAAAATACTTATAATTTAGTTGTTCAGATAAATAGTAAGGTCAGAGATGTTTTTGAGGTTTCTGTTGGAATTTCTGAAGCAGAGGCAAAAGATTTGACATTGCAAAGAGAAAATGTTAGAAAATGGATAAGTGGCAAATCTATACAAAAAGCCATATTTATACCCAATAAATTGATAAATATTGTAATTTAATTTAAATTAAAATAATTGTATAATAAATATACTTTCAATTATGCTTCAATTTAAGCCAAAACAGACAATTAAAAAAATCATTGCCATACTTCCTCCTCGATCTCAGGAAATTATTTTACAAAGATATGGATTAGGATTTTCTCCAGAATCAAAGACATTAGAGGCCATAGGGCAGAATTATAATATAACAAGAGAAAGAATAAGGCAAATAGAAAATTTTTCTTTGAATCTTATAAAAAAGCACAATATCTTTTCCTCTCTCGGAGATGTTTTTGATGAATTAAAAAGCCATATAGAAAGAAAGGGAGGGATTGTAGAAGAAGAATCATTTTTAAAAAATCTATCCGATGATCCAATTATACATAATCATATTTATTTTCTTTTAGTTCTTGGAGATGATTTTACTAAAATAAAGGAAGATGAAGAATTTTTGCATCGCTGGACTATTGATATGGAAAATGCGGATAATATCCATCAGGCTTTAAGAAATCTACATAAACAGATTTCCCCTGAAGAATTAATGACTGAAGAAAGAATAATTTCTTATCTCAAAAAACATGTTTCAGAAATTTTTAAGAAACAAAAAATTGAAGAAGAGATGATTCGCTCTTGGCTGGTTATCTCAAAAGTTATAAATAAAAACGCATTAGGTGAGTGGGGCCTTGTTTCTTCGCCGAACATAAGCCCTCGAGGCATGCGCGATTTTGCTTACCTTGTTATTAAAAAACATGGTTCTCCGCTACATTTCAACGAAGTTGCCAGCAAAATAAGCGAAATTTTTAACAGAAAAGCGCATCCAGCGACTACCCACAATGAACTTATTAAAGACGATCGGTTTGTTTTGGTTGGCAGAGGCCTTTATGCATTAAGGGAATGGGGATATACAAGTGGTGTTGTGCGGGATGTAATAAAAAACATGCTTAAAAACTCTACTCCCTTAAGCAAAGAAGAGATTATAAAAAGAGTTTTGAAGGAACGATACGTAAAAGAGAATACAATTCTTGTGAATTTGCAAAATAGGAATTATTTCAAAAGAAACGTAGAAGGTGATTATACAACTGCATAATTTATGTCATTTTCATCAGTTCTTACTAAAGATTTTCTTTTAAAATCTTTAGATATATTAATAAGCCTTTATTATATATGGTTGCCAATTATTTTAGCAATCATTTTTTGGGAATTGTGGGTTCATTATGTAAGAGCAAGATATATAAATAATCTCAGTTGGATTTTATTAGAGATGAAACTTCCGCGAGATATAGCAAAGAGTCCCAGGGCAATGGAAGTTTTTTTAAATAGTCTTCATACGACTAGAACAGGAAACTTAATAGAGCAATATTGGAATGGATTTTTGACAGCATGGTTTAGTTTAGAAATAGTCGGAATTAATGGAGAAGTGCATTTTTATATTTATACCCAAAAATTTTTTAGAAAAGTAGTTGAAGCGCAAATTTACGCGCAATATCCAAATGTCGAGATTATAGAAGCTAGTGATTATACAAATATTTCTAATAAGCCTGAATTTATGCAGGAATGGAATATGTTTGGTTCAGAATTTGCATTAATTGCAGAAGATGCTTATCCTATAAAAACATATATTGATTACGGCTTGCATGAGACAGCTACAAAAGAAGAGCAGAAAACAGATCCACTTACTTCACTTATTGAATTCCTTGGTTCATTGGGGGAGGACGAACAAGTTTGGTTTCAAATCTTAATTAGAGCTACGAAAAAAAAGTGGAAAGAAGAGGGAGAAAAACTTATTGAAAAAATTATGGGTATAAAAGAGGGTGTTGATGATAAAAACATGATTCAAGCATTGGGAGGTTTGCATCCTGGTAAAACTGATTTGATAAAGGCAGTACAAAAGAGTGTTTCAAAACTAGGATATGATGTTAATATGAGGATGATATATATTGCTAAAAAAGAGGTATATGATGCGGCAAAATTAGTTTCAATGCTTCTTTTGACAAAGCAATATAATTCACCAAATCTAAACGGATTTAAGCCGGTAAACGCAACAACAGTTGATTATTTTTTTAAAAAAACGCGGGAGAATTTGAGGAGAAATATAATGTTGAATGCGTATAAAAATCGTTCCTGTTTTTATATACCTTATCCAAGAAAAACATTTATTCTTAATACCGAAGAATTGGCAACCATCTACCATTTTCCTGGAAGAGTGGCAGAGACGCCGACTTTTGGCAGGATTGAAGCCAAAAAAAGCGGTCCGCCTTCCAATCTTCCCATATAAATGAAATTTTCTTTGAAGATAAAATCGATACTCTTTTTATTTTTAGGTTTTTTAGTTTTTCTTTTATTTTTTCTTCTCACATTTCTTCGATTGATTTTTTTACCCCCGGATGATTTTCCGTATAATCATCATGTCTATATCGATAAGGGGAAAAATCTATCCGAAATTGCAGATTATTTAAAGGATGAAAAAATAATCAGATCTAGCACCTTTTTTATTATTTTGGCAAAAATAGATGGCAAGGAGGTAAAAATCAGGCCAGGAGATTATTTTTTTAAAGAACCAATTGATGCCCTAAAGATTATTAATCGTTTGACTAACAGTGACTTTGTTTCTAAGTCAATAAAAGTCACTATTCCGGAGGGAATGACTGCAATAGGCATTGCAGAGATTTTTAAAGATTTTGATAATTTTGATGCAGATAAATTTATAAATCTGGCTAAAAATCAAAAGTTGGAAGGATATTTATTCCCTGATACTTATCTTTTTCTTGATTCAGTGACAGAAAAAAATGTGATTGAAAATATGAAAAGTAATTTTGATAAAAAGTTAAGAGATTTTTTTGAGGAGGTTGGAAAAAGTGGAAGAAATCTTTCAGATATAATAAACATGGCTTCTATAATTGAAAAGGAAATCTCTAATTCTGACGACAGAAAAAAGGTGTCAGGAATTTTATGGAAACGTTTAGATAAGGGAATGCCACTTCAGGTTGATGCAGTATTTTATTATATTGACGGAGAAAAAAATTCTAAAGTTAATTTTGATGATTTAAAAATTGATTCCCTATATAATACTTATTTATATAAAGGTTTGCCACCTACTCCTATTAGTAATCCCGGCCTTGATGCAATAAAGGCAGCTTTAGGGCCAGAAGGTTCTTCTTACTGGTATTATCTTTCCGGTAAAGACGGAGACACTTATTTTGCCAAAACTTTTGAAGAACATAAAAAGAATAGGGCGAAGTACTTGAGATAAATGAACAGAAATACTAAAAAAATTTTTGTAGCGATGTCAGGAGGAGTAGATTCGAGTGTGACGGCTTTGCTTTTAAAACAGCAGGGTTATGATATTGTCGGTTGTTTTATTAAGGGTTGGTACCCGAAAGGATTTTATTGCAACTGGAAAGAAGACAGGCGGGATGCGATGCGCGTTTGCGCAAAATTAGGAATTCCCTTTATTACAATTAATGCGGAAAAAGAATATAAAAAATATGTTGTTGATTATATGATAAGAGAATTTAAGACAGGCAGGACGCCAAATCCTGATGTGATGTGCAACAAAAATATAAAATTCGGCATATTTTTGAAAAAGGCGTTAAAAATGGGCGCGGACTATATTGCAACAGGACATTACGTTAAAATCTCAAATCTCAAATCTCAAATCTCAAATCTTTTTCAGGCAAGAGACAAAAATAAAGACCAGAGTTATTTTCTTTGGGCGCTTAATCAAGACCAGTTAAAATATTGCATATTTCCGATAGGAGAATTATTAAAACCGCAGGTCAAAGAAATAGCCAGAGAAAATAATCTGCATACTGCAGAAAAAAGAGAAAGTATGGGCATATGTTTTATTGGCGAATTTGACATAAAGGAATTTTTGAAAAAATATATAAAATTTAAGAAAGGCAAAATAATTGACCAGAATGGGAAGATTATTGATGAGCATGACGGTGTGATGTTTTATACAATCGGCCAGAGACATGGGTTTGGGGGTGGCGGAGGGGTGCCTTATTATATTGTGGAAAAAGATATAAAGAAAAATTTATTGATTATTTCGAATAAAGCGGATGAGGAAAAATTTTATAAAAAAGAAGTGGAAATTGAGCAGGTAAATTGGATTTCTGGCAATTCGCCTGCTTGCTTGGACACTCGGTGTCCAAGCGGACACCGAGTGTCCTTTAAGGCGCGGATACGTTACCGTCAGCCGTTGCAAAGTTGCCACTTAGAAGCCTTGCTTCTAAGTGGAAGCAAGGCTTCTAAGTTAAAAGTTGTTTTTACCAAACCCCAGCGCGCTGTCACTCCCGGCCAATCGCTTGTAATTTATGATGGACAAAAAATGTTAGGCGGTGGTATTATTAAATAATATGACATCAAAAGAAATTAGGGGAAAATTTTTGGAATTTTTCTCCACCAAAGGCGGATCCGCCTCAGGCGGAAAAGGGCATACGATTATTTCCTCGGCTTCTTTAATTCCTTCTGAAACTGACCCGACAGTATTATTTACTACTGCTGGAATGCATCCTTTAGTGCCATATCTTTTGGGAGAAAAACATCCAGGAGGAAAGCGGGTGGCAAATGTTCAGAAATGCATTCGTACAGTAGATATAGACGAAGTGGGAGATATAAGCCATCTTACTTTTTTTGAAATGATGGGGAATTGGTCATTCGGTGATTATTTTAAGCGTGAGGCGATTGAATGGAGTTGGGAATTTTTAACGTCTTCAGAATGGATGGGTTTAGATAAAGACAGATTTGCTGTTTCTGTTTTTGGGGGAGACAAAGACGCCTCATTTGACGAAGAAGCTTTTAATATCTGGAGAGAGATAGGAATATCTGAAAAAAGAATTGCAAAACTGCCAAAAAAGAATAATTGGTGGGGTCCGGCTGGGAAAACAGGGCCCTGTGGACCAGACACTGAAATGTTTTATTGGGTAGGAGGTTTAGATAAAATTCCAGAGAGTTTTAATGATGATAATAGATTATGGATAGAAACATGGAATGATGTATTTATGCAGTACAATAAAACAGATGATGGGAATTACGAACCATTGAAACAGAAAAATGTTGATACAGGAATGGGATTAGAAAGAATGGCTATGATAATGCAAAAAAAGCAAAGTGTTTATGAAACAGATTTATTTGCGCCAATAATGGAGAAAATAGATTCACTTAGAAGCCTTGCTTCTAAGTTGGATGAAAAAGCTGAACGTATTATTGCTGACCATATTAAGGCGAGCGTTTTTATTATTACTGACGGCGTAGAGCCGTCCAATGTCGGTAGAGGATATGTGCTAAGAAGATTAATCAGGCGGGCAGTAAGACATGGAAAATTACTTGGTATTGATAAAAATTTTACAAAAAAAATTGCAGACGTTGTGATTGATATTTATAAAGATGTTTATCCAGAGTTATTGAATAATGAATCAAGAATTATAAATGAATTGGAAAAAGAGGAAGAGAATTTCAAGAAAACGCTAGAAAAAGGATTAAGGGAGTTAGAAAAAATGGGAGATAAAGTTTCTGGCAGAGACGCTTTTACTCTTTATTCCACTTACGGATTTCCCTTGGAAATGATAAAAGAGATTGTTAAAGAAGTTGACGAAAATGGTTTTCAGGAAGAATTAAAGAAGCATCAGGAACTTTCCAAAACTGCCTCTGTCGGCATGTTTAAGGGTGGGTTGGCGGATGCTAGTGAGCAGACGACAAAATATCATACAGCCACGCATTTGCTCTTGGCGGCATTGAGAAAGGTTTTAAGCGGTCATATAGAACAGAAAGGAAGCAATATTACAGCAGAGAGAATGCGTTTTGACTTTTCTCATCCGCAGAAAATGACAAAAGAGGAGCTGGAAAAAGTTGAGGATATGATTAATGAAAAAATAAAAGAAAATTCAAAAATAATCTGTGAGGAAATGGATATTGAAGAGGCGAAAAATAAAGGCGCGATCGGAGTTTTTGAACATAAATACGGGAGCAAGGTGAATGTTTATTCAATAGATGATTTTTCAAAAGAGATATGTGGCGGTCCTCATGTAAAAAATACAAGCGAATTGGGGAAATTCAAAATCTTGAAGGAAGAAGCCAGTTCTGCCGGCGTTCGCAGAATAAAAGCCGTGCTTGAATAATAAATATTTGCTATAATCTAAATAATGGCATTTGGTCTGTTTAAAAAGAAAGAAAAATATATTGCTGTTTTTGATATAAACAGCGCCTCTATAGGTGCTGCCATAATTAAGCATGTGCCAGGAGAAAAACCGGAAATTATTGCGATTGACAGGGTAAATATAAATTTTCTAATGGACGTTGATTTTAAGGCATTTTCAAGATGCACAATAGATTCTTTTAGGAGAACATTAAAAAATATTATAAAAAAATTTCCCAAAAAGATAGATTCAATTATGTGCGTTTTCTCATCTCCTTGGTATATATCGCAAACTAGGATTATTAAGATTAAAAAAGATAAAGATGTTATCGTAAATAAAATTTTTATTGATAAAACTCTAGAAAACGAAAAAATAATTTTTAAAGACAAATGGGATAGAAAAGAAGAAGCGGATTTTGTTGAGCAAGAAATAATGACGGTAAATTTAAATGGCTATCATATTAAAAATTTTATAAATAAGAAAGCCAAAGATGTCGAGATCTTTAGTTATATGAGTCTTGCTTATAAAGATATAAAAGAGAACATAAAAAAAGAAATATTTCAGAATTTTCACATAGATGAAGTATCATTCCATACTTTTCCCTGCGTCATGTTTAATATATTGAAAAATATGATAAATATAGAGGAAGGCTTGCTGATGCTGGATATAAGCGGAGAATTCACGGATTTATCTTTAATTCGAAATAATATATTGGAGGAGACAGTTTCTTTCCCCAGGGGAAAAAATTTTCTATTAAGGGAAATTGCCATATCTTTTAAGACATTCATGAAAGAGGCATTTTCTATTTTTGAGAAGTATATAAGCGGCCACGCAAACGAGAATGTAAAAAAGAAAATATCTATTATAACAGAAAACGCAAGAAATGAGTGGTCTAGATTTTTCACAAACAGTCTGGAAAAAATCTCCGAATCAGAATTGCTCCCTCGCAACCTTTTTATATTAGGAGAAGGTTTTGTGACCAAGGAATTCATCAAATGTACGGGAGATAATTCCTGTTCAAGTTTTATAACCCTAGGGAAGCCTTTTAAGATTAATTATCTTTCCGTTGATTCATTAAGGCATATGTTTAATCTTACAAAAGATACCATGCATACCAAAGACAAATTCATCTTAATAGAGTCTATTTTTGCAGATAAATTTATATCATAAAATATATGGTCAAGCGCATAATACAAGATATGATAATAAAAAAACATCAGGCTCTAAGAGAAACAGAGATTGAGAAAGATGAATTTCCGAAAATTGATATAAAAAAGAAAAGAGATCTTAAGAAATGGATCATTGTAATAATAATATTTATATTGGTGTCATTTATAATATTTAAAGTTCTAGACAATTTTAGTTATGCGAAAGTTGTCGTTAAGTCAATTGAAAAGATGGAAGATATTGATTATAAATTAAGAGCCATGGATGACAACAAAAATAAAGATTTATCTTTTGAAACAATGACCATGGAATATTCTCTGCAGAAAATATTGCCGTCTACCAGCACTCAGTATGTGGAGAAAAAAGCTAGCGGAAGAATTATGATTTATAATAAATATGATTCCAAGCCACTATCTCTGAAAGAAGAGACGCGTTTTGAGACTCCTGACGGCAAAATATATAAAACTAAAGACAGGGTTGTTGTGCCAGGCAGCCCTGGATATATAGAGGTTGCAGTTTATTCTGATCAACCAGGAGAAGAATATAACATAGGACTTAGTGATTTTATTTTGCCGGGCCTAAGGGGTACGGCCAGATATGAAAAAGTTTTTGCGCGTTCAAAAACAAAGATGGAAGGCGGTTATAAAGGGCAAATAAACTATGCATCAAAAGAGGACATAGAAAGCGCCAGGAATATTCTAAGGCAATCGATAGAGAAATATCTTAAGGATTCTATTTCTAATCAGAAACCTAAAGATTTTTTAATGTATGACAGCGCTGTTAAGATAGATTTCTCAACTATAAACCATCCTAATGAAAATGAAGTAGAGGAAAAGGGTATCATAATTGCTTATCTTTTTAATCAGTCCAGTTTGTCTGATTATTTAGTAAATAAAAAAATTAGCGACAAGGGGGTTATGGACGTTGATCTTATTAATATCGATAAATTAGATTTTGAATTGATAAGTTCAAACAACGCTGGAACCGAGATATATTTTAATATCAAGGGCAAGGGGCATTTTGTCTGGAGAATTGATAAGGATTTTGTAATAAATGATCTGATGAACAATAAAGACCAAGAGGTTGAATCTGTTTTTAAAAAATATCCTCAAATTGAGTACGCAGAAGTGAATTTTGTCCCTTCATGGTGGCGTTATATACCAAAAGACGCTTCCAGAATAAAATTTGAACATTCTATAAGTAATTAAAAATGTTGAAATGTTAGACACCGAGTGTTCAACATTTTATGCCTAATATTTCTAATATATAATAATAATCAACATCAAAAATATCGACTATTGACTTAAATTTGTGCTTTTGCTAATATATAAAAGTTATAAAGATGGCAGATATGTCTGAAAAAGTCACTTCAGGTGTTGTCATAGAAGCATTACCAAATGCCACTTTTAAGGTTAAATTAGAGGACGGCAGGGAGATTTTTGCTTATGTTTCCGGAAAAATGAGAATAAACAGGATAAGGATACTTTTAGGAGATAAAATCAAGGTGAAAACAAGTCCATATGACGAAACAAAAGGCAGAATCATCCAAAGATTGTAAATATGAATCCCGTTAGAGATCAAAACCTTTCGTTTGGTCAGCGGGTGTAATTTAATAAAAGATCATGCATTTATTATTAATAGTTAATTTAATTTACGGAAATGTTTTAAAAAACATTTCCTATCTCTAACGGGATGAAAGTCAGGGCTTCAGTCAAAAAAATTTGTATAAATTGCAAAATGGTAAGGCGAAAAGGCCGAATTTATGTTATTTGCAAAAAGAATCCTAAACATAAACAAAGGCAAGGATAAAATCATATGAGTCCCGTTAGAAATCGCGGACGCTTATAAAATTAAAATTTAATTCAATGAATAGTATATATTTATCAATAATAATTTATAGAACGTGGAATATTGTGTCCGCGTCCTATTTCTAACGGGATGAGAATAGCAGGTATAAATATTCCAGAAAATAAGCGCCTTGAGGTCGGCCTCACGGCTGTTTACGGTATTGGAATTTTCACCTCGAGAAAAATTTTAAAAGATATCGGTATTTCTTATGATAAAAAACCCAAAGAACTTTCTAGCGATGAAACGAACAAGATAAGAGAATTAATTGAGAAAAATAGAATAGAGGGCGATTTGAGAAGGGAAATAACAATGAATATAAAAAGATTGAAAGAAATAAAATGTTACAGGGGAATGAGACACAGCAGAAAACTGCCCGTGCGCGGACAGAGGACAAAAACGAATTCAAGAACAGTGAGAGGAAATGTAAGAGTAACTATGGGAAGCGGCAAAAGGAAATTAGAAAAGAAGTAATATCATGGGGAAAAAACGCATAATAAAAAAATCAGAACAAGGATCTGACCAAAGTTTAAAGGAGAGGTCGCTTGGCAAAATACCTAAATCAAAAATATCAAGCGGTATTTTGCATATTAAAGCAACTTATAATAACACTTTTATTAGCCTTACTGACAAAGATGGAAATCTTATTACTTGGTCTACAAGTGGTTCCCTTGGATTTAAAGGTGCCAAGAAAGGGACTCCTTTTGTAGCCGCAAAAATAGCAGATCTAATAGGCGATAAGGCAAAAATGATTGGAGTAAAAGATGTAGATATAGTTGTGAATGGCGTGGGCTCTGGGAGAGAATCAGCTATCAAGGTTTTTGCTTCAAAAGGAATAATAATAAATTTAATAAAAGATATCACGCCTATACCGCACAATGGTCCCCAGCCCAAGAAACCGAGAAGAGTATAATTATGCAAAACAAAGATTGCAAAAAATGTAGAAGAATCAATGAAAAACTTTTCTTAAAAGGAGAGAAATGCTTTGGCGCTAAATGTGTTTTATCCCGCAAACCATATGCCCCTGGAATGAAAGGTAAAAAAACTAGACGTGGCGGCAAGAGGGGTCTGTCAGAATATGGAATGCAATTGAGAGACAAGCAAAAGGTGAAGTTTCTTTACGGCCTCAGAGAGAAGCAATTTAAAAACTATGTTTTGAAAGCGCAAAAAACAAAAGGAGACGATAATTCTCATAAACTTTTGGAATTATTGGAGTCTAGAATAGATAATGTAATATTCAGGCTTGGTTTTGACGATTCAAGATCAAAGGCAAGACAGATAGTGTCGCATGGACATATATTAATTAATGACAAAAAAGTCAATCTGCCCTCATATAAATTAAAAATTGGAGATAAGATATCAATAAGACCGCAATCAGAATCCAAAAACATTTTCAAAGATTTGGATATCAGATTGAAGAAATATAATCCTCCTTCATGGCTTAGACTTGATAAAGATAAGAAAGAAGGGTTTGTTGTAGGCAAGTTGACTGTTGAAGACCCGAGTTTAGAAGAAAATTTTAATTCAATAATAGGATTTTATAGTCGTTAATTATAAGATAATTTTTCATAATAATATGGATTATAATATTATGTTGCCCTCGAGGCCACGCGTAGTTTTTGAGGAAGGCAAGAAAGGCATATACGAAATTGACGGTCTTTATGCTGGATACGGCCATACTCTAGGTAATTCTTTAAGAAGGATAATACTTTCTTCCATACCTGGGTCAGCAATAACATCTGTAAAGATTGAGGGTATTAGTCATGAATTTTCAACTATTGATGGCGTTAAAGAAGATGGTATAAATATAATCTTAAATCTTAAAAGACTAAGATTTAAGATGCATTCAGACGATCCTCAAAGGGCCATGCTTTCAATAAGGGGTATAAAAGATGTAAAATCCAAAGATATTAAATGTCCCACCCAGATTGAAATCTTGAACAAAGATTTGCATATTGCTACTTTAACCAGTAAAGATGCAAAACTAGATATTGAAATGACCGTGGAAAAAGGATTAGGATTTGTATCTAGAGAAAATTTACACAAGGAAAAAGTGAATGTTGGCACGATAATTCTTGATGCCATCTTCACTCCCATAAGAAGAGTTAATTATGAAGTCGAGAATATGCGTGTTGGCGACAGGACAGATTATAATAGGCTACGCATTTCTATAGAAACAGACGATACCATAAGCCCGAGAGAGGCGCTTGAAAAGTCAATAGATATTATGATAAATCATTTAAGGGCTATCAAGGGTTTCCAGGAGGAGAAAGAACTGATAGAAGAGATGGAAGAAACAAAAGATCAAGTTAAAGAAGGAGATGAAAAAATAGTAGAATCCAAAGAGAATCTGGAGTTTTTGAAAACTCGCATTGAAGATATAAATCTTTCTTCAAGAACGCTTAATTCATTGACTGAGGCGGGCATCAGGACAGTGGGAGGTTTGGCAAGGAAGAAAGAGGATGATTTATTACAAGTGGAGGGTATCGGTAAAAAGGCCATTCAGGAGATAAAGAGAGCTTTGGGTAATTTAGGATTAACGCTTAAATAATTTCAATATGAAGCATAAAAAGAGAGGCAGAAAATTTGGAAGAGAAAGAGACCAAAGGCGCAGTCTGATGCGTTCTATGGCTATTAATCTTATAAACAAAGAGAAGATAAAAACAACTGAGGCAAAAGCCAAGGAGTTGAGGCCATTTATTGAAAAGATTATAACAAAAGCAAGAAAGAATGACCTTGCCTCTAAAAGGCAAGTTATATCCGGGATAGGACTTGAGGCAACAAAAAAAGTTTTTGAAAAAATATCGCCGAAATATAAGAATCGGAAGGGCGGATACACGAGAATAAATAAATTACCACCCAGAGAAGGAGATGCCAGTAAAATGGCAATAATAGAATTTGTATGAACAAAAAACAACACATAATAGATGCAAAAGAAAAAACCTTAGGCAGAGTTGCTACAGAGGTAGCAATAGTTTTGCGAGGGAAAAATACCCCTGGCTTTAAACCGAATATTATACCTGATGTTTCTGTTAATATTATTAATTCTTCTAAAATTAAAATCAGTGGAAAAAAAATTCAACAGAAAGAGTATAAAAGATATTCAGGGTATCCGGGCGGTTTGAAGATAATTAAAATGAAGGATATGCTGGATAGAAAAGGAATGAAACATATATTAGAAATAGCTATAAGAGGAATGTTGCCAAATAATAAATTAAGGAAAAGAATGATGAAAAATTTAATAATAGAAAATTGATTATTATGGAGAAAAAGGCAAAAAAAACAATAACAAAAACAGAAAAAAGTATCTATTTTGAAGGTATTGGAAGAAGAAAAACTTCCACAGCAAGAGTCAGGATATTTAATAAAGGCGGAGGGGGCATTTTAGTGAATGAAAAAAAATATTCAGAATATTTTCCCACTCAGGAATTAAGAAGTATTGTTGAAGACGCTTTAAATACGATGAAATTGCTTGATAAATTCAAGGTTACAGTAAAGATTTCTGGAGGAGGCATTCACTCTCAAGCTGAGGCATTGCGTCATGGAATAGCCAGAGCGCTTGTTAAATTCAATGCTGATTTTAGAAAGAGGCTGAAGAAGGCAGGATTTTTAAAAAGAGATCCAAGGATGAAGGAAAGAAGGAAGTTTGGCCTAAAGAAAGCCAGAAAGGCGCCACAGTGGTCTAAGAGGTAGAATGTAAAAAAGTGCGACACCGAGTGTCGCACTTTTTAAGGTCTTGTTTCTAAATGAACTTGCATTATTTTGAATAATCATTATAATATTAATGATGAATGAGGAAGATATAATAATTGAAGAAGATGAGGGCGGTTTGCAAGATAAGATAAAAAAACTTCAGGAAAAATTAAAAGGATGCAATAAAGAAAAGGAAGAATATCTGGCAGGATGGCAGAGGGCAAAAGCGGATTTTATAAACGCTAGAAAAGAAGAAGAGGAAACCAGGAAAGAGTTTTTGGAACATTGTGAAGCATCTTTGATTTACGAACTGCTTGAAGTTGCCGACAGTTTTGATGTTGTCTTGAAAAATCTGGAGAAGGCAGATAATCTTGATAAGAATTGGAAAACGGGAATTAAAAATATACATTCTCAATTTATAAAGGTTTTAATGGGTAAAGGGGTTGGAATGATTGATTGTTTGGGAAAAAAATTTGACCCAAAACTGCATGAATCAATAGGCGAAGAAAAAGTTGACACAGAAGAAAAAGAGGGTATAATAATAAACGAGATCCAAAAGGGTTATAAACTTCATAATAAAATAATAAGGTCGGCCAAAGTAAAAATAGGAAAATATATAAAATAAACATATGGCAAAAATTTTAGGAATAGATTTAGGAACAACAAATTCTGCAATGGCAATTGTAGAAGGAGGAGAACCAAGAATACTTGAAAATGAAGAGGGTGTAAGAACAACGCCATCTGTTGTTGCTATTTCCAAAACAAAAGAAAGGCTCGTTGGTATTTTGGCAAAACGTCAGGCAGTGACAAATGCAAAAAATACTATTTTTTCCGTAAAAAGGCTGATCGGAAGAAAATTTTTAGAGGAAGAAGTTCAAAAAGATAAAAAACTTTTTCCTTATTCCATAGAAGAATCAAGCGGAGGCGGAGTCAAGATAAAAATGAATGAAAAATCTTATACTCCGGAGGAAATTTCCGCTATGATTCTGCAGAAATTAAAGCGTGATGCAGAGGCTAAGTTAGGTGAAAAAATAGAAGAAGCCATAATCACTGTACCCGCGTATTTCAATGATTCTCAAAGAAAAGCCACCAAAGATGCCGGAGAAATCGCCGGGTTCAAAGTAAAAAGAATTATCAATGAGCCGACAGCAGCCGCGCTTGCCTACGGATTTAATAAGAAAAAAGATGAAAAAATTGTGGTTTATGATTTTGGCGGAGGGACTTTTGATGTCTCTGTTCTTGAGGTTGGCGATGACGTCATAGAAGTTAAATCCACGGACGGAGACACTCATTTAGGCGGCGATGATTTTGACCAAAAAATAATAAACTGGATTATTGTTGAATTTAAAAAAGAGAACGGGATAGATGTTTCAAAAGATTTTTTGGCGCTCCAACGGCTTAAGGAATCTGCAGAAAAAGCCAAGCATGAACTTTCCAGCACGACGGAGACAGAAATAAATATTCCTTTTATAACTTCGGATTCATCAGGCCCGAGGCATCTTCTCTTGAAAATGACAAGGGCTAAATTGGAAGAATTGGTTGGTGAATATATAAAGAGATCCATAGAAATAACAAAAAGGGCTATTAATGAATCGAGCTTCAAGATTAATGAGATAAATGAAATTATATTAGTTGGTGGCCAGACAAGGATGCCCTCAATGCAAAAGGCAGTAAGAGATCTTTTTAACAAAGAACCGAATAAGTCAATTAATCCGGACGAAGTTGTTGCTTTAGGCGCTGCTGTGCAAGCAGGCATAATGCAGGGCGATGTGAAAGATGTTCTTCTTTTGGATGTCATCCCCCTCTCTCTTGGTATAGAAACATTAGGAGCAGTCAGCACAAAAATTATTTCTAAAAATACAACCATTCCCACAAGTAAAAGCCAGATTTTTTCCACTGCGGCTGATAATCAAACTTCCGTGGAAATCCATATTTTGCAAGGTGAGCGTGAGATGGCTGTAGACAATAAAGACTTGGGAAGATTTATTCTTGACGGTATTCCGCCGTCGCCAAGGGGCATGCCGCAAATTGAAGTTACTTTTGATATAGATGTAAATGGCATTCTCAATGTTAAAGCCAAAGATAAAGCAACCAATAAAGAACAGTCCATAAAGATTGAGGCCTCGTCAGGATTATCCAAGGAAGATATAGAAAAAATGAAAAGAGAGGCAGAGACGCATGCTGAAGAAGATAAAAAGAAAAAGGAACTGGTGGATACAAAAAATGCAGCCGATACTCTTATTTATACTGCGGAAAAAGCAGTGCGGGACGCGGGCGATAAAGTTGCTGATGATATAAAAAAGAAAGTTGAGGAAAAGACTGAAGTGCTAAAGAAGATGAAAGACACGGAAGATATTAAGGCAATAAAAAATGCCTCAGATGATTTGTCTAAGACCCTTCAGAGTATAGGGGAAGCGCTTTATAAGCAAACCCAGCAAGAACAAGGAGATACAGTCAATCA
>ERZ1292625.248-Hain-H41-01um-R1-248-length-92813-cov-23_pt2 | contig 20415 bp, 24 predicted proteins | sample MGYA00564400_ERZ1292625 | MGnify/ENA primary metagenome ERZ1292625 (study PRJEB36523, sample SAMEA6512639) | groundwater metagenome | collected 2019-01-08 | study: AquaDiva: Metagenomics assemblies of 32 groundwater samples
CATTGCCACGCCTATATGGGAAAAGTCCATAGCCGCGTCAGACGACCTTCTCAGCGGCCTCCCCCAGGTTGCCAAAGAGTTGTACCGGCCCATGTTCTCCGCCGTCCGGCAGGCCGCCGAAAGATCCGGGAAGGACGCCATCCCGGCGATTGTGGTCGCCCGAGCGGTGGCCCATGCTCTTACGGAAAAGCGGCCAAAGACGCGGTATCTTGTGGGACGGCGCGCCCGGATCCAACTCATCCTGAGGAAACTTCTGCCGGACCGCGTGATGGACAGGATCACCGCACGGTATCTGGGGCTGGGATGAGTCGCTGTCCTTATTCCGATGTAAAAGCTGTTCAGCCTTGACAGTCGGAGCGTATCCATAGTATGCTTCGCCATGGCCGTCAGCCAGGGATACCTGGACTACATCCTCGATCAATTGCACGTGATCGGGCCCGTCCACGCAAAGCGGATGTTCGGAGGCGTTGGTCTCTACCGGGAGGGGGTCTTCTTCGGGCTCATTGCCGGCGATGTCCTCTACTTCAAGGTTGACGACTCGAACAAGCCCGATTATGCGGCGGCAGGCATGGGGCCTTTCCGGCCATACGGCAAAGGCTCCTACGCCATGAGTTACTTCGCAGTCCCTGAAGTTGTACTTGAGGATGAGGACCTGCTCAAGGCGTGGGCTCACAAAGCACTTGAAGCTTCCCTGCGGAAGTCTTCAACTACAAGGAAGAAAAAGAGCTGACCGCCTGGCCGGGTTGCGGCAAATTCATTCTGTTGGAGCGATAATGGGTTTTTTGGACAAACTTGAAAGAAAATTTCGCGGCTTCGCTGTCCCGAATATTACCTTGTATCTTATCATGGGGCAGGTGCTCTTTTTCGTGCTTTCGATGGCCGGGCAATTCGACATCGGACGGGTGGTCCTCATCCCCGAGCTCGTGCTGCTGGGAGAATGGTGGCGGCTCGTCACCTTCCTGTTCATACCGCCTGTAACGAACGTCATCTTCGCCTTTTTCGTGTGGTACCTTTTCTACCTCATGGGCAGCGCCCTGGAAGGCCGCTGGGGAGCCTTCCGGTATAACCTCTTTCTCCTTGTCGGTTATCTCGTCACCGTGGCAGTGGCATTCATCATCCCCGGCGGCGCTGCAACGAACCTGTTCCTCGGCGGCTCGGTCTTTCTGGCGTTTGCTTTTTTGTATCCCGATTTCGTACTGTACATCCTTTTCATTCTGCCCGTGAAGATAAAGTGGCTGGCGCTTATCACCTGGATCGGCTACGGCTGGCAGCTCCTCACGGGATCGTGGATAACACGCCTGCTCGTGCTCGCATCCATCAGCAACTTCCTCCTGTTCTTCGGCAAGGACATCCTGTGGAAGATCAAGACCGGCAGACGAAAGATGAGCGAACAGGCGCGGACGATCTCGGGAAAGAAAGAAGCATTCCACCGCTGCGCTGTCTGCGGCATTACGGACCTTTCTCACCCTGCCATGGAGTTCCGCTACTGCCCTGAGTGCGGCGGATTGGGGTACTGCAAAGACCATATCTTCAGCCATCAACACGCAGCGAAAAGTAATCGCCGCTCATAAAAATTTCCGTAACTACTCAGGTCTGCCGCTGAGCACAGGCGCAAAAAAGCGCGCCGCGACCGTCATGGCAGCGCCACCTCAGCCAAAACAGCGCGTGCGCAGCGAAAGCGCTGCGGGTACGGGTACCGACAGCGTGAAGGGCAAGAGCACGCTGGCGCGCCTTGCGCCGAAGCGAAGTGGCTGACCTGAGTAGTTACAAAATTTCCTTCTTTGAGCCTTGACAGGAACATCGTTTTCCTCCATACTTACTACAATAGTTTTACAAAAGAGATGGTTTCTAAATTCTTAATCGGAGGGAATTGTGTATGAGTAAGAAACAGGTAATTGCGCTCGTCGGTTTTGTTTTACTTCTCTCTGCGGCTTCCTATGCGGCCGATGCACCGCCCAAGACCATGACAGCAGCTCAGTTCGAGGCATCATTAAAATACAAAAAAGGCGAGGTCGCCCTTCCGGGCGGCGTGGCAACGCTCAAGATACCCGACTCCTTCCGCTACCTCGATCCCAAAGACGCGGAGCGGGTCCTGGTGCAGGCATGGGGAAATCCTTCAGGAGACGGCACCCTCGGCATGCTCTTCCCTGCCGGAGCCAGCCCGGTCTCTGACAATGGATGGGGCGTGGTCATCACCTACGAAGAGGACGGATACGTCTCGGACAAGGACGCCGACAGCATCAATTATGATTCTCTGATCAAGGAGATGAAAGAAGGGACCGCCGAGTCGAATAAGGAGCGCGAGAAGCAGGGATATCAGACCGTCGATCTCGTCGGTTGGGCGGCGAAGCCCTATTACGACAAAGACGCGCACAAGCTTTACTGGGCCAAGGAACTGGCTTTCGGCGGGAACGCTGAGCATACCCTGAACTACAACATCCGTGTTCTGGGCAGGCGCGGCGTGCTTGTATTGAATGCCGTGGCCGGGATGGACCAGCTTGCCTCCGTGGAAAAAGACATGCGGAATGTGCTGGCCTTCACCGATTTCAACCCCGGATACCGTTATGCCGATTTCGACTCCAAGACCGACAAGACCGCCACCTACGGGATCGCCGCGCTCGTGGCCGGAGGCCTCGCGGCCAAGGCAGGACTGTTCACGAAGTTGTTCGCCGTTCTTCTGGCGGCGAAGAAACTGGTGATCGTGGGAGTTGTCGCCATTGGAGCATTCATCGCCAATCTGCTCAAACGGAAAAAGACCGGCGTTTCCAGCTAAGCGCTGAAAAAAAACAAGCTCCCGCCTTAACCGGACATTTCATGATTCGATTGCCGGGTGAGGCGGGAGCTTATGTTTTGACAGGTTAACACGCGACCATGACCGATCCGGGCCCCGCAGAACTTCCCATCGACGGCACACTCGACCTGCACACCTTCGATCCCCGCGACGTAAAGGACCTGGTCCCTGATTATCTTGCCGCCTGCCGGGGAAAAGGCATCCTCCAGGTGCGCATTATCCACGGCAAAGGAACGGGCACACTCAAAAAAATCGTCCAGTCTGTCCTCGAAAAACTGCCCTCCGTGCTGTCCTTCCGCACGGCCGAAGAGACTGCGGGTGGCTGGGGAGCGACGATCGTTATCCTGCGGCCGAGGGAATGAAAGAGAGGATGCACGATGGATTGCAGCGGGAATTTACAGCGACCGGACGGACCGGAGAAACTCCGTTGACTTGAGCCGCTTGCCGAGGATGTGGAAGGTATGGGTGGAGAAGGCGCGGTCGAGCTCCTGCATGATCTCCGTCGACGGCTTGAGACGGCAGACCTTGTCCATCTCCATTCTGAGCGCTTGGTAGTAGAACCCGATGGCGCCGGGCGACAGCATGACCTGCGAATCGCCTGAGGAGACCATGCAGTCCGGACAGAGCACCCCGCCCTTGAGACCGGAGAAGATCATCGGCCTGTTCGATGCCCCGCCGCAGGACAGGCAGTGGTCCAGCTTCGGCTGGTAGCCCAGAAGCGAAAGAAACCTTATCTCGAATATCTTGAGCAGGAAGGAAGGGTCTTCTCCGTCATTCAGGAGCTGCAGAACGTGAACAAGAAGGAGGAACGCCGACGGGTTCCTCTCGGCCTCGGGAGCGATCTCCTTCACCAGTTCGAGGATCACCGAGCCCGCGGCCATTCGGTTGAGCTCGCCGGTAATCGCCCGCGGCTGGGATATGATATCACAGGACTCTATCCGGAGAAGTTCCTGGTGCTCCCGTTCATGGACATGGAGCCTGCAGTGCGTGAAAGCCTCGAGGCCCGCGCCGAAGCGGCGAAAGGACTTCCTCGCGTTCCTGGCAACGCCCTTGAGCTTGCCCCGTTCCAGGGAAAAAAAGGTGACAAGCTTGTCCGCCTCGCCCAGGTTCATGCTGCCGATGATGATCGCTTCGGTTTTTGATTTCATCGCACGATCAAATTCTCGGTATGGCCATTACCCTTTTCTCCTGTGCTTTCTCACGTAGAGCACAATGATCGCCGCGCTCAGGATGAGGACGCCGACGAGCGCCTGGTTGGAATAGCGCATGACCAGCTCTTCCCTGGCCCCGATGAAGTAGCCGATAAAGGTCAGCACCGTCACCCAGAGCCCGGCGCCGGCGAGCGTATAGAGGGAAAATTTCGCGTGGTTCATGCCGGCGAGACCTGCCGGGAGAGATATGAGGTGCCGCACCACGGGTAGAAGCCTGCCGATAAAGGTCGACACTTCGCCGTGATTTTTGAAGAAGGTCTCGACCTTCGAGAATTTTTGTTCCGTGATCCAGACGTATTTACCGTATTTCAACAGGAGCGGCCTGCCGAGGTAATGGGCCGCGAAATAGTTGGCGTAGGCGCCGACGAGGCTGCCCGCGGTGCCCAGCAGGATGGCGATGAAAGCGCTCATCTCCCCTTTCTGGGCAAGATATCCGGCCGGCGGCATCACCAGTTCGCTCGGAATGGGTATGACCGAGCTCTCCATGGCCATGAGGAGAAAGATGCCGGGGTAGCCCAGGGCGCCGATGGTTTCGACAAGCCAGGTTATGAGTTCATGCATATTATTAATCCCCGTCGAAAAAAGGCAATGACAGCGAAGCCCTATAGATAAAACGTTATTCGTCCGTTGGTAACGAAGCCCGTATCGTGCGTCGGTAACGTGTAACGGTTTAAGACAAATGACGTAACCTTTTCAAACGAAACCGGTGTCGTAACCGTAACCGCCCTACTTCCCTTCTCCCACAATCCCCAGTTCCTTGAGCATGCGCTCGTCTTCACGCCAGTCTTTCTTCACCTTTACCCATAGCTGGAGGAATATCTTGGCCCCCAGCAGCTTTTCCGCGTCCTGCCTGGCCAGGGTCCCGATCCGCTTGAGCATGGCCCCGTTCTTGCCGATAAGGATCCCCTTCTGGGACTCCCGTTCCACATAGATGACGGCATCGACGCGGGTGAGCTCGGGTTCTTCCTTCATGTCTTCGATAACGACTGCCGTGGAATAGGGTATCTCGTCCTTGGTGAGGGTAAATATCTTTTCACGGATAAGCTCGGAAACGATGAACCGCTCGGGCTGGTCCGTAAGCTGGTCCTCGGGGAAATATTGCGGCCCTTCCGGCAGCCGTTTGATGATGGCGTCGATCAAGTTACCCACGTCTCCCCTCAGCGCGGACAGGGGAATGATCTCCTCGAACCGGCAGAGTGCGCTGTATGTCTGGATCAGGGGCAGGAGGGATTCTTTTTTTACGAGATCGGCCTTATTGATAAGGAGGAACACCGGCGTCTTTACCTTGGAGAGCGTTTCGATGATGAACCTGTCCCCTGCCCCGGGAGGTTCCATGGCCTCGACGAGCATGAGAATCACGTCTACCTCATTATACGTTGCCAGGGCTGTGTTCACCATGTGCTCGTTCATCCTGTGCATCGGTTTATGGATGCCGGGGGTATCTATGAAGACCATCTGAGCGGCGGGCCGGTTCACGATGCCGAGGATCCTGTTCCGGGTGGTCTGGGGCTTGTCGGAGATGATGGCGATTTTTTCGCCGAGCAAAAAGTTAAGAAGGGTGGATTTGCCTACGTTCGGACGGCCGATGATCGCGATGAAACCGGAGCGGAATTTCCGTTCTTCTGTCATGCCGTAGAATACCCGAAATCAGCCCTCCATGCAACTGAAAAGCCCGTCAAAACCCATTCTCTGTCACGAAGGCGCCGAGACAGGGAGAAAAGTTTTACGAGGATTTCAGCCACCGAGGATACCGAGGTCACAGAGAAAGCAAAAAAAAATCCTTTTTGGCCACGGATTCACCCCGTTAGAAGATACGACGCATTCAAGAAAGAGCGTACCCGTGTCCGCTTGTTGTTAGCGGGATGACAGAACAGCCTCCACCGCCCTTATCGCATCAGCAGCCGAACTCGTTATCCCGCCTGTATAGCCGGAGCCTTCGCCTATGGGGTAAAGGTTCTTGATGTTCACTGATTCAAATTCTTTACTGCGCGTGATCCTGAGAGGCGCCGACGTTCTTGTTTCAGCGCCTATCAATATGGCATGGGAGGAAACAAATGACGGATACGTCTTTTCCCAGGTCCTAAAAGCGGTCACGAGCGCATCGCTTACAAACGCGGGAAATATCCCATGCATATCCGCCGCTACAGTTCCCGTAGCACAGGAATTTTTATTTAAACTGCCCGAGGTTTTCCTGCTCAAAAAATCCGGCAAATTCTGAGCAGGGACCTCCCATTTCCTTCCTCCTGCATGAAAAGCCTTTCGCTCGATATCCTTTTGGAACTCGACCCCGGCCAGGGGATCGGTTGAGCAATAATCGTCGGTTTGGCAGGTTACAACGATGGCCGCATTCGAGAATGCCGATGATCTGCGGGAGTAGCTCATGCCGTTTACGACCATCATGCCGTATTCGGATGAAGCGTTTATCACCTCGCCGCCCGGACACATGCAGAAGGTATGCACCCCCCGACCTATTTTTCGATCAGTGTAATTAAAAGAATACGTTGCTGCCCCGATACGGTCGAAGTCCTTATATTTATCGCCATATCGCATGCGATTGATGATCTCCACCGGGTGCTCCACTCTCACCCCGACGGAAATCGGCTTATGCTCAAGAATAATGCCCTTTTTATGGAGCATCTCAAAGGTATCGCGCGCGGAATGTCCCACGGCAAGATAGATGCTTGAACAACGATATTCCTTTTCACCGTTTATGACGACGCCGATGACTGCATTGTCCGACAGAAGCATATCCGTCATTTTTGAGCGGTAATGTATCTCACCGCCCTGTTCGAGGATATGGTTCCTTATATTGCGGATGATCCCGCACAGCACGTCCGTTCCCAGATGGGGCCTGCCGGCATACCCTATTTCTTCAGGCGCGCCGAATTTAATGAACGTATCCAGCACCTTGTTGATATATTCCGTATTGATTTTCCGGGAAAACAGCTTCCCGTCGGAATAAGAACCTGCGCCGCCTTCGCCGAACTGGATATTTGATTCAGGGTCGAGCACCTTTTCTTTCATGAATTTTTGAACATCAAGGGAGCGCTCTTCAATCTTTTTACCCCGTTCGAATATGATCGGTTTGAGCCCGTAGGCAATAAGCTCAAGAGCGGCGAACATGCCGGCAGGACCAAAACCTATAACAACCGGCCTCTCTGCACTGTTCTTTGGTTCTCTTTCTTTCGCTATTTTCTCGGTGTATACGGGAAGGTTATCTTTGTTGTCAAAGCTGTCGGAAGTATTGACCACGAGCGATATTTCGTAGTAGAACTGCTCTTTATTGCCGGCATCAAGCGACTTGCTCAGTATTTTGACGATGTGTATGGCTGTCTCACAAACGTTCAGTTTTTGTGAAGCTGCTTTTAAATATTCATCCCTCCCGTCTTTTTCAACGGGTATGCGCAAATTGGTCAGTATTAAATTCAAATATCCTCGTTTCTTTTAAACTTCGCGGTCTGCTGGTGGTTCCCCTGCTCCAATGCTTCGAGGAATTCCCGGACAGGCGCAGGATCGCATTTTCGCATCAACGCGCCGATATACTGCATCTGCCGATTACGGGGAGTGTGTTTTTTTATGGTCTTTGCCGCTTTCACGGCAGCCAGGACGTCCCCGGGCAGGTCGATCCGTTTGAGCTGCCCGTCGGATAACTTCACAAGGCGTTCACCCAGGTCCTGCAGGGACAACGCCGCTTTTTTCTTCTGAGTTTTGCTCAAACGCACCGGCTGCTCCCCCTGCGCCTGCCCGGGCTGCACAGCCTTCTTCCTGTCTGTTTTGCGTACCAGTCCCATTCCTCAATCCTCGCGAACTGCCATCGTCTTCAAATCACCGGCGCTCTGCCACCCGCTCGCTCGACCCCGGCATTTGTTAGTACCTCCCCCTTTGGAAAAGGGGGAATGAGGGGGATTTTCACACTGAATCGAATCTCCCCTAACCCCTCTTTGCTAAAGAGGGGCAAACAATATCATGCACCGCATAGTAATGGCAACGGCGGGTGATGTGCCAAATATACCCAAGAATGTAATGCCGATACGCCCTTGGCATTTTGCACCTCTCTTAAAAGGACCATTTGCCTCTAAAAAAAGGCATTCTAAGGCCACAAAAAGGACATTTTTCACATCATTACTGTAGCATTTCAGAGAGTTGGCTTGGTCCGACCCCGGCTGCAAAACGTACTTTCCCCGCATAACGGGGCAGCAGCGCTTTCAAAGCATGCAGGTTGTCACCATGAATAATCAGATTCTCCGGATTATCGCCAAGAGACTTCTCGGGCTGAGCAATTAACGGACGGTATGGCACCGTCAGGTGATGGTTGTAAACGAATTCTTTTCCCTTGAAATGGAGTTCAGGCATTATGCTTCCTTTCACTGTGGTACATCATAAGACCGACTACCGGGTTTTCATGTCGATCACTTCTTCCGCTTCACCTGCTGTATCTATGTAAGCACCGATAATGCAGACTCCACCCAGCCGAAGCCGATTCTTTCCTGCTCAAGACGAAGATTCTTGCGTATTCGGTTGTCCCGCAAATCATCGTAGAGTGCCCTTTCCTCAGGATTCAGCCTAGGCAAGTCGCGTAGCGTCTGTTTCTCTTCCTCACCCCATAGCATTTCAAATGCCAGCAAAGTGTTGCGGTCCATCAGAAACGACTCCACGTGGTCGAACTGGCTGCGTAGCTGATCAAGGATCGCGAAGCCGTGGGTGTCAATATCACCCCAATAATAAATACGGCGGCGTGAAAGCCATTTGGCTTTATTCAACATCTCGAAACCATATCCCGCACCGAAGAGGACCATGCTGTCTTTGACCTGCGGAAAGGCTAAGAAGTTGATCTCGTTCTCAGTGATGAAAACACGCGAGACATTAGGATCGAGTCGGGCAAAGCTCTCAGCATCAAGAGTGATGTCCTGCACAAGGGTGCCCGGCAATAGGGCGTGTTCTGGATCGAGAACGCGAAAGCGGATACGCACCGGTTTATCACAAAATCCGTAACGCTTCGCGAATTGGCTCGTTCCGGAGGCTGTAGGATCAATTAACGCGGGCGGCAAGACTATATCCAGCAACTCTACGAGCACGGCACGATGGGCTTCGATGAACTTGCTGTGCACGCCTGGAATGTCTACCTGCCTTAGGTACACGCCAGGGCGTGAATGAACTTGCAGCCACGCGACGATCTCCAACAGCAGGCTCCACTCATTGGAAAGCTCCAGCGCGCGGATTGGCCGTTTGGCCAGCCAGTCCAGCAATTGCGGCTGGCGTTTGCAGGTCACGTCGGTCAACACAGCGAAGCGAGCGACATCTCGTTGCTTGCCGATGAGCGCCAAGGCATCTTCGACGGTATCGATCCATACCTCATGGGGTACAACGTTTGCGCCGAAGACACGGTGCTTGAACTCCCGCATCTCGACTCGGCAGTGAGGCATCACCCGAAGCTCACTGATCCAGGTGCGTACCTCTTCAAAGCGGTCGGCCATTTCACCCGACGCAGGGCTTTTGAGCACCAAACGCTTCGGGAATAGCGACTCGCCCGTGACAAGACTGGATAGCAGTTCCCCCCGATCCCATAACTTTTGCACCTGAGCACAAAGGTCGACCGGCCTTGTCCAAGTCATCCGACTAGCCTCGCCTTCTCCGCGCGGTATTCCTCAATTGAGAGATTACGCAGCTTGGACGCTCGACCTTCCTCGTTCTGGACAAACCCCACGCTAGAGACGAAAGGTTCGATGATGTGAATTTTCTGCAGAGGTGTGACAATCAGTATCTGCAAGTTGAGTTGGGCAAACAGTCGCAAGCCGTACTGTGCGGATTCGTCCGATCCACGCCCGAAGGCTTCATCAATGACCACGAAACGGAAGGATCGGGAACGTACTGCCCCCCATTCAAGACCGAACTGATAGGCCAGGCTCGCCGCCAGGATGGTATAGGCCAGCTTCTCTTTTTGACCTCCCGACTTGCCACCCGAGTCAGAATAGTGATCGTATTCGCTGTCGTCCTCGCGCCAGCGCTCGCTGGCGGCAAACACGAACCAGTTGCGCACATCGGTGACCTTGGCGGCCCAGCGCCGGTCCAGTTCGGATAGTCCCTCTCGTCCGCGAAAGCGCTCGATGATATCTTTGACCTGCAAGAACTTGGCTTCAGAATATTGGGTATCGTCAGAGCCGGTCAGCGCCCCTTCGGTACAGGCGCGCAGGTCGGCCTGGAAATCTCGGATTTCGGTATCTGGAGTCGGTTGAGCTTCCAGCACGATATAGCGGTCGGTGTTGTAGTCGATCTGGATGAGCGACTTGTTGATATGTGCGATACGTTCCTTGATCGTTTCCCTCTCACGAGCCAACTGTGACTGAAAATTCGCCACTTCGCGGATGGTGTTCTCGTTCAGCAGTTCCTTGAAGCGCGCTTCGAAGCGCGGAAGATCGTCGGTCTGAAGAGAGTCGAGCATGTTTCGGTATTCGAAAGCAGCGTCAATGCTTGCATCTACCTCTGATGTTTCAAGTTTGAATTCCTCTTTGTATGAGGTCATCGCCTTGACGATCCGCTCCCCCAAATTGCCGAGTTTCCTGCTTTCGTTGTCAATTTGCTTTTGCAACCACTCGCGCATTTCGCGCTCGCGGTTATCGCAGGATTCGACAGTGAGTAGATGCTCGCCCAAAGCCTCGCTGCGTACGGTGTCGAGTCGCTCGAAGTACGCGGAGTGGGCAGCAATGGTCGGTTCATCCAGTACCGCTTGCGTTTGAACGCGCAAGGCTTCGGCATCAGTCTTCTTCTGCTCGGTTTTGGAGCGCTTGTCCTTGTGCTCTTCCATCTGGGTTTCTGTGCTTTTCAATGCCGTAACGACCTCATTCAGCCGTTCGGTCAATTGCTTCAGCACATCGGAGGCAGACTCCAGCCTTTGCTTCTCGTCCGTAAGCTGAGCCACCTCCACGGCAAGGGACTGCCAGTCGAGTTCATGGAAATCGGCGTACTCGTCGAGTTTCGACAGCGCCGTGAGGCGATCCTTAAGTGCGTTCAGTTCGGCCTGGATCTTGCCAATGAGGCTGCCCAACTCGCCCAGATTCGCCTCCAATTTCCTTGCTTTGGCTTCGAGCGCGGCGATCTTTGCCGTGTTGGTCCAGCCCAGTACGTAACGGCTGCGGTCCTCCAGCCGATGACGGTCGTCTTTCTCGTGACGCTCGCCGGGCGCCTTGATCTGGCCCGCGCGGGTAATTGCGCGAGTTTCGCGGCGGAACTGATCTTGCGTGGCGCAGCAGGCCACGTCGAAGCGATGCGCCAATTCTCGTTCCAGCCAATCGTAAAAAGGCGAGTCAGGCTTGATGGCCAGCTTACGCACCAGGGAATCCCGGTGCAGGTTGGGCAGTTCAGCGCGAGCGCTCGATCGAACCCGGAAATAGACTAGGCGTCCCCTGAGGTGCGTTCTGTCGACCCAATCCGCTACTTCTGCGTAATGCGCATCCGGCACCAGCAGCGACAAACCGAAATTGCGCAGCAGCCGTTCGGCGGCCCCTTCCCAGTCGCGCTCCTCGTCACGGACTTGTAGCAGTTCGCCGGCAAAGGGCATATCCCCTTCGGGTAATTCGAGGGCCTTGCACAAGGCTGTGCGCATGGCCACCTGCTCGGCAGGGATGTTGCTGCGCCGGGCTTTCAGACTGTTGACCTCGCCGGTCAGTTCGTCGTGCTCCTGCTTGCCCTGACGCAAGCTCACCCCGTGTTCGGTCAGATCGTTCTGCAGACAGGCGTCTTGTGCTCGCGCGGCTTCGGCCAAGGCCGAAAAGCGCTGTCGCTGACCAAAAAAACCGGGCTCATCGCCGGAGGGAATTTCGCCAACAACGCGCACCAGTTCGGCGTAACGCTGTGACTTACGCTCACGCGCTAGGCGCTCCAGATCTTTCTTGCGTATTTCGGCAGCCAGCCTCTCAAGACGGTCGCCGCCGTTGTCGGCAATGCTGCGTTTGAGTTCGTCTTCCTCTGCTCGCTGCGTGTCACGGAGTTCCTCGATGCGCTTAACCTGGGTGATTTGCCGCCGCCATTCATCCGCAAGGCTGGCGATACGTTTCTCCAGCAAGCCGAGTTTCAGGCCCGCGAAGTAGGGTCTCAGCGCCTCGCGGCAAGCACGGAGCCCGTCGACTTGCGAAACCAGGGATGCATGGCGCTCACAGTCAGTCACCAGCGGCGAGAGCAGTTCCACTTGACGTTTGGCCTTCAGTACGGCCTCGTGCGCCCGATTCAGATCATCGAAATGGCCGATCAAAGCCGTGATGCGCGGTGCAACATCAAAAGGTTCGAGCATATGGCTGCGGACGAAGTCGGTCAGATTACCTACCGACTTCATCGACACCGTTTGGTGAAACAGCTCCAGCGCCTGTTCGTTCTCGATACCGAAGCGACGACGGAACCAGGCGCGTAGGGCGGAAAACTGTCAGACACCTCTGTACCCAGTCCACGCAGTTTCTTCCGCAGTGCGGCGATTTCCGAACCGAAGTGGGCGAAGTCTGTCGCAATCGACAAGGCACGTTCCGCGCGGACAAAAAAACGTGCGGGTTGCCCTTGGCGCTCTGTCATCCAGAAGACCTGAGCCAGCGTCACCGTCTGGTCATAGCCCGCGTTATGAAAAACTCCCAGAATCACCGAGTAGTTGTTGTGGTCGCGTAGCGCCACTGGCTTGGCAGTGCCGCTCGCCTCATTGCGCTCGGACTTGTAATGGCCGAGCACGTAAGATCGCAGCGTGCGCTCCTTGTTGTCGGCCCCGGCTGCCTTGTTGTAGGCGATGCGGTGCGCCGGCACCAGCAGCGTGGTGACCGCATCCACGAGCGTCGACTTGCCCGATCCGATATCGCCGGTGAGCAAGGCGTTCTTGCCGCTCGGATTCAGCACCCACACGCGGCCATCGAAGGTCCCCCAGTTGAAAACTTCCAGGCGGTGCAAGCGGAAGCCCGCGAGATCGTCGGCCACGAAATCCAGCCCCATGGTTTGCGCATCACTCATCGGCAGCCCCTCCCGAGGTCGCACGGAGTTGAGTCTGATAGGCCGCAAGCCGCGCATCGTAATCGGCCAGCCATTGCGCGTCCACAAAAGCCTTGAGGATGCGCCGCACCTCAAACATTGTCGCTTGCCCCGCGCTCGGTTTAAGCCTGCGCAAGAACCCCAATTCAACGATCTTGTTAAGATGAGTTTCAATCTGGTCGATCAACTTGGCTTCATTGCTGCTATCAGGCAGGAACACCCGGATCAACTCAACGAGCTCATCACGGGAAAGCACAAGGCGCGTGTCGCCGCCGCTCGCGTCGAACTCGGCCAACTTTTTGCGCAGCAGCGCCAGCAGCAAGCTCACGGGAAACGACAGTGGATGTCTCACCACCAAGCGCGGCAGATTTGGAGCTGCGTCATCTTTGCTTTCCTGGCGTGAACGCAAGAAGGCATAGCCCTCGGCCTCGTCAAACACCAGCTCCAGGCCCAGTACCGCCACATAGTCGCGCACACGGGCTTGCAAGTTGAGCAAGGCACTCCAAAGACCGGCGTCAGCTTCTTGATATATCACGCCTTTAAGCAAAAAAATAACCAAGGTCGATAAATTATTCATTGCTGCGGCGTTTTCAAGTTCTTGTTCTGCCATCCTCACCTCACAAAGATCACGCGCGGCAAACGTGCCTGTTTCGCATATTCCCGGCCGTCCGAACCTTCACGGCTCCAGACGATTGTCTCTACGACCTCTTCATCCACCACGCTCTTGAAGGCGTCGCTGGCAAGCTGCAAATACGCCACCAGCTCTGCCAGGCCCTGCCGCAGTGGGTGCATCTCGCACAGCTCACGCAGGGTAATTTGCGAACGATCCTGCAGAGCGTGGCGGATATGTCTATCCAACTGCTCTTTGTCGATCACCACCTGAGAGTACAGCGCTGCCGCATCCACTTCGGCGTCGCCTGACTCCAGCTCGATATCGGCAATCAATGGCTTGATGGCTGAGGTGTAGAGTGGCCGTTCCATCGGCAATTCTATGTCGGCAGCGGTGTCCGCGATGTTCATCACCTCACCCGGAGGCGGTGACTCTCGCAGTGCCAATGCCTTGGCCTCGATGCCGTGCAGGATATCCATGATGCGGCGGTTCTCCAGCCAGGCCTGGTCGTCAAGAAAGCGCCGCAACTGCTGCGAGAGCTGGGCTACAGTGCGCTGAGTGTGCTCGCCGGCCTCCAGCCAGTCGTAATGCACGCGGCGCGTGCGGGCGTCGGGCTTGAGTTCGGAGATCGGGGGCAAGGTCAAGACGCGCTCAAGCAGCGCCGACAGTTCTTCCTGCCGGCTGCTGGACATCAGGAAATCCCAAAATGCGCGAAAGCTCCGCCCCTGATCCGAGTCGGCAATCGCATCGCGTTCGCCCATGATTTCTTGCAGCAGCGCACCTTTTGGGCCATCCCACAGCGCGACACGTTCCCGCACGCGCCGATCCAGCCTGCGAAAGTTGTTCTCCACCTCGCGAAAGTCGGTGAGTAGTTCGCGCGCCAGCTGAATGAACTGTTGAAATCGGTCTTTCAGCGCCGTGCCGTCCAATAGCGGAATGTCACCTGACAAAACGCGGGCTATTTCGGCGTCGATCTCATCGCGCCGCTTATGCAATTCCGCAATGCGCATTCGCGGATCAGTTTCGCTGCCAGCGCTCATCTGCTTGAGCAGTTCGAACAGAGTGAGTAAGCGCGATTCTGTTCCCACGAAGCTACGCTCGGTGAGTGTCTCCAACCAAGCGATTGCTTTTTCTATCGCCGGGGTCAGGTCGAAATGCGGCTCGTCCGATCCTCGCACGTAGAACTTGCGCAGCCAACCCTTCTCAGTGCCCGCCCAGTCGTTAAGATAATCAAGCGCTGACTTCGGGAATGCATCCGCGCCCAACCGTTCGCGCAGGGCAAACAGTTCATCCTCAAGAGCCTCAGCCAAATCCGCCTGAGCCATCACCCGCACATTGGGCGCTATGAACACGCGCTGTAGAAAACTCGCCACCAGCGGCGCATGATCCGAGCGCAACAGCCGCCAAGCCGGGTGGCTCTGTCGCAGCAGGTCGAGGGTGGCGTAGTCGAGGGTCATACGATGGGCGCCTTCAATATGGAGTGCTGAAAACATCTTCGTTGATACGCGACGAGCATTTGCCTGTCCATCGCCCGTCTTTCATCCAGTCATCGAACGAGGCATATCCGAGGCTGTTTTTTGCATTGACGCGCCGGTCCTCGATCATCTTTGTTTTCACCATCGAAATATCTTAAGGCCGCTACCGATTATAGCGCATTTTACTGCGCCGGACACCCCTCTATAACAGCTTACAGAGCCCGTCAATTACATGTTTTTAAATGCCGTCTGCGAGACGTTGAGCACTGGCTTTAGCCGCGACCTCCAGCTTGATAGCGTCCAGTTTTGTGAGAACGTCCATCTTCGACACGAGCTTTTTAAAACCCGCGGGAGTTAACTCGCCAGCTGCAAGCATGATAGTCCAGCATTCGATATTTTCCGCCCGAAGCCCGCTCATGCTACAACTCGGTGTATTTCTTACTCGATCCTTTCGCTTTGTGAACGGGGTATTTCTTTTCATTCAGCGACAATTTACGTTCCACTTCGTGCAAGAGGTTAATATCGTATTCCTCGCACAGATACGTGAGGAAGATGAAGATATCGGCGATTTCGTGTTTGACGTTGGCGAGTTCTTCGTTGGTGAGATTGCGGGACTGCTCCGTAGTCTTCCAGAGGAAGTTTTCAAGCAGCTCCCCCGCTTCAATGGAGAGGGCTTCGGCGAGGTTCTTGGGGTCGTGGAATTGAGCCCAGTCACGCTCGTTCCGGAATGCGATGATCTTTTGCTGGATGGATTCTAAATCAGCCATGATCCTCCATGCGGTTTTCGACGCAAACAATTGAATTAATAAAGACTTTACTACAAATGGTTACAAAAGTCCAGATAAGAGATGGGATGGTCTAAGCAGCTGAATCAGAATTACAGCGTGAAATGTCGAAGTGTCGAGGAGACGCCGAGGGGCAGATAAGGCGTTTGCCGCGTGGACCGGCTTTTTTCTACCTCCTGGGTGAAATCATTCGCCTCAATGCCCGGCGCGCCCGCATCAAGAAAGTGATTTTCCCGCCTTCGAGCCGGATTCGGATGTCCGCGTAGAATCTTGACAGCGATCTCAGCGTCAGCTTGAACAGCTCGTCGCGGCCGTCGGTGTCTCCCCGGCAAACATGGTGGTGGCAGCCAATGGCCGCCGCTTGAACGGGGACGAGCAATTGTATCCTGGAAAGATCGTCCAAATCCAGGGCTTTCTCCCTTGACTCAAGGTGCATCGCGGCGGAGCGTACTTCATGCCGGTCCTTTGCGTATTCTTCGTAACGCAGGGAAATGAGCTTCTCCCAAACCCGGAGATGCTCGCTCTCCACGCCCAGGGTCCTCAGGTTGTCTACGTATGCCTTCGGGACCATCTCTTTCAGCGAGGTCAAATAATCCCGGAACTCGGGCGGAACGCGCAGGTCCGGCGCCTCCAGAACAAGGATGATCAAAACGACGTAAGCGACGACCAGTTCATTGAAAATCCTGTCCTGTTCAACCTGGTCCAGCGTATCAAAGCCCGCCAATCGCCGGAATTCCCTGGCCTTGAACAACTCGAATGCATGATGGGCGGATGCCTGAACCAGGGCCGCGGCCGTGGCGCCGGCCATGTGCCCGGGCGATTCGGACTGCGCTCTAACGGATGCCATGGAAAACTCCTCGTGTCCTGCCTGCTAAACCGCTATCGCTTCAACCAGTTTCCAGTCGTTCGACTTGTGCGCGGCTTTCCAGAGATCGCAATTGCGCTGGAGGTTGAGCCACAGCTCCGGGGTCGTGTTAAACGCCTTGGAGAGACGAAGCGCCATGTCAGGGGTCACGTCGCCGCGTTCGTTCACGATTTTCGACAGGGTCTTTCGGGACACGCCGAGGGTCCCGGCGAGTTCGGAAACCGTCAGGGACAAAGGCTCCAGGTACTGCCTTTTCAAAATGCCGCCCGGATGGGCGGGAATTCTCTTTCGCGTTCTCATGTTCTTACCTCTCTAATGATAATCGACATAGTTCACCTGGTAGGCATTGCCTTCTTTGAATGTGAAGACCACCCGCCAGTTGCCGGAAACCTTAACCGCCCAGAAGCCCTTCAGCGGGCCTTTCAACTGGTGCAGGTCCGAGCCGGGGTATCTCATGTCCTCTACCGCTTGCGAGGCATCGAGTCTGTCCAGAATGTCCGCGAGCTTCTGCGCGTGGGCGGCTTGAATCCCCTTCTTCGTGCCGTCGAAAAAGAAGTCTTCAAGTCCCTTGTGGGTGAAGGTCTTTATCATCTATCCATAGTGTAACCCTTACGGTTACATATGTCAAGCTGTTTTCGTGTGGGGTTATGAGAGATCAATTTCGCTCGTGCCGCTTCCTGGCAGTCGGCTACAATTTGTCGACGACTCGTTTACTGCTGAGAAAATCCTGAGGACGCAGAAAAAATCTTGGGGACGGGAAATCTTGGGGATGTAGTGGCCCGGATTGACTTGTCCTCACCGAGCATCACCGAGGCATTGTTTCTAAGGAGCGAAAAGTGCCTAAAGCGTACTTTACAAATTACTCAATACGTTGAGTTATTTTACTCAGGACATTGCGCAATGTCAAGCGTGGTTCTTCTCTCATTCATTGTTGGTGATCAGGACAGCATGGAGTCCCTCCGGTGAGGGGCTTTGGGAATGGCCGGATAGCTGATTATACGGGGCCTTGGCGCAGCACGATAAAATCATGCACTTCAACAAAAGCATCAAACCAGGTTTCATCTGAAATGGTATCAATAGAAGCTCCCAGAATATGGGAACCATGGTCCGCGTAGCAGTACTTGACCTCGATGCGGAATGATATCTCACGGGAAAGCAGGAAGGAAACCGATATGATGCACTCTACATGCTCTCCCTTGCTGAACGGCACGGGACACTCGAATAGAATGCCGTTGCGGCTGAAGTTGCCGAGAATAGCGGGCACGAATTCATTGCCGCTCTTTACCTTCAGCTTGATATACTGCCGGGAGGCATCGGAGACGTCGTATCGTTCATCCCGTCTTTTTTCGGCAATTTCTTCTTGTGAACCGACGGCAGGTGAACTTCTTTCTATTTTATCAGCCATAAACCCTTCGCCCTCATATCTTTAATCACAGAAGCACTTCATGCCTTAAAAATATATCACAAAAAAAGGATTCCATACAGTGATTTTCACGGTAAAACAATAAATGATGCATTCGTAAAAAGTCAAAATCCACCGCCGAGACGCGGAGACGCAGAGAAAAAGATATTTAAGATGAATTGGTTTCCTCCGCGCCCTCTGCGGCTCTGCGGTTAAATCCGACTTATTGCGAGATTGTCAATAAATAGATATTGAGAGAATAGACATTAATAGCGAAGAGTTATTTAATCACTCAATCAGTATTGTCTTCGTCATCGAAAAAGAAATTGACAACCGGATGCCATTATCGGTATTATCATCTACCTATGCCGGATATCACTTTGCTTCGTGACAAGATCCTCAAGCTGAAAAAAGACCTCAACGCCGTGATCCTGGCCCACAACTACCAGCGGGCCGAGGTGCAGAACATCGCGGACATCACCGGCGATTCCCTGGAACTCTCCCGGGCCGCGGCAAAAACGGATTATCGTGTCATCGTGTTCTGCGGCGTGCACTTCATGGCGGAAAGCGCCTCCATCCTCTCGCCGGACAAGACCGTGCTCCTGCCGGAGATCGCGGCCGGCTGCCCCATGGCCGACATGGTGACCGTGGATGGGCCGCGCACGACCAAGCGGGACCTCTTTACGGAACTGTACGGCATCACCTTCGAGTTTCCCGACGAGTTCACCCTCCGCGACCTGAAAAAGCGGCACCCCGGCGTGCCCGTGGTCGCCTACGTGAATACCTCGGCCGCGGTCAAGGCCGAGAGCGACATCTGCTGCACATCGTCGAACGTCGTGAAGGTCGTCGAGTCCCTCAAGGAAGACACCGTCATCTGCATCCCGGACCGGAACCTCTCGGCCTATGCCGCGAAACGGACGAAGAAGAAGATCATCTCCTGGGACGGGTTCTGCAACGTGCACAACGTCCAGCTCACGCTGGACGACGTCACGCGCGCGAAGGCCGAACACCCGGGGGCGTTGCTCGTGGTCCATCCCGAGTGCCCGCCCGAGGTCCAGGACCGGGCGGACCACATAACCAGCACCTCGGGCATGCTCCGGTACTGTAAAGAATCAACGCACAAGGAGTTCATCATCGGGACCGAGGAAGGCATCCTCCACCGGCTCAGGAAGGACAACCCGGAGAAAACGTTCCATCTCCTCTCGCGCAAGATGATCTGCCCGAATATGAAACGGACGAGACTGGAGAGTGTGCTTCGGGCCATGGAAAAGATGGAATACGTCATCAAGGTGCCTGAAGAGATACGGATCCCCGCGAAGCGGGCGCTGGACAGGATGCTGGAAGTGCGGTAATCCGCGGGTAATGGAAATCGGCAACGAGGCCCGTATCGTGAAAAAGGGCGCCGTATTGCGGAATAAGCGAATGACGTAACCGTCCACCGAAACGGGCATCGTAACCGCAGCCTGTTTGCCGCACGCGAAAAGCAGTTTCCCCCGAAGTTCTCGATGAGTCCCGCTGTTCATGCGGGCCTCCCCCACCGGCTACCGATGTTGCGCGAGCGCTTTCTCGATCTGCCGTATCATTGTTGCCGCCGCGGCCGCGATATCCTGAGCAGAGAGCACCGCGCTGATCACGGCAACGCCGTCCGCCCCGGCGCGGACCGCTTCGCCCGCATTTTCACCGGTGATCCCGCCTATCACGAGGAGGGGGAGCGCCACGGCGCGACGGACGAGCGTGAGCTGTTCAACCCCCGGGGGGAGACCGGCATCCTTGGTTGTCGTGGTGAATACAGGGCCGAAGCCCAGGTAGTCAGCCCCGCCGGACTCAGCGGCGCGGGCCTGCTCCAGATTGTGCGTTGAGATGCCGATGAGCTTATTCGCGCCGAGGAGTTTCCTCGCCTCCCGGAGGGGAAAGTCATCCTGCCCCAGGTGCACTCCGTCGGCGTCTGTTGCGAGGGCGATGTCGGCGTGGTCGTTGACGATAAACACCGCGCCGGCCTTTTTCAGGAGCCCGGCGAGGCGGAGCGACGTTTCGTAGATATCTTTCCGCGAGCCGCGCTTGTTCCGATACTGGAAGAGCCTCACCCCCGCCGCGAGCGCGAGGGACGCGGCTTGCTCGATATCGATCCTCAGGTGGTCCTCATCGAGGACCAGACAGAGTCCCCGGATGCTACTTGTTCGGGTTATAGTACCGCTCCATGAACTTCGTCGAGATATTTCCCTGCTTGAAGTCCTCGTCGGCAAGGATCTTCTTGTGCATGGGGATTGTGGTCTTCACGC
>ERZ1292625.2022-Hain-H41-01um-R1-2022-length-20403-cov-11_pt1 | contig 20403 bp, 15 predicted proteins | sample MGYA00564400_ERZ1292625 | MGnify/ENA primary metagenome ERZ1292625 (study PRJEB36523, sample SAMEA6512639) | groundwater metagenome | collected 2019-01-08 | study: AquaDiva: Metagenomics assemblies of 32 groundwater samples
TTACTAGCGATTCCGGCTTCATGAGGTCGAGTTGCAGACCTCAATCCGAACTGGGCATATGTTTATAAAGATTGGCTCAGGATTGCTCCGTCGCGACTCGTTGTCATATGCATTGTATCACGTGTGTAGCCCAGGGTATCAGAGGGACATGCTGACCTGGCGTCATCCTCGCCTTCCTCCCCCGCAAAAAAGCACGAAGTGCTTTTTCACTTACAACTTGCAACTTACAACTTGCAACAAAAATATTTTTCTTTTTCTTGTTGTGGGTCGTTGGTCGTTGGTCAAAAGTGTGCTTCGCACACTTTTGCGGGGGCAGTCTCGCCTGACACTTGTAACAGGCAATAAGGGTTGCGTTCGTTAGCCCACTGAAGGGAACAGTTCAAACCACGAACTGACGACGGCCATGCATCACCTGTGCAACCGCCCTTGTGAGGCGACAAAAGTTTCCTAATGTCTTCGTTTGCATTTCTAACCCTGGTGAGGTTCTTCGTTTAGCGTCGAATTAAACCACATGATCCACCGCTTGTGCAAGTCCCCGTCTATTCCTTTGAGTTTTAGCCTTGCGGCCGTACTACCCAGGCGGTCTGCTTAACGCGTTGGCTTCGCCACTTGGAGGGTCGATACTCTAAATGGCTAGCAGACATCGTTTAGGGCGTGGACTACTGGGGTATCTACAATTTGTTACGAAGCAACAAATTAACTTACAACTAACAACTTACAATGTAAGAATTTGCTACTAGATGCATTCATTTCTGATGCATTCTGCATGTCGCCATGCAGTTCGGACTATATCATCAGTTCTTTTCTCTGAAAAAGGCGACTTGGGTCGCCCAATTCAGAAAAAGGAACTGCTCGGCGTATAGTCTCTGAGGGTTCTCGACACCACTTTAGTCTCAACTTCTGCGAGCTGATGGCTAAAGAACATATTTTCAGGAAGGTTTCTTTTCCGGCGAATTCCAACACTCCAATGAAATCGTCGCTTTCGCTTGACGCTCTCCATCAGATATTTGTAATTTCGGCTCGGCTTTGTACATTACGGCTTCATGAGGTTCTTCTTGACCAACATCATATATGGTAATAATAACCTCACCGTCGTCTTCCTGTTCGATCACCACTCTCGTGGCGTTCAATTCAATATATTTTACTTCACTTGTCATCACTTTCTCCTCTTCGGTTGAGAACAAAGTGGTGTCGAGTCTTCCCTGCTGATTGTCCGCACTGAACAGATTTTCACCCGGCGAGAATTTTAGAAATGATTTTTCCTTTCTAAAATTCTCGCAAGGTACTGTCAGATACACGGATTTTCCAGCATACAGCCAAGTTTTTTAACCCCGTGAGATAGCGACTTGGCCTATCTCATGGGGGGACTAGCGTTCAACGTACCCCTACGCCTCACTCTTTCTTCCAACAATTTTCGCATCTGAATGCGCAAATTGTTGACTGGAGTGAGCACTTCTTTTCTGAAAAGACTTCGCGCAGGCGCTGGGCGCCGAGCGAGAAGAAAAATTTCACCAGAAATTTATTCTGGTCTTTTCAGAAAAGGAAGTGCGAACGAATTTAATCCCATTCGCTACCCACGCTTTCGTGATTCAGTGTCAGGAGTGTACCAGTGTACTGCCTTCGCATTCGGTGTTCCCCATAATATCAACGGATTTCACCCCTACACTATGAGTTCCATAAACCCTTCACACCCTCTAGTTGTACCGTTTCTTTTGCGGTTCTTCGGTTAAGCCGAAGGTTTTGACAAAAGACTAATACAACCACCTACACACCCTTTACGCCCAATAATTCCGGATAACGCTTGAGGCCTCTGTATTACCGCTCCTGCTGGCACAGAGTTAGGAGCCTCTTATTCATGAGGTAACGTCAATTACTTCCTCCCTCATAAAAGATCTTTACGTCCCGAAGGACTTCATCAATCACGCGGTGTCGCTCCGTCAGGGTTTCCCCCATTGCGAAATATTCTCGACTGCAGCCACCCGTAGGTGTAGGACCCGTGTCTCAGTGTCCTCGGTGGAGGTCAGCCTCTCAGCTCTCCTAAGCGTCATAGCCTTGGTAGGCCATTACCCTACCAACTAGCTGATACTGCGCAGGCCGCTTTTTTAGCGATAAATCTTTACCCTTGCGGGACTATCAGGAATTACCCCGTCTTTCGACGAGCTATGCCCGACTAAAAAGTGCGTTCCTACGTGTTACTACCTCGTCTGCCGGTGATGCACCTCACTCGCGTTCGTTGCAACCAACAACCGACAACTAACAACTAACAAAGAAGAAAAGATTTTTCTTGCCCGTAGGTTGTAGGTCGTAAGTTGTAAGTCACATCTCACGTCAGTGAGATGCACCCCCTTGACTTGCATGCCTAATCCACACCGCCAGCGTTCATCCTGAGCTAGGATCAAACTCTAAAATATAATCCGCCTAAGGCGGATCGAACGGAACAAAATAAAGGATGTCAGCGACATTAAAATAAATTAACGCACTGCCAAGAAATATTTTGTTCGTTTGATACTAGCTCTTTTCACCCGCCTGAAATTTTTGTTAAAAAATTTTGACGGGCAAGTTTGGAATTATTCTTGTACACCACAAATTTTTCGCTCCTAGCAAAAATAATTGTGGTCTCTTAATTTTCCCCCGTAGTAGATTTTGACATTTGCTTTCGCATTTGCGCCAAAGGCGCGATGTCAAAACTCACTACAGGGTTCTCAAAGAAATTTCAGGAAACTTGCCAAAGCTTATCGTAAAGTACGATATAGACTTCTTCACGTTTCCCCCGTAGTGAGTTTTGGCATAGCGCTATGCGCCGTTGAATTTTTGTAAAAAATTCAACAATGCCAAAATCTACTACAGGGTTTCTCAAATCTCTACCCATCGAAATTGCTTGCGGAATTTCGATGGGTTCGTCCCGATTTGCATCGGGACATTCATAACAAGTTGTCAAATAACAAATCCATCTTCTTAAGTAGAAGCTGGAAATTAGGAGTGAGAATTTTTAATTAAAAAGTGATTGAAAAGTTATTTCTTTAGCTTTTAATCTACAATATTCAATTTAATGTCTAACCTCTAATTTCCAGCCACTACCTTCAGGATATTGAGGCATTATACGGATTAAAAGTTGCTCGTCAACTAGGCCAATTTGAGCCATTACTGGGGGTAATTTGTGGGTAAAAAACACCAAAACAAAAGGCGCCGAAGACGGCGCCCATCAAGGTCCATCAAAAACAGAGCTACAGCTCCTCTTCGGGTGGCGGCTTTTTGAATAACCCTCCGCAACTCAAACACTTCTCGTTCCCAGCCTCCCTGAAATGAGCCCCCGAAGTCTTACAGTGGGGACAAATCAAAGTTCCTTGGAAATATCTCCCCCGAGGAATTTCTTTCTCTAAAGTCTCATCACCCATTTAAAATCCTCCCAAAAGATCTCATCAATCCGAAACCATTTCCGGACTGGTGAGAAAAAGTTTTGGCATTCTCTCACCAGTCAAGAAAAAAACATTAGCACTTATTCTTTTTTAATTTTAGCTTCAATTTGCTCTAAGGCATATGCTGTCACTTCTTTACCACTTAAATCTCTCACTTTTTTTGATTCAAGTTCTGGATGATCTTTTAAGAATGTGGCGACCTTATACTCAGACAATTCAAGATGGCGGGAGATTCTTTTAACAGGTCCCCAATGGAGACTGTTGCTCTCAAAAAAACCGCGCCATTCAGCACCAATTTCAACATTAGGAATAGAGACAAATTTATTTAATTCAACCTCAATTTTTTCTAGAGGATATGCTATTACTTCTTTGCTTTGCAAGTCTCTCACTTTTTTTGATACAAGTCTGGGATGTTTTTTAATATATGCTCTAACAACACCTCTAGGTATTCCAGAATGCTCAGAAATTCTATAGACCGGCCCAAAATGCAAACCCTCACTCTCAAAAAAACCGTGCCATTTTCCTTCAATGGCAACTTTAGGGAGAGTAGATAAATTTTCTAATCCAACTTTCACTTGTTCTAAACAAAAAGCATTGTTCTCAACACCCCCCAAATTTCTAATTTTTTTAAATTGAAGTTCTGGATGATTTTCAAGGTGTCTTACAACTGTAGTACCAGACAATCCAAGTCTTTTACTTATAGCCCTAATGGTCCCCCAGTGCATACCTTCACTTTCAAAAAAACCGCGCCAATCGCCCTCATTCATGACTTCAGACAGAGAAAGGAAGTCCTTGAGACTGTCTCTGGCCTGCTCCAAAGAATAAGCCTTAGTTTCATGATTACTTCGATCTAATATCTTTTTTAATTGAATTTCTGGGTGATTTTCGAGATACTTACGCAATTTAGTTACAGACAATTCGAGTTTTTTAGATATAGACTCAATTGGTCCCCAGTGCATATTGTCGCTCTCAAAAAAACCATCCCACTCGCCTTCAGTTTGGACTTTAGGATAAGAAAGACGATCTTTCAATTCAGTCGCAATTTGCTCCAAAGAATAAGCTGTCATCTCTCTACCGTGGCGATCTTTTACTTTTTTTGATTCAAGTTCTGGATGATCTTTAATATAAGAGGAGAGCATATAATAACCACTCTTAAGGTAGTTGGAAATAGCCCCTATCGTTCCCCAACGGACATTATCATTTTCAAAAAAACCGCGCCACTCACCTTCAGTTGCAACTTTCGGCAAAGATAGAAAACTTTTTAGATCATCTGTAATTTGTTCTACAGGATACACAGTCACTTCTCTGCCAACCAAGTCTCTTGCTTTTTTTGAGACAAGTTCAGGATGATTTTTGAAGTAATTATTAATAATTTCATACGACACTCCCATGTGTTTAGAAATCCTGTAAATAGTACCCCAATGGACACCATCGCTCTCAAGAAATCCGCGCCATTGATTAAATTCGGAAGTAACCACTTGCGGTAAATCTTCCAATTTTAAAGTTGTATCTTCAGTTATAATATATTTATTTTTCTCTTTTCTTTCTTTTTTTTCTATAGGAAAAGATAGGAGTTCTGTCATCTCATCGCGCCATTGGATTTTTTGAATTAACCTTATCCCGATTCCATCGTATTTTTTTATAATCTTATTTTTCTCATCTTTTCCGGCCCGATTTAAATTATCAACACTAATTTTTGCCTGTTCCATAATATCCATATCAAAAACATAACTAGCGTTACTTTGTTCATCGCAAACTTGAACAACTCGTTTCAAGGTCTTAATCTCTGCTGTAATGTAACTCTCGCTACGCACCATATTATTAGTCACAATCCCACGAGTGAGACGAGTGTCTTTAGTTCCTAATTTAAAATCATTGTCTAGTATGTAAAGGAGGAGTTTTAGTCTCGGTATAAGTACTTTTTCTTCACTAGGATTATCACCTTTCTCTATATTATGATCAGATTCATCAGGAGGAGTAATAACTTCAGAAATATACTTAATACCCCGAAATATTTCATCAATACGCTGTAGTTGGTCAACTTTTTCTTGGACACGGATAAGATAAGAATTTAAATCGCTAAGGTTATAGACAGAGAAAGCTTTGTCCTCGAGTTCTTTTCCAGTGCTATCATCTCCTGGATATTCAGATTTGTAGCGCTCGATAACTTCTTGAATAAAAGATATAAGTTTGTCTAAAGTTGAGTCCGCAAAAATATTAATGTTTTCTACTGTAATATTCTGACCGACTATTGAATTTAGACGATTCTGAAAATCATTTTTCTCCTCTATTTTTTTTTGTTTAGGACTACTATCTAGTTTTTCTTGCATAATGTGTCTAGTTATTGTAGCAAAATCACAAACCATAGGTAATTTCTAAATCTATTCTCAAATTCTTAAGAATTTGAGAATAGATTTTCTGAAAAATTCACGCTCACACTACCTGCTTCTCAAAAACTCAATCAAAAGGCGAACCGGCGAGCCAACCGCGCCCGGAAGGGTTTTTATTTTTTAGGATTAAAAATATCTACAGTAGAGGTTATTTTTCTAAAAATATCTTCCTCTTCTCCGCTCAACTTCTCTTCATAATAGATAAGAAAAACACCTTTATTAGGCAATACATCGAATGTCAAATGTTTTGACCCCACGGGTTGGTATTTTACTCTGTATTGCTCCTTTATAGAACCACTAGTAAGGCGTCCCTGATGTCCATTAATTAAGAATTTTTCAATTGAAGGATTGTCATACAATTCAGCAAACCCTTCAGCTCTAAGATCTAACAGTTTTTCACTTTCAATATAATGCAAATATAGCACCCCAATTTGATAATCTTTAAGATAATCTAATGATTCTTTCGTATCACATTCTTTTATGGGACCTCCTTTACCTAAATAAAATGCATAATTCTCTTTTGTATCGACAGGAATACCCTCACAAGTTTCCAAATTAAGTTTTGGGGGGTACAAAAAGGCAATTCCATTATCTTTATCACAAAATAATTTCCAATTATCAAATTCTACATTTGTTAATGATCCTTGTTTTTTCTCACAGGTCTGGATATTTTCTATGTTGCCACCTTTAAAGTAAAAAACTGTGCCAGAAATAGCGATTACAAGCAATAGGAGGGAAAAAAATGTTTTTGATTTTAGTATGGGCATATATATTAAACTACAACATCATTTCAAAAACCCAATTAAAAATTCCTATTACTTTTATTTTCTTTGTAATACTATCTCCTCCAATTTTTTCACTCGTGTTGCCAAATCATCATAATCTTTACGGAAAGTCCCGAGATGACGACTTAACATAACGTCAATATCGTTTCTTAATTCAAATATGTCACCTTTTATTTCAGAACGAACAAATTCAATTTTTTTATCAACATGTTCAAATTTCTCATCAACGCGCTTAAAACCGCCAGCAACCATAACGGCCAAATCGTCAATTGTCGTATTTTTTGAATTTCTACCTTTTTTCATAGCATTATTATCTGCCAACACAATTTGCCTGTCAATTTTTTCTCAAAAACTCAATCAAAAGTCGCACAGGTGAACCAGCTGCACCCTGTGATAAAAATTCATCACTTGAAGCTTCCATTCTTGGTGCCATATCTATGTGAAGCCATTTTTTAAATTCTTTTGCGAATTGCAAAAGGAAGACGGCACCCATTATAGAACCCGCTTGGCGATTTTTCTTATTATGAATATTTGTCACATCCCCAAAATTTCCTTTAACATCATTTTCATATTCTTCCCACATAGGTAGTGGCCAAACATATTCTCCGCTTTTTTCACCCAAATCTTCTATATTTTTAATTAATTTTTCATCCCGTGAAAAAATAATACTGGCTCTATCCCCAACAGAAATTATGGCCGCACCTGTGAGCGTTGCAACATCAATCACAACTTCAGGATCGTATTGCTTGGCATAAGTTAGGGCATCCGCCAAAATCACACGTCCTTCAGCGTCAGTATTCAATACTTCAATAGTTTTACCCGACATTGATTTAATAATGTCTCCCGGTCTGTAACTTTTCCCACTTGGACTATTTTCTACAGCCGGAACTAAGGCGATAATATTTTTCTTTAATTTTAATTTGACAGCTAAAATCAATGTTTGCATTACCGCGGCACCTCCCGACATATCCAAATTCATGCCAAGCATTGAATCCCCCTTTATATTTAATCCTCCAGTATCATATGTAACTCCTTTACCCACTAAAACTATTGGTTTTTGTGATTTTTTAGTTCCCCAGTATTCCAAAACTATAAATTTTGATTCTTCGTCAGACCCACGACCAACAGCAAGCACAGCGTTCATATTAATGCGCTCCATTTCTTTTTCACCCAAAACATTCATTACAATCGGAAACCCCTTAATATCTTTTTTTATTTCTTCCACTAAAATAGAGGGTGTCATGTCTCCTCCCGGAGTGTTCGCCAAGTCCCTTGTTCTGTTTACACTTTCTCCAATTAAAATTCCTTCGTTTAAATTTTCTTTTATTTTTGCGTTCACACTTCCAATAAAAGAAATTTCTTCTACAAAATCCCAACCATTTTTGGGGGTCTCTTTATAAGCAACATATTTGTAATTTGCCATCACGGAGTTTGTAGCAAATATTTTTACAGCATCTTTCAAACCTATTTTTGCTTCGCGCAATTTTTCTTTGGCAATTTTTATAGATTCTTTGTGATTAAGGTCAATAATTATCCTTTTAGCTCCGGAATTTTTTGCAAGCGAAATCATACGGCGAACCAGTAAAAAGTATTTTCGACGGCTAAATTTAGCATCTTTAGGAATAGATAAATTTAAATAACGCACCCCTCCCTCCTTAAAAATCTCGTCTTTGGCGGAATTAGAAAGATTGACGATTGCATCGTCTTTACCAATCTTGGGCATCTCCTTATAAAAACTAAGGTTTACAAGCATCCCGTCGTTTTACCGTTTTGAGAGCAAAATTGCAAGCTTCCTTTCTAGTTTTTCCTAAGACTGGAAAGAGGCGCTGTCCATGCCGATAATCTTGGTATTATTTTGCGTCCTTAATCGACCGTAAACAAAAAATTATAAACGCCTAATTAAAAATCGTAAGAAAAGGTAAAAATTAATCTCAAGCGCAATGCCAAAATTATCGAGCGGACAAGAGGTATTAAACTGTCCTTGTTTTTCCTTTACTTTATTAGATTTTTTAGATCTTTAAACAGTTCTCTAAATATAGCCCAAAGCCACAACTGGTCATTCCATTTTTCTTCATTTGCTCTAATTCTCCTATTCGCCAGTTCTTTTGGTAAATTTGGATTATTCTTTTGCTTTTCTATATTTCCACTTTCTGGCGCAGAGCCAAATCCCATACTTCGATTTTATAATTTCACCAATTTGTGTTCAAGGTGGGAAATGCGGATTTCATGATCTCGATATTACCGCTTTAGAGAGTCAGCCACATGAACGAGCGGTCCAAGCACTTTTTCTATGGAATCCAGACGTTTGTCTACAGACTGCAATTTAATGTCGATATTATAAAGTGTCTTTTCGGTTTTTGATTTGAAATCATCAAATCCCCCTTTCTCAACCATTCTTTCTTGTGTATCAGCAAAGCCCTTTTGGACCATAACCGCCAAATCTTCCATGCTCACCGCCTTTTTGTTTGGTTTTTTTCTCATACAGAATTATATTACAGCATACCGACTAAAATCAGGGCGAGAATACAACTATTTTTTAATTTGCCATTTCTCTACCGTCACAAGCAGAGCCAATGTCAAGGTGTCACCTTAACATTGATACTTGATCAGGGTTTTTTGCGTTGCCACCCTAGTAGTAAAGCAAAGCTTACTGCGGGACAAGCAAGCTATTTACGGCTTCCTAATTTCTTACGCTGTCTTTCCTCTATAGTCACAAGTAGAGGAGATGCCAAACAAATTGAAGAATAGGTTCCAACGGTTATACCAATAAGTAGTGCCAGAGAAAACCACTTTGTAGATTCACTTCCCCAAATATATAGAGCAACAAGAGTAATAATTGTTGTAAGAGATGTGTTAATGGAGCGAGCAATGGTTTGCGAAACACTTTTTCCGACAGTTTCTTCAAATGGTTCTTTTTTATTATATTCTTTATTTTTCTTTAGATTTTCGCGCACTCGGTCAAACACCACAATTGTGTCATGCACAGAAAAGCCAAGCACCACAAGTAGAGCTGTGACAAAAAGTGCATCAACTTCTACTCCTAGGTAATGACCCAGAATTGCAAAGACGCCAGTTGGAATAATTACATTATGAATTAGTCCGACAATTGCCATCAATCCATATTTCCAAGAAGAAATTGGCTCTGACACTTTTCTAAAAGCAAAAGCAATAAAAAGTATTATGGCTATTATTACAAGCAAAATTGAAAGCAGGGCTTTGCTTTTAAGTTCCGCTCCTAAAGTGGGCCCCACGGAACTAAATCTTTTTTGTTCAAGTGGCCATTTGCCCCCACCAGAAAGCGCTCCCATCAAAAAAGATTTTTCTTCTTCGCTAAGATGGGCTGTTCTAACTATTAAATCAGTTTCTCCACTTGCCCTTATTGAAAAACCTTTAAATTCTGCAAGAGATAAAGATGCTTCCACTTCATTAATTTCTGGTCTTTCTATTGGGTAAACAACCTCAATAATTGATCCTCCTTTAAAATCTATTCCGTAATTTAATCCGAAAACAAAAAGAGAAACTATAGAAACTAAAACCACAATTGTGGAAATTATATAAAATATTTTTCTGTTCTTAACAATTTTCATATTATTTTTTGAAACCCGAACCGAAAAGGAAATCTATAATCCCTCCACGACGCTCTAAGTTAAATCCGAGAGAATACATAAAGAGACGGCTGGCGGTAACGGCCGTAAACATTGAAGCTACAACTCCAAGGAAAAATACTAAGGCAAATCCTTTTATTACGGCGGAAGTGCCAAGCCAATAAAGAATTATTGCTGTAATCATACTGGAAATATTTGAATCCCTGATGGAAGTCCAAGCTCTTGCAAAACCATCGTGTATTGCTTCTCCCAAATTTTTACCAGAACGCAATTCTTCTTTAGTTCTTTCAAAAATCAAAATGTTAGCATCCACCGCCATACCAACAGAAAGTATAAAGGCGGCAAGTCCCGCAGCGGTTAAGGTAACAGGAATTAGTTTAAATATGGAGAGCATTATTAAGCTATAAAGAACGAGTGCCAAAACTGCTACAAGCCCCGGTAAGCGATACCAGAAAAGTAAAAATATTGAAACCAAAATAAAGCCAATTACACCTGCTTTCAAACTATCCTTAGTAGCTTTTTCTCCAAGCGAAGGGCCTATGGTTTGAGTGGAAACAAGTCTTATAGGCACAGGAAGCGCGCCGTAATTTAAATTGCGAACCAATACTTTGGCTTCATCCGGCGCAAAACCGCCAGAAATCTGGGCTTCACCATTTGGTATTTCTTCGCGAATAACAGGGAGAGATAGAACTGCGCCATCTAAAAATATTGCCAAATACTTCCCTCTGTTTTCGCGAGTAATTTGAGCAAATAATTTTTTACCTTCAGCGTTAAATTGTAAACTGACTTGTGGCTCTTGGGTATTTGGATCAAATTGTAATGTCGCCTTTTCCAACAAACTTCCAGTAAGACCTGTATCCGCAAAATGACTCATAAATTGGAGTGGATCAGTAATATCCTGCAGGGCACTTGGATTTGAATCAATCAACATTTTAAATTCCAAAAGAGGTGTGGCGCCAATTGCTTTTACCGCTTCTTCTATGTCGGTCACCCCCGGCAACTCCACTATCAATCTTTCACTTGTATTTCCCGAAATAAAACCAGCATGCTCAACTTGCACTAATGGCTCGGATACACCAAAAATATTTACGCGACGCTCAATTACTTCACGCAACGAATCCATCGCTTCACCCACTGAACCAAAGGCAACTTTAGAAGTATCTGCTTCATAAACAAGATGAGTTCCCCCCTTAAGATCTAGTCCTAAACGGAAAGGCCATTCACCCAATTTGCTATCTGGTTTATATTCGGAAAAATAGACAAAAAAACCAAGAGAAACTCCCACAAGAAGAATAAATGCGGCGGTAAGGCGAGTTCTTAACATAATAGCGATATATTATGCAGATTTATGGACTTTATTCAACCCCGTAGTGAATTTGGGCATTTGCTTTCACCCCTGCGTCAAAGACGCGCTACCAAAATCTACTACGGGGTCAACCATGTTTCCAAACCCGCAATCTATTGTCTTGCTTTTACAAGTGTTAAAAGATTTTTAAATAAAATAGCAACCGTTATTGGTCCAATACCCCCAGGTACTGGAGTAAAAAATGAGCATTTCGAAGCGCAGCTTGGATCTGCATCCCCTATCATTTTTCCTCCCTCTTCGCTGGTTCCAGCATCAAATACTATTGCCCCATCTTTAATCATTTCTGGCATTAAAAGTCCGGGTGAGCCCGCACCAAGAACTATAATATTGGCTCTTTTTGTATATGGCGTTAAATCACCAAATTCACTTGTCGCAATTTCTACATCTCCTCCCAAACTGTTAAATAAAATCTTGGTGGGCATTCCAACCAAAATACCGGCACCAACTACTAAAACTTTTTTTCCTTTGATTTCAATTTTATATTCATCAATTATTTCTTTTATAGCCCCAGCAACTGGTGGTAAAACATTAGAAATTCCTTTTTCAAAATTATTCATAGCCATGTCTGATATTGAATCAATATCCAATGAAATAGGTATGGCATTTTTTGCTTCTTTAACATCAATTTCTTTAGGTAGTGGAAATTGTAAAATTATTCCATCTGTTTTATTTTTTCTATTTTTTATTTCTTGAATTAATCGTGAAGTGTTAAATTGGGTAACATCAACTTTTTCAATATTTACTCGGAGTTCACTCCCAACTTTCTGTTTTATACGCACAAAAGAAAGGACAGCCGGGTCGTCAGTCCCTATAAAATGCGTAATGGTTAAAACGCGAGAGAAATTTTTTATGTCCTCCTTAAGATTTTCCCTTATGGATAGAGCTATTTTTTTACCGTCTATAATCATCCCTGTAGTGAGAAATGGCATTGTTCCCATAGAGCAAGCAAGTCATTTACTCGAACATAGCTGTTAATCATAATTTAATTCATATCGTCTTACTATTTAAATAAGATCTAATGCCATTTTCTACTACAGGGTCATTCCCTGTAGTGAGATTTTAGTTTATTAAATTTTTCGACCATTCTTTTCTCCAGTATTCTATAGTTCTCTTACGCAACATTCTTTTCCCCTGGGTAGTTTTAAAATAATACTCTCTTCGCTTAGCGTCTTGTTCTTCTATACATGCCTCATAATAAATAAGGTGACATGGTTTATATTTCTTTGTCGAAAAATTTAATCCTTGATTATGTTCTGTCAGACGACGCTTTAAGTTGGAGGTACTCCCAACGTAAACCTCGTCACACCTATCATTTTTAATCACGTAAGTATAGAACATAATCGAACTAAAATTCTACTACGGGGTCATAATTAAGATATTCCAATCATTTCATTATGGGTGTCCCTTCTTTGCACTCCCCGAGAATATCGCCTCATTCCCATTAAAATACCCAGCCCCGTAAACTCCGTAAGCAAGTGAGAGCCACCGTAACTTAAAAATGGAATGGTTGTTCCCGTTACAGGTAAAAGCCCTATATTAATACCAACGTGCAATATAAACTGGATTAGAAGAAATATTGCTAGACCAACCCCATAAAGAGTTTCAAAGTTGCTTTCAGCCTCTACGGCATTGACTATTATTCGCCAAATTACGACTCCGAAAAGTGCGAAAATTATTATAACTCCCACAAATCCCCATTCTTCAGCAAAAGCGGCAAATATGAAATCCGTTTGATATTCCGGCAAAAATTCCAATTTTGATTGAGTGCCAAGCCCCACCCCTTTACCCCATATTTGACCCGAGCCGACCGCAACGGTGGCTTGATAGGCGTTGTAACCAGAACCGTGAATGTCGGTGAGAGGATTAAGGAAAGTCATTATGCGTTGTTTTTGATAGGGTTCAAAGGCGTAAAACCAAAGCAAAGAAAAAGAGATAATACCAACAAGAAAAACCAATAAGAGGTGTTTTCTGGAAATTCCTGCGACCAAAACCATGCCAAGCCAAACAAAAAATATTATTATAGCCGAACCAAAATCAGGTTGAAACAAAACGAGTAAAAAAAGAATACTGGCATAAATTCCGGAAACAATAATGTGCTTTATATCGGCAATTTCTATGTGACGCCGAGAAAAATATTTGGCCAACATTAAAATCAAAATCAGTTTGGCAAAATCCACTGGCTCAAAACTGGCAAAACCAAAATCAAACCAACTTCTGGCTCCCTGAAAGACGGAGCCAATTATAAAAAGTAGGATAAGAAGCCCTGTTATTATTAAATAGAGAGAAATTAAAATGTTACTTCTTCTCAAAAAATGGAAATCCATACTGGATAATAAAAAGAAAATCGCAACGCATACAACAATCCAAATTAACTGTTTCTCAAAAAAACTATTGTCCCCCGAAAAAGTGCTCATGGTAAAGAGTCCTGCAAGTGTCAGAAGCATTACGGCAAAAAAAAGGGGCCAATCTATTTTAAGTGGCCAGATACGCCCTATTTTCTTGAAGAGTCCAATCTCCATTTTAAATTATCAATTAGTCTATAATACGCGGATAAATTCTTACTGGCCCAACTTTTTCTGCAAACGGTAAACTCCAAGTAAAAATAACTTCAGCGGCTTGACCTTTCTCCAATCTTTCAATAAGGGTTTCTGAAGCGGCCAAAGCATTGTCTTTTTCGTCAAAGACAACGGCTACAATTGGTATATTACGCAAAACATCTAAAGTTTCATTTTTAATTGGAACCAAAACTCTCGGCGTATTGGTATTTTCTAAAACAAAAAAACCTACAGAAACTTTCTTAGAAACTTCCGCCCCTCTAAACCATTTCAAATCTTCGGTAAAATCGAAAAACGCCTGTTTTACATTTTCGTTACCAGTTTGAATACCACCTTCAAAAACGGGAATTATATCTTTAGGAGGAATGTCAACATAGCCCCCTCTTTCACTAATCAAAATATTTCTTTCATTGTATAGTTTCAAAATGTATGGTGCTTGCTTCACCATAAAACTAGGATTTGGGTTACTAATATAGGCAACAGCGCTATAAACACCTTCAGCCACTTTAAAGGGTCTCACCCAAAGAACTTTTATGGGGAGCGGTTCTGATAAACAGATTCTCTCACATGGACCAGAACAATCTACACCCAATTCACCCTGGTTTTGATTTCCATCACTACAGGTTGGGGCCGGAGCGATAACGGGTTTGGCTATGGGAAAAAGAATAATGAGAGAAACTATAGCAATAGCGCCTAAAATAAATAATTGTCTTTTCCCTGCCCAAGTCATTCCATTAGTTTATAGGTTGTTAGTTTTAGTAGCAAATAAAAAAGTTGGCCCGAAGGCCGTAAGGAATATCATCTAAAAAATTGAGTACTGAGTTCTAGCAATTTACCCCGTCAGAAATTTTTTAGCAAATTCATTATTCTAAAAACCATCCCAAAATCCACATACACTATCTTCAAGCTATAGCATGAAGATAGTGTATTGAGAAGATATAACTTGGTGCTGGCAATTTACACCGCCACACTACCGGGGTCATCGGTAATTAAGTTGAAGTTGGGTTAATTTTATTTATTCCCTGAAATTATTTGCAGAACATCTTTAGCGGAGTTTTCACCAATAAACTCTTCAAATAAATTAAGGTTATCTAAATCTCGTAAAATAACAATTACTGACAATACAGTAACTGCAAAAGAAGCCTTTAATAAAGACAAAAAAACACTAGCAACGGATGGAATGATTGAAATGGTAGCAATAAGAATTCCTGCAAAAAAAATTATCAGATACCACTGGAAAGGAAGCATTTCTTCATAAAAAGTCATTATCATATTTTTGCGAAGTACTTGGCAATCACCCAGATTTGTCAAAATTCGGCTAATAGCTTGGGCACGTAGTGCTTCTTCCTTTGTATCACCAATGTTTTTTTCAAGTAAAATATGCAAATCGGTAATAGTGGATGATTTATTCGATATGTGATAGTCCCATTGTTTTGACTTTATCAGTTTTTCATAGTGATTTACAAGAATTTTGCCAATATCCTGATGCAACTGTTGGGATATATTTATTGCAGCACGATAAATACCGGTCATTTTCCCATCAAAAGTGCTTATTATTTCCCTTATTTTTGTATATCTACTACCTTGCCTGGTTATAAAGAAGCCCGCAAAAATTGAGAACATGAAGGTTGTTATGGTAATGAAAACTTTGTCTGTGCTACCTGCGCCGAAATCTACTTTATAGTAAAAATAAGCCAAAATAAGAACAATAAAAGAAAAAACTATTTGTGTTTTTTTCTCGCTCATTTAATTTAAGTATACTATCCAAGCTAAAGAGGTCAAAACGAAAAAATTCATTGCTTAGTGCTGGCGTCTAGTTACTTTCCCCTTTCGAGTATCATCACCACTACAGGGCTTTCAGCCATAGGCTGATCCGTCCTTTGGCGGAAACTTCTCTGTCGCCATTAGAAATTTTATTAAATAATTTGTCCTGGCGTCTACCTACTCTCCTTACAGGAGCTGTATACCTTTTGGATATTTTGAAATCTGAAACCTGGCGACTAGCTACTTTCCCCTTACGAGTATCATCGCTACTACAAAGCTTAACTTCTCTGTTCGGAATGGGAAGAGGTGTTTCCTTTGCGTCAAATCACCAGATTTCAAATTTCAATTTTTCAAAATATCTCAAAAGGTCTTGCAAAGCAAGATCTTTGTTTACCTACTGTCAAAAGTATTTTCTTACTAGAAAATCTTTCGACCCTGCCTCGGCACGTCTGCCTCCGGCCTTGCGAAAGTGCCCCGCACTTTCTCACCCCTTAGAGTACCTGCCCCGTAGTGAGCTTTGCTCTACTACTGGGGTCATCGCTACTACAAGGCTTAACTTCTCTGTTCGGAATGGGAAGAGGTGAGAAGCGAACACATGGAGCTTCGCAAGACCTTGAGCGTTCCGTAACCGAAACGCGAAAGGTGTACCGCGCCTGTAAGGCGGGACACTTGCGTCAAAATTTAGAAAATTCAATATTATGTTTTGGCGACTACCTACTTTCCCCACAAGGAGTATCATCGGCACTACGAGGATTAACTTCTCTGTTCGGAATGGGAAGAGGTGTGACCCCTGCGTCAAAACACCAACACTAAAAAATGAATTTTTTTATTTATGTGTTTCGTAAAAGATGCGAAGCTTGGTGACGTGTATATAACGGGGTGTCTAATCCCGAGCAAATCACACATTACCAAGTTCTCCTCGCACGAGCCTAGTCGTCACTCCGGGCATCTCCATCGACAATCACTTGATCGACTTCACAAACGTGCCGGACGGTCTGTAGCTGCGTAACTACACAGACATTGACTTCTCTCTACGAAACACACAAATTTCAATTTTTTATTTACTGACCTTAAAAGGGAGGCGGAGGAAAACGCAAGGAGCCGTGAGGCTTTGCAAAGAGAGAGCATGGAAACGCCACCCTTTAGGGCCCCCGAAGGGACACACACCAGATGACGACAATCCCGCCATTCCTAAGGTTTCCCCCAAAGAACACGAGCGTCTCCTCCCCCATTTTAAAATCAGTAAACTAGAGGTCTTTAATTATTTTGCAGGTTTTTCTATCCGCCAATCTGCCTAAGGCAGATTGGCGGGTGAACAAGTATCATTGAGTAATATCCCACTCATTCACCAAAATTTTGCAAGATAAAATCTAGACAAAATTTTGGTGAAAAAACGATTTTCAAAAATCCTCATAGGATTGGGCGAATTAGTACTTCTCGGCTCAATGCCTTACGACACTTACACCTAAAGCCTATCAACGTAATAATCTCTTACGAGCCTCATAATGATTCCTAATCTTGAAGTTAGCTTCCCTCTTAGATGCTTTCAGAGGTTATCTATTCCCGACATAGCTACCCAGCAATGCCCTTGGCAGGACAACTGGTAGACCAGTGGTCAGTTCGCTCCGGTCCTCTCGTACTGGGAGCAAGTCTTCTCAAGAATCAACGCCTACAGCAGATAGAGAACCAACCTGTCTCACGCATGGTGCCACGAATTACTTCGTGCATTGGACTATAGCATCTCCGTTTTTAATCGGAGGTAAACGTTTAGTCTCTACGCCCGACACTTTTTAAGTGTCTTGGCTCGGTATTATCCTCTCCTTGTTAAGAAATAGGATTCCACCGATATAAGTTTACTGGTTTAATATAAATTTCTTTATACAACCGCCGTGATTTGATTGATTCAACTATTTCCCTCGCAAAATTTGTTTGCGAGGGAACCTCGATTTTTTATTTATAAAAAATCGAGGACTTTTTCAAATACAGAAAATAAATTTAATGTCTTATTCCTCGGATTCAAACTGTAAAATAGCTAAACGCTATAACTAAAAACAATTCACAGTTAACTTGTAACCAAAAAATTCTTCATCTGGTAAATTGTTAAATGTTACTTTTCAAAGTTAAGTAGCTTCGCTGCTTCACGGTTTGAACCCAGCTCGCGTATCTTTTTAATTGGCGAACAGCCAAACCCTTGGTAGCTTCTCCACCACCAGGATAAGATGAGCCGACATCGAGGTGCCGAACTGTGCCGTCGATATGAACTCTTGGGCACAACTAGCCTGTTATCCCCAGGGTAGCTTTTATCCGTTAATCTTCGGCCGCATCTAACGCGGACCATCGGTTCACTATGCTCTGCTTTCGCACCTGCTTGGGATGCACCCCTTACAGTCAAGCCATCTTCTGCCATTACACTATCGGCACGGTTTCCATTCGCGCCTAGATGACCTTAATAGACCCCTCCGTTACTCTTTAGGAGGGATTCGCCCCAAACAAACTACCCACCAGAGAGTGTCCCATATCATTTTTTTCCGATATGGTTAGTACTTACACAAAGGCAGAATGGTATTTCACTGACGACTCCAGATCAACCAAAATCAATCCTTCAAAGTCTCCCATCTATGCTACGCAGCAGTCGCGTAAGTACAGTCTCAAGCTATAGTAAAGCTCCTGGGGTCTTTCTGTCTTGCTGCAGGTAACCGGCATCTTCACCGGTATTGTATTTTCACCGAGCCATTCCCCGAGACAGTTCTCCAGTCGTTACGCCATTCGTGCGCGTCGGAACTTCATTTATTTACATCGTAAACCACGAAAAATTCGCAGAATCGAAACCCTTTATTTCTAAAGGCATGGACTATATCTTTATCCCTCGATTATTTATTTTCGGGATACTTGCGTGTAGTCTCTACGGCGTCCCTCTAAAAATTAGAAGGTTCCCTCGGTATTACCATAGCGCTTTCGCACTTTAGGCTTCACCGATACAGCAAGTGTTTCAATCCGCCTTACGGCGGAAAGGGGCAGTTCTTTTCCTACCCGACAAGGTACTTCGCTACCTTAGGCATAATTTTTATTCTACTTTTACATAGATTAAACCTTGTGGACTATATCTTATTAGTTTAACTTACTAACTTTGGCGTATAGTCTCTGAGGATTTTCTAAGAGTGTCGAATTGGTCTGATAAAGTTTCATAAATGTACTCTTTCGAGTACTTCCGATTTTTACCTTGTGCATTCATTGTGAATGCTATTTCTACAATTCGTTTGAATCCTTCAATATCAAGATGAATCTTTTTATCCATCATTTCCACTATTTTTGAAAATTTCTTAAAATCTTCAGTCTTAGTGGCCAATTGATACTTGTTAAAGAAGGGTACTATTCTTTCATGAAGCGTTTTATTATTTTCAACTGAATAAGTAAACACATTATACGGAGATGATTTTCGATGAATTCTCCCAGTTTTAAATACTACATCTTTCAAAAGAATAAGTATTTCTTTATTGTTCTCGTGCTGATAAACATTAAAGACGGGGTTTAGAATCCACCTCCAACCTTTCTCTAATGATGGGTACTTTTGTCGCGTCATCGCGACGCTGAAACTCGATTCACCGTCCACAAAACCCGCAACGAAATAATTTAGATATTTTCCTTGCAACTTTGAGAGACGATAATAGTATTCTTTATATTTTTCTTGTTTTGTCATCGTTTTAGATGACACTCTTAGAATCTTTCCTGCTGATTGTCTGTATCAGATTTGGATTGTTACCGTCAAGGTACCAAATCATTCAGAGTTTCCAGCATATAGCCAAATTTTACAACGGCCCTTATTTGTTTCCCCGCCAAAAGCGGGGCGTAGCAAATCCACCGTTATAGTTACGGCCGACATTCACCAGGGCTTATAACAATCACCATGAGCATCACGCGAAGCGCGATGCGCTCAACTAACAACCTACGACTAACAACTAACAAAAAATACGGAGAGTCTTCTCTTTTCTTCTTGTTGGTTGTCGGTTGTGAGTTGTAAGTTGGTCATCACATTCCATGTGATGCCCACAACGTCGTTACTTGACCTTCTGGCATTGGTCAGGCGTCACCCCCTATACATCCTCTTACGAGTTCGCAGGGAGCTGTGTTTTTGGTAAACAGTCGCCAGAGATACTTTTGTTGAATCCCTCCCTACTTTTGGCTCAAACGACTTTTTGATAATCGCTTAAGAAGAGAAGTCATGGCACTACCACGTGGTTTAAGTTTACGTTCTCGCTCGCGGGCATCACGTTCATCTCGATACGCTTCCGCGTACACGAGAATCCATTGTCCACTTTTACGAGTCGTATACTTATGTCCGCGAGCATTATGCGCGCGAACTCGTCGTTTGAGATCAGTCGTATACCCAACATAAAGTTGTTTAGTATTCGAATGTTCAATAACGTACACGATATACATGTCATCAATCCTACCAAAAGTAGGGAGGGAAAGCCTTATTGCTAACTTACGGCTGCTTTTTTGCCTAGTTCCTTGGGGAAATCTC
>ERZ1292625.2025-Hain-H41-01um-R1-2025-length-20370-cov-172_pt1 | contig 20370 bp, 17 predicted proteins | sample MGYA00564400_ERZ1292625 | MGnify/ENA primary metagenome ERZ1292625 (study PRJEB36523, sample SAMEA6512639) | groundwater metagenome | collected 2019-01-08 | study: AquaDiva: Metagenomics assemblies of 32 groundwater samples
GCGAAGATCTTAACGACATAATTGCCGAGATAGAAAAAGCCATTCACGAGTAAACCCCGTTAGAGATTTACTATTAATTACCTTTTATGAGAGATTATAATTTTGACGCGCGTTAGAATTTATCTCTAACGGGACGGCAAAATTTGGATTTACAGGTCTTAATTTATACTATATAATATAGTTAAATAAAAAAAATTTTATTTTATAGCTCATTTCTAATTTAAAAAGGAGGAAAGATATAATGAGAAACAATTCTCCAAGATTTTTATGGCTATTTGAGATATTAAATTTTTTAATTAACTACGATCGGTTTTTTTGGTTAATCGGGAAATTCAATTCAAGAGGGTGGATAAAGTCGGTTTTTTTGGCTTATCCGGCAGATTACACGTATTCAAGAAAATACGCGTATAAGTTTAGGATAGAAAGTTGGAAAAGAAGCTGGAAAGTCCGGTTAACGGCCTTTTTGCGGCAAAATGGAAAAATTGTGCTGATGTTTTCAATATTTGTAGAAGAGCAGGAGCTTCTGAAAGAAGGAAATAAAGAAAAACTGAAAGAACTTATTGGGCGCGTAGAAAAAATTCGCAAATTAATTCGCGCGGATGAAAAAACATTCGCCGGAATTTTGCCGGGACTGCTGATGAAGAGAAAGATGATAGAAAAAAGTCCAGAGGCGGATATAACCGCATCAATTATAATTAAGGCTGTTGAGCTGGTAAAGAAAGAAATCGGGTTGAATGGGAAAATCCCCGTTGTGGTTTTGGGGTGGAGAGGATTTATCGGGAGAAGAGTAATTCACGAATTGAAATCCATTTGCGACCCCAATGATATTTATACTATTGATTTAGACGGGGAAAATAAATGGCCGGGAAGAGGGAATAAGATAGTTTTAAATGTAGCAAGAGGAGACACGATTGAAGTTTATTTGCCTATGTTGCGGGAAGGAGACATTATTCTCAATGAGGCGTATCCTCCTCCTGGCCAAGACAATCTTGGCAGGATAAAAGAGTTGGGGTGCGAATGCTTTCATATTGTTGGGGTAGAGGCATTTGCCTTTCCTAGATTTCCCCATGGTTATAAAGGGGGTATTCCTTGCTGCGCGGCTTGGACAGGCAACACGACGGCAATCGTCAAAAAATTAACTTAGGACTTGTTTTTTATTCTTTAAGAAACAAGTCTTTTTATTTTTTAGCAAAAATTGTAAAATTTAATGTAATGGACATCTTAAAATTAAGGGGTATTTCTTTATTCATCGTTGCTTTTTGTTCTTTGGTTTTGGCTTTGGTTCTCTGGCAAAGAGCCGAAAAAGATAAAGCCAAGATTTGGCTCGGTTTTTCCGCTTTTTTCACGGCTCTTTACGCCTTTTTTTGCGGGGGAACTTATTTTTTCTGGAACGCCGATTCCATGGCGTCGGTTTATTGGTATAGAACAACCTGGCTGGGCGTTTTTCTGTTGCCGTCTTTTATAATTTTTACTTATTATTTTGTTCAGAATCTTAATTATCTTAAAATAAAAGCGTTTTTATTGTATTTAGGAGCTGTGATAATAAGTTATTTCGCTCTGACCACAGATTTTTTTGTCAAATTCGTTTATCTTAAATACCCGAATATTTCAACCTTGGTGGGCAAACTGGATTTTTTGGGAAGATTATATATTTTCATTTGCGTCGCGTTGGTTTTAATCAATCTTTTTAAGGAATATTTTAAAAGTAGCGGCTTCAAAAAACTGCAATTGCAATATTTTATTTTGGGTGTGGCAATTTTTTTCATAACAGGGATTATTACTACCGCGATTGTTCCGCTTATCATCGGAGAATCTCCTTATTATGACATTACCGCTTACGCTTCTTTCGTTTGGATCGGCTTAACGGCTACGGCTATTTTAAAATATCATTTTCTAAACATAAAAATTATAGCCACTCAATTTTTGGTTTTTATTATTTGGGTAGTGGCTTTGATTAATTTTATTACAGAAGAATCATTCCGCGGGCATTTGCTTACCGGAGGTTCGTTAATTTTTATGGTTATTGCCGGTATTTTACTGATAAAAAGCGTTATCAAGGAGGTTGAACAGCGGGAAAAGTTGGAAATTCTAACAAAAGATCTTCAGGCGGCCAATGAGAAACTTATCAAATTAGACAAGCTTAAATCAGAGTTTCTTTCATTCGCGGCGCATCAGGTTAAATCGCCGATGTCCGTTGTTAAGGGATACGCGACTCTGATTTTGGACGGAACGCTGGGGCTTGCGTCAAAAAAGATTAAAGATGTCGCCCAAAAAATAAAAAGCGCCGCTAACCGCATGATTGGTTTGGTTAATAATCTTTTGGATTCAAGGAGAATTGAAGAAGGGAGAATGGAATACAATTTTGAAGAAACCAACATTGTTGATATTGTCAAAAATCTTGTTGAAGAATTAAGGCCTTTAGCTGACGAGAAAAAATTAGAATTGAGTTTTACGACAAAAGAAAAAGATTTAAGAGCCATTATTGACATTCAAAAATTTTCTCAAGTAATTCAAAATCTTATTGATAATGCCATTAAATATACCAGCCAGGGATGGGTAAAAGTTTCTGTTACTAAAGAAGACGGCGACATTTTGATTGTCGTCTCTGATTCCGGCTCGGGCATTTCTAAAGATTTGATGTTAAAAATATTCGTTCAGTTTGAACGTGGAACATTTACCGACAAAACAATGTCAGGAACCGGGCTCGGCCTTTATATCGCCAAACAAATTGTTTTGGCCCACAAAGGGGCAATTTGGGCTGAATCCGAAGGCGATGAAAAAGGAAGTAAGTTTTTTGTCAAAATTCCCGCTCCTTACAAATAAAAATTTGCAATTATTTCTTCTCGTGTTATACTGAAAAAACATTGGATATTTATTATCCAAATTTTATTTTATGGATATTCAAGTTCAAAAACGAGAGATATTCGGCAAAAAAGTCAGAACTTTGAGAAATCAAGGTCTTGTTCCAGCCGAGCTTTACGGACATAAATTGGAAAATGTTCACTTATCCGTTGCGGAAAAGGACCTTTCTAAAACATACAAGGAAGCCGGAGAAAGCACGGTCATTAATTTGATTTTTGACAGCAAAAAAATACCAAGTTTGATTTATTACATTGGCGTTAATTCGATAAGCGGAAAATTTTCACACGTTGATTTTTACGCGGTTAAAATGGACGAAAAAATAAGAACCGAAGTTACCTTAAATTTCATCGGCGAATCGCCGGCAATCAAAGACGGAGGCATTTTAGTTAAATCAATGCATGAAATTGAAATTGAGGCCTTGCCCGCGGATTTACCCGCGCACATTGATGTTGATTTGTCAAAACTGGTTGAAATTCACAACAGCATTTACGTTAAAGATTTAAATATTGGGAATAAGGTGAAAGTTTTGGTTAAACCCGAAACTGCGGTTGCCACGGTTATTGAACCAGTTAAAGAAGAAGTTGTTGAAAAGGCAATAACAGTGGAGGAAGTCAAAGTGGAAGGCGAAGAGAAGAAGAAAGAAAAGGAAAAGGAAGCCGTGAAAGAAACATCTAAATAACCAACGACCAACCACTGACAACTAACAGTTGTTAGTTGTAGGTTGTTAGTCAATGTTAATGAGGCAAAAAATTCTTGTTGATATAAAATTACGCGGTAATTCTTTGCGTAAAATTTCGCCTCAAATCAATCTTAACCAAACGAGGGTTATAAGAATTCCGCTCAAATTTTTAGTGAGCGGATTTTTTATTTTTTTCTTGGTTTTTAATTTTCTTTTCAATTTTGCCAACGCGCCTGATGGCGGAGCTAAAGCCCAGAGTTCTACATCTGCCGAAGAACGCAAAGTTCTTGAATCTCAGTTGGCCGAATTGGAAAAACAGATAGACAATTATGAAAATAAAGTCAGTGAATATAAAAAACAAGGCACGACTCTTCAGTCGGAAATCAGCAGGATTAACAACAAAATCGCCAAACTTAATCTTCAAATTAAATCCATAACCATTTCATTGGTCAAAATTAATAAAGAGTTGGGAGAGACGCAAACTAAAATTGTCACAGCCGAAAGCAAAATTGACGTTAAAAGAAGGATAATTTCCGAAATTATACAAAATATTTATGAAACGGAGAAAAAAGGAACTTTAAATGTTTTGTTGGCGAATTTGAGAATATCCGCTTTTTTTGCGGAACTCAATAATTTAGCGAACATTCAGGATAGTTTAAGAATTAATCTTGAAGAACTTGTTCAACTTCACGGGGAGCTTTCAGAACAGAAAGAAACGTTGGCTTTGGAAAAAACCGACGTTGAAAGTTTGAAAGCGTATCAGGAAAATCAAAAAGTAAGCGTGCAAAAGACCAAAGAGGAAAAAGATAACCTTCTCAAAGTCACCAAGGGCAAAGAATCGGAATTTCAAAAGGTTTTGACGGAAACAAAAAAGACCGCGGCGCAGATAAGAAGCCAAATTTATGAGCTTCTTGGCGGCGGTGAAATTAAATTTGAAGACGCTTACAAATTTGCGAAGTTCGCTTCGGAAAAAACCGGCGTCCGCGCGGCTTTGATTTTGGCGGTATTGGACAGAGAATCGGCTTTGGGACAAAATGTCGGGAGATGTAAATACAACCAGATAAATCCAAAAAGCGGAAAGCCGGCAATGCATCCGACAAGAGATTTACCAAGTTTTTTCGCTATCACCGAGGAATTGGGAATTAACCCGAGTTCGGTCGCCGTTTCTTGCGCCAACCGCGACGGAGCGTACGGCGGAGCAATGGGACCCGCGCAATTTATCCCTTCAACTTGGAATATATATAAAGATAAAATTGCCGTTATGACGGGGAATAGTCCTCCTTCTCCTTGGAATAATTTGGACGCTTTTATGGCAACGGCTTTGTATTTAAAGGATGCCGGAGCGGATAAAGGGACTTTTTACGCGGAAAAGGTGGCGGCGGCGAAATATTACGCAGGCAGCCGCTGGTCAAGATATTTGGCAAGTTACGGCGCCAGAGTTATTGAGAAAGCGCGGCAATTCCAGCAGGACATAGACACGCTTACTGCGTAGCGGTAAAAAATGAATCAAGAATCTTGAATCATGAATTATGATAATAAAAAACTTCCGTTTAAGCGGAAGTTTTTTTAAATGCTTCAATTATTTTATCTAAATCGCCGTCAAGAATTTTCTCTATATTGTGCCATTTCTTCCCGATACGGTGGTCGGTGATTCGGTCATCCGGGAAGTTATAAGTTCTTATTTTTTCCGAGCGGTCGGCGGTGCCGATTTGGTCTTTTCTTAAAGCGCCTATTTTCTTTTGTTCTTCCAGCTGTTTTTGTTCGTATATTTTAGCGCGGAGCATATTCATTGCGGTTTCGCGGTTGGCGTGTTGTGACCTTCCTGCCGTGCAGGAAACAATTGTTCCAGTTGGCTTATGGATAAGTTTTACCCCGGTTTCAACTTTATTGACGTTTTGTCCGCCCGGGCCGGAAACCCTGAAAAACGAAATTTCCAAATCACCCTGGTTGATTTGGACTTCTTCCGGTTTAACTTCGGGCATTATGGCTACGGAAGCGGTAGAGGTATGAACTCTGCCGGCTTTTTCAGTTTTGGGAATTCTTTGGATTCTGTGAACGCCGGATTCCTGTTTTAAGTCGTTGTAAATATTTTCTCCTTCTATTTCTGCGATGAATGTTTTATAGCCGTCAAGCGACGTCTGGTTAAAATCAAGAATATTGAATTTCCATCCGCGTTTGGCCGCGTATTTCTGATACATCCGCGCCAAATCGCCGGCAAAAATCGCAGCTTCGTCTCCGCCCGCCCCCGCCCTAATCTCAAGTATGATTTTATTTGTGATATTTTCTACGCTCATAATGTTAAAAGTTTGTTAAGTAGGGGGCGAGGCTCGCCGAAGTATTGCGGAGGCGGCCCGCCCCCGCCTGAATTTCCAAAATAATTTTATTAGTTGTCGCTGATATGCTCATAAGTATTTAAGTAATATAACAAAAGAAAAAATTTGTTTCAAATAACTCGCTCATAAATAATTTTAAACGAGCAAAAATTATTTATGAAAAAAGATTTGCCTAAATTAAAAAAGAAAAATTTGGAAATCATAAAAGAAATTTAGCAATAAAAATTACCGCTATCTTTAAAGATAGCGGTAATTTTTATTTTGCTCTAGTGTTTTTATGTTTTAGCGTTTTAATGTTTACTTGCTCACTTTCGGAGTTTTTTTTGCTTTTTTCACGGCTTTCTTTTCGGTTTTCTTTCTGACCGGAGTTTCTGACGTCTTTGTTTTTCTTGTTTTAAATCTTTCAACTCTTCCGGCAATATCCATAATTTTAGCGGTGCCCGTGTAAAAAGGATGGCACTTTGAACAAATTTCAATGTTAAGATCCGGCTTTGTTGAACCTACTTCAAAAGTGTTTCCGCACGCGCATTTTACTTTTGCGTTTTGGTGGTATTTTGGATGAATATCTTTTTTCATAAAATAACTAACAACCAACAACTAACGACTAACAACAAAAATGCGATTTCGCGGTTATTTGTTGTAGGTTGTTTGTTGTAAGTCGTGGGTTAAATATAGCAGGGTTTTTGATGCTTGACAAGGGGTTTGAGGTGGATATAATAAAACATTATGGAAGATAAAGGAGCATAGAAAAATTCACAAGTGAAAAGATTAACGCATCCACCTTCGGTTGTCTCGAGAGAGATGAGTGAAGGTGGATGTATTGGTTTTATTGGAAGCAAAGACCGAACTTTAAAAATAAAAAATAGCGAAAGATATTTAGTCAAAGTTTTTTTAGTTGTCCCATTTATTATTAGGAGTGGATTTACGCTGGTAATTTTTATCTGCGTTGATCTGCTTCTATATTTTTGAGAGTTTGATCCTGGCTCAGGATGAACGCTGGCGGCGTGGATAAGGCATGCAAGTCGAACGGTCCCGCCTGTCCATTGGACAGGCGGGATAGTGGCGAACGAGTTAGTAATACCTTGGTACCTACACTTAAGACGGAAATAACTTGCCGAAAGGCGAGCTAATGTCCGATAGTCCCGCAAGGGTAAAGAAGTAATTCGCTTAAGGAGGGGCCTAGGTCCTATCAGCTAGTTGGTGAGGTAACGGCTCACCAAGGCTATGACGGGTAGGGGGGCTGAGAGGCTGTTCCCCAACGACGGCACTGAGACACGGGCCGTACACCTACGGGTGGCAGCAGTCGAGAATATTCCACAATGGGCGAAAGCCTGATGGAGCGACGCCGCGTGCAGGAAGAAGGTCTTCGGATTGTAAACTGCTTTTCTATGGGATGAATGCGCTTTTTTGGCGCACGACAGTACCATAGGAATAAGGAGTTGCTAACTACGTGCCAGCAGCCGCGGTAATACGTAGACTCCGAGCGTTATCCGGATTTATTGGGCGTAAAGCGCGAGTAGGAGGTTTGGTGCGTCTGTTGTAAAATCCCTCTGCTTAACGGAGGACTCGCAACGGATACGATCAAACTAGAGGGTGTTAGAGGGTGATGGAACGCACGGTGTAGGGGTGAAATCCGTTGATATCGTGCGGAACACCAAAGGCGAAGGCATTCACCTGGGGCACTCCTGACTCTGAGTCGCGAAAGCGTGGGGAGCAAAAAGGATTACGTGATTGCATTCTTATATGTATCGTCAATATTGTTTCGTTTGGATAAATTTAAAATAAATTTTAATTTCGTTTTACGAAAAATTTCGAACTCAACCCCGATGAATGTCGGGGGATTCAGACAACGAAATTTTTCTACTTCATTAAAATTTTTTTAAATTTATTTAACCAAACTTAACTTTTTATATTGACTCAACATATAAGAATGCAATCTCTCTATAGGGTATGGAGGAGATAGTCCCTGAGCATATAAAATTTATGTGCTTGGATAACTCAACTATATGCTGGAAAACCCGCGAATGTTGAAGTACCGAAAGGTGAAAATCTTCAACCGATGCGGACAATCAGCAGGCAACCAAAGCATAGTAATATGTGAGTAGGCGCCTCAGAGACTATATGTTGAGACGTTATTTGTTTTTTTGTAATGTTAATCCAGTGAAGTTTATCGGGTAAAACCGATAAACTTCACAAAACTTTTATTCGTATCATTCGAATGAATTTGTAGATTAGCATCGCGTAAGGAGCGAAGCGACGTAAGATATAGTCCGAACTCTATGGCGACATAGAGAGCGCGATAGAAATATTCGCGCCACGTAATATGTTAGCGAAACAATAATCGCGAGCTTTTACGGAGCAACAAAATTGTAGATACCCTTGTAGTCCACGCCCTAAACGATGCCTGCTAGCTGTCGGAAGTATCGACCCTTTCGGTGGCGAAGCTAACGCGTTAAGCAGGCCGCCTGGGAAGTACGAACGCAAGTTTAAAACTCAAAGGAATAGACGGGGACTCGCACAAGCGGTGGATCATGAGGTTTAATTCGACGACAAACGAGGAACCTTACCAGGGCTTGACATTCTGACGAATGCAGAAGGAAACTTTTGCAGCCCAGCACCAAGCGCGTTTACTTCGTAAACGCTAAAGTTAAAATTGAAAGTTAAAAGTTTAAAATTTAGGTGTCGCCTATGGCGACTCAACAATTTTTATTTTTGATATTTTATTTTTTAATTTGAGCGCGAGCGAAGCGAAGTGCGTTTAGTGCTGGGCGTCAGGACAGGTGCTGCACGGTCGTCGTCAGCTCGTGGCGTGAGTTGTTCCATTAAGTTGGTAAACGAGCGCAACCCCCGTTCCGAGTTACAAGTGTCTCGGAAGACTGCCCTGTTTAACAGGGAGGAAGGTGGGGATGACGTCAGATCAGCGTGGCCCTTTGATGCCCTGGGCTACACTCATGATACAATGGTTGGGACAATGGGTTGCCAAGCCGCAAGGCGGAGCTAATCCCACAAACCCAACCCCAGTTCGGATTGAGGGCTGCAACTCGCCCTCATGAAGCCGGAATCGCTAGTAATCGTGCATCAGCTATGGCACGGTGAATACGTTCTCGAGTCCTGTACTCACCGCCCGTCACACCAAGGAAGCTGGGAGTACCTGAAGTCCGCCATTGGCGTATCAGGGTAAGCTCAGTGACAGGGGTGAAGTCGTAACAAGGCACGCGTAGCGGAAGCTGTGCGTGGATTAATTAAACTATTTTTAGAGTCGATTTTAACGAGTGTTGGTCGTGGAGCTCTAAGTCACGACTACTTGGGACAACTGAAAAAGCTTTGACGCTAACGCGAGCAATCCAAATCTACAAATAACATCCAATATTTAAATATAATTTTGTTCGTAAAAATTAGCGATAGCAGATTTTTACGAACATACTATATCCCTACGGGGTATCTCCCGAAGAGAGACAAATCTTACGAATAATTTGTAAAATTCGGGGCATTCGGATATAATTTGTAGACAGGGATTATTTTATGGAAACTTCTCACAAAATTTTACTCATTGAAGACGACCCGTTTTTGTCGTTATTGCTTAAAAATCGCCTTATAAAAGAAGGGCTTGAAGTTATTAACGCCAAAGACGGCGAAGAAGCCGTGGAATTTTTAAAAGGCGACAAAGTTGACTTGGCTCTTTTGGATATTATTTTGCCGAAAAAATCCGGTTTTGAAGTATTGGAGGAAATCAGAAATGATCCCCAGATTCAAAACAGCGCCATTCCGATATTTATTATTTCCAATTTGGGCCAGCCGGAAGACGTTTCAAAAGGCTATAAATTAGGCGCGATCGAATATTTTATAAAGGCAAAGACCTCAATTGACGATTTGGTTCAAAAAATAAAAGATTTTTTGGTTTTGGCGAAATAGTTATCCCTAAAATTTTTTGATAATTATCGGAATATTGTTGTATAATTTAAATATCGATTAAATTCAAATAAAAATGACAAAAGGTTTTACCCCGTTAGAGGTCTTCAAGAAAAAATTTTTGTTAAAAATTTTTTCCAGACCACTAATTAAAAATAATATTAAAACCACTTCTTGTTTAAGAAGGCAAGAATGTCATACCCCCAGACCTCTAACGGGGTTTACCCTCCTTGAATTATTAATAGTCATTTCCATATTGGCAATTCTTTCAACGGTTGTTGTTTTGGTTTTAAACCCCGCCGAATATCTCAAGCAAGCCAGGGATTCGCAAAGGGTTTCCGACCTTGCGACTTTAAACAGCGCTATTGCTTTATATCTGTCAACCGCTACAACAATCAGTATGGGCACGTGCACCGCTGGTTATTATTATTGCAGTATAGCCACTGCCGGCAATCTACCGGGGGGCACGACTGCTTGTACATCTAACACCACGTCAACTTCTGTCACCAGCGGAACCGGCTGGATACCCATTATTTTTTCTGGCATTCCCGGCGGTTCCCCTATTTCAAGAGAACCAGTAGACCCCACAAATAGCGAAACGTATAAATACGCTTATGCTTGTAACAGTTCCAATCAATATGAATTGGATGCCAAATTAGAAAGTATAAAATATACCTCTACTAATAATCTTGGAGTAAATGACGGCGGAAATAATAGCAGCGCTTACGAGGTCGGCACAGACCTTACTCTGATACCGTCCACTTAAACAAAAAACGCCCCCGGCATTTCATCGGAGGGCGTTTTTTGTTTGGCGCCGCGATTTTGTTTCTGTTATCTTTTACCCTTAAAGCATTTATATTTTTAAGGAAAGTAGTATAATTATCACATATTTTAAGGGTGAGGGATTAGCGAATACTCCATGATAAAAATTTCTCCGGAAAAACTTAAAGAAATTTTGGTTAATGAAAATCTTGTAACAACCGAAGTTTTTGATAATTTGGCCGTGGAAGCCGAACGGCTTAATCAGCAACTCGGCGATGTTTTAATTTCAAAAGGCGTTATTTCTTATGATTATTTTTACGCTATCGTAGCCAAATATTTCGGAGTTGAATTGGCGTATTTAAAAGGCGTTAAAATAGACGAGAATATTTTAAATTTATTAAGTTTGGATATTGCCAGGCAGAAGCGAGCGATTATTTTTAAGGAAGAGCCCGACGGACTTTTAGATGTCGCTATGGAAGACCCGAGCGATTTGCAAACCGTAGAATTTCTGGAAGCGCACCTTAAAAGGAAAATTAAAGTATTTTTAGTGAATCCGAACGATTTGGAAATCGGTTTTGCCATTTATAACCGCCGTTTGTCGGAAAACTTTAAAAAAATCATAGAAGAAAACATCCAAAATTCGCTTCTTATAAAGGAAGAAAAAATAGAAGCCGCCGCAACCGCTCTTCCAGTGGTGGCAATAGTGGAAAACTTCATTTCTTACGCCACTTCGCTTCGGGCATCTGATATTCATATTGAAGTTTTGGAAGACAAAGTTTTAGTGCGGTTTAGAATTGACGGCGTGCTTCATGAAATAACGATGATTCCAAAAGAAATTCATCCGTCAATTTTAGCCAGAATCAAGCTTTTGGCGGGACTTAAAATTGACGAACATTACAAACCGCAGGATGGACGGTTGCGGTATAAAATCGGCGAGGAAAAAATAGATATTCGCGTGGCTATTATGCCGACGCTTTACGGTGAAAAAATAGAAATGCGTCTTTTGCCGGCCGCTCAAAAACCGTTGTCTTTGGAAGAATTGGGCATGTTGCCGGAAATGGCCGTCAAGGTTAAAGAAAGTTTAGGAAAGACCTATGGTATGACTTTGGTTTGCGGTCCGACCGGTTCCGGAAAAACCACCACGCTATATTCAATTTTAAATATTTTAAACAAACCCGATGTCAACATCGTTACTATTGAGGACCCGATTGAATATTATATTAAATATATCAATCAGACCCAGATAAATTTGCTTGCGGGTATAACTTTTGCCACAGCGCTCCGGTCTTTTTTGCGTCAGGACCCCAATATCATTATGGTCGGTGAAATCCGCGACGAAGAAACGGCTGAAATAGGAATTCACGCGGCATTGACCGGTCATTTGCTTTTGTCCAGCTTGCATACCAATGACGCGCCGACCGCTATTCCCCGATTTATTGACATGAAAGTGCCGCCATTTTTGGTGGCTGCGGTTTTAAACATTATTGTCGCTCAAAGATTGGTCAGAAAAATTTGTCTTTCTTGTATAGAGTCCTATTCTTTGTCCCAAGAAATGATTGATTCTCTTAAAATTCAAGTAAAGGAATTTATCAATCATGGCGCCGAATTCCAACCGCCCAAAAATCTTTACCGAGGCAAGGGATGTCCGGTTTGCAACAACACCGGCTACCAAGGGCGCATGGGTATTTTTGAAGTTTTAGACATTGATACGGATGTCAGAACTTTAATCAACAACCCTGATTTTTCCTTAAATTCTCTTTTGCAATTATCCAGAAAAAAAGGAATGGTCACGATGTTTGAAGACGGCTTAAGAAAAGCGGAACTGGGCCAGACGACAATTGAGGAAATAATGAGGGTTATAAGAGAATAACTAATAACTAATAACAGATAACTAATAACGGATAACCTATAACAAATTTAAAAAAGTTATAAGTTATAAGTTATAAGTTATAAGTTAATTTGAAGTTTCACTACGTCGCTTCGCAACTGGGCGGAAAAATTATTGAAGGAGAAATGGAAGCCAAAGGAGTGGGCGAAGTTTTGTCATTTCTGGCTTCCAAGGGTTTAAAACCCATATCGCTTAAAAGGGAAAAAGAATTGGAAGCCAGAAAGGGGTTGAGACTTTTTGAAGCGCAAATTAACGTGACAGACAAGATTTTTTTGACGAAATATCTGGCTTTAATGCTCAAAATTGGAACGGATTTGTTCAGAGCTATTGATATCTTAATTGCCGATTTTGACAAACCGGCAGTGCGTTCGTTTCTTTTTGAAATCCGGGAAAATTTGGAAAAAGGTCAGCAATTTTATTTGAATTTTGAGAGACATCCGAGATATTTTTCTTCAGTATTCGTAAATTTAGTTAAAGCCGGAGAGGCCTCGGGCAATCTTGAAAAGACGTTTGAACGTTTAAGTATTGATTTGCAAAAAGAGCAGGACCTTCGTTATGAAATCCGTTCCGCTTTGATTTATCCTATATTATTATTGGCAGTTTCTTCCGCGGTTGTGTTTTCTTTGGTGACTTTCGCCTTGCCGAGAATTTCCAAGGTTTTTACCGAAAGCGGTTTTACGCCCCCTCTGTTTTCAAAAATCGTTTTTTCCGTTGGCTTGTTTTTGAACGATTATTTCCTTTCTATTGTTATTTTTTTAATTTTGTCCGTTTTGGGGATTTTATTTCTTTTTAAAAACGTTCCGGATGCCAAAAGAATTTTTCAAAGAATAATTAGAAAACTTCCCGTGGTTGGCCGGCTCCTTAAAGAAGTCGCCATTCAAAGATTTGCTTCCACTCTTTCATCTCTTCTTTCGTCAAGTATTCCCATTTTGGATTCTTTGGACATCACTGCTCAGGTTGCGGGCGACGAGGAATTAAAACAGGCCCTACACAGAATTTCCAGAGAAGGGATTGCCAAAGGACTTACCATCGGAGAGGCATTCAGACGAGAACCCGTTTTTCCAAAAACAATCATTAATTTGGTGGCGATTTCGGAAAAAAGCGGAAATTTAGTCAGTATTCTTTCCACTCTTGCCGATTTTTACGAATCCGAGATCAAGGCCTTAGTTAAAACCGCTGTTACTTTTGTGGAACCGGTGCTTTTGGTGATAATCGGCGCGATTGTCGGCATCATAGCTTTAGCGGTCATCGTTCCGGTTTATCAATTGGTCGGAAGCGTATAATAGAAATAGGTGATAAGTGATAAAGGATATGCAAGAAAAAAAATATAGGGGGTTTACTCTTCTTGAATTATTGATAGTCATCGGCATCACTGTTGCTTTAGGGACGACCATGGGCCTTAATCTTTACGGAATTTACATACGTCGCAATTTGGACAGCGATATTCAAAAAGTCGTTTATGTCCTTAGGGCGGCCAGAGATAATTCAATCAATCAGGAACAAGCCAGCCAGTGGGGGGTTCATTTTGAAAATCCCGCCGCCTCAAACGATTTTTACGTTTTATTTAGAGGCGATAGTTATTCTGCCGGCGTGTCGTCTTTGCGCAAGACCCTCGGTCAGGGGGTTCAGTTTACAAGTCCGCCAAGCGGTTCTTCAGCTGACGTAATTTTTTCAAAATTAACCGGTTTGTCATCAACTGCGTCGCCGATTATAATTTCGTTAATCAGCGATGCTACGGCTTCCGGAACAATTTCCATAACAACAAGCACTATTCAATATTGAGCTATGATTTTTCAAAAAAAAAGAGGTCAATCTTTAATTGAAATACTTGTCGGGTTGGGAGTCGGCGCCATAATTATTATCGGCGTCTCTACTTTAATGGTTTCCAATTTAAAAAGTTCCCTTAGCGTTAAAGTCAATCAAGCCGCGTCTTCTCTGGCGCAGGAATTAATTAATTCCGTTAAATCAATTGCCGAGTCCGACTGGCGGCTGGTTTACAGCAATCTTTCCAAGGGTTCTGCTTATAATTATTACGTCGCCACTTCCACCAAATCAATCGTTCCCGGAACTGAAACGATTACAGCTGAAAATAGGAATTTTACACGTTCTTTTTATGTTGATAATGTCAATCGCGACCTGTGTAGCATCGGCGATATCACCGCGTCTTCTTCCATTGCTTGCCCTTTGGGACCCGGCACATCCGGAATCACCAATGACCCGTCAACGCAAAAAATAACCGCGGTTGTAAAAGACAGCGGCGGTAATAATATTCTTTCCGCTTTTGAGTATGTCGTCAGGAAAAGAAATATTTCTTTTATCCAAACCGATTGGTCTGCGGGGAGCGGCCAGGAAGGGCCGATTACCTCGCCTAACAGCGCGTTTTCCGCTTCAACTAACATTACTTATACCAGTTCCACCGGTTCCATCTATACCACTGCGGCAAGCGGCACCTTGATTTCGTCAACAATAGACACGGGAATGGCAAGCGGCACGGCTCCGAATTTCATCATCTGGAAAGGACAATTAAACGGCGGCACGGTTAAGTTTCAAATCGCTTCTTCAAATAATTCCTCGGGCCCCTGGACTTATCTGGGTCCGGCAGGTACTTCCGACGAAAGTACCGACTGGTATAGCGCCGCATCGGACGTCTCAATGCCCATAAGTTTGGCCTTGCATAATAATAAACGTTATTTCCGTTACAAAGTATTTTTATATCTTGGGACGCACAGTCCGGGAATAAATGATATAATTATTAACTGGAGCCCGTAATATGTTAAAATAAAATATATGACTAAAATAAATAAAATTTTATTAACATTGGTTGTTGTCCTTTTGGTTTCTTTGGGATGCGTTATTTTCTGGCAAAAAACAGGTTATGGGAAATCTTATTATGCCGTTTATATTTCAACCGGCGATCTTTATTTCGGTAAACTTAGCCGGTTTCCAAGATTGGCTTTGACTGACGTTTGGTTCTTGCAAAAAAACAACGATACTCAAAATCCCTACGGTCTTTCCAAATTTGACAAGGCATTTTGGGCGCCCGAAGACAAACTTTATCTTAATTCAAAAAATATCATTTGGATGACCGAGATTAAAGAAAACAGCCAATTAACCCAGTTTTTCAAAAATCCGCAATTGTCGGAACAACAAAAATCGTCAGCGATTCAACAAGCACCGCTTGCTACTTCAACACAATGATGAAAAACGGAATTATCGCTTTGCCGACTATAATTTTAATGAGCGGGATTATTCTGGAAATCGGCGTCGCATTGGCTTTAGTCGTCTTTTTAACGCTTCAGAGCGGCGCCGGCGCCAAATACTCGGTTGAAGCGCTTACTATGGCTCATTCCGGAATTGCGGACGCGACAATCAAAGTTATCAGAAATAATAATCTGGGCAGTCCCTCGGCTTCCTCTTATACTTTAACCGCTGACTCTTTAAGAAAAACCGATGTTGTGATTTGTAAAAATTATTTAATTGTTAACAATGCTTGTAGCTTTACGGTCAATGCCGATAAAACTCATATAATTTCCACCGGCAAAGCGTTTAATAAAAATCGCAGAGTTCAGGCGTTTTTAAATATTAATTCTGCCAATGGAGAGATAAAAACAGAGTCAATTTCAGAAATTTCGCTTTAAGGGCTTTCTATCCGCCAAAGGCGGATTCAGAAAACCTTACCCAGCACCTTTTACTGGATAAAATAGTGCTATAACAAAATAACAAAGGTGAAGCCGCCTTGCGGCTCCAATTGCGGGTAAATTCCAAATCGGCGCGACAAAAGGTGCTGGGTGCTCAATGTTGTAGACCTCCAAAATTTTTGATGGATACAATAAAATAGCAATTTTATCCAATATTTAATAAAATAAAAATAATGCCTAAACTTTGGATATTAAAAATTTAGGCGGACAACATTGGCATGGCAAAATTCGGTTTTAAAAAATTTCTTAATTTAATAAATCCAGAGCCGAACATAGGCGGATTGGAAATCAGCGACGCTTATTTAAAGTATGTTTCATTAAAAGGCAAAAAAGCGTCGTTTGTTTCCATGAAATTGCCGCCAAAAGTGATAGAAGACGGCCGTATTAAGGATAAAGAACAGTTTTACGCTTTGCTTTCCAGATTTCACGACCAAGTCGGCCGAAAAGGCAAAAAGATTTATTGCGTAGCGAGCATTTCCGACGGCAACGTTTATACCGAGATATTTTCATTGCCGAGATTCGCGGATGGTAATTTGGAAGAAGCGGCGAATTTAAATTTACGAATGATTTCGCCGATTGATTTTGCCAACGCTTACGCCGATTGGCAGGCGGTGGGAGAAAAATTGTCCAACGGAGCGAGCCAAATGGAAATTTTTGCCGTTTTCGCGTCCAGGCAGGCAGTTGACGAATTTGAAGAAATTATTAAAAAAGCCGGTTTTGACCCGGTAGCCGTTGAATTCCCCGCGCTCGCTTTAACCAGAACACTCGCGGAACTCGGCGAAAATTTTAACAAAGAGAAAAATTATCTTTTAATGAGAGTCGGCAGCAATGGGTTGTCTTTTGGTCTTATTAAAAACAACGCCCTTTATTTTCTTCATTTCAGTTCTTGGTCTTCCGCTTACGGCGTTGAGCGGAAAGTTTCACTTGAATCGTTTAAAAAGCTCGTCATATCGGAAGTCCAGAAAATTTTAAGTTTTTATGAAACCCACTGGAGCGGCGCCATTGAAAGTTTGTTTTTAATCACCCCCACTCTAAAAGAAGAAATTGTAAAAATTTTAAGGGAAAATTTTCCTAAACTTGAGGTCAAAATTCCGACTTTAAAACAGTTTGACAGGAATTTGGATTCGGATTGGTTTGGCGCAATAGGTTCGGCGTTAAGGGGATTGATGTCCCGCTCAAAAGACATCATTATTAGTTTGGCGTCAGTCGGCACGGAAGAAAAATTAAAAAATTATCAAATTGAACAGTTTATAAAGAACTGGAGAAACATTATTTTGGCATATTTATCCGCCATTTTAATTTTCTTCGGCGGATTGGATTTTATAATCATGAAAAATTCAACCGCTCTGGATGAAAAACTAAACAGCATTTTCGTTCAGGCGGAATTGGCAAAAATAGTTCAATTTCAGAAAAACGCCAGAGATTTTAATCAAAAAGCGGACCTTCTTTACAGGGCTTACGGCCAAAAATCAAAATGGTCCGCGCTTTTTACAAAAATTTTAGCCGGCGTTGATACAGATGTCGTCATTAAAAGAATTTATATTTCATCTGCCGCTGCGCCGATTTTTCTGGTTGGCGAGTCATCAAGCGAACAGAACATAATTAAATTTAAAAATACTCTTGAGTCTCAATCAGAATTTTCCAATGTGAATTTTCAACTTTCCGCCATCGGCAGAGTCGGAGGAAAAATCAGTTTCAATATTACTTTTAACGTAAAAGATTTAAAATAATCCGCGGCTGGTAAGGGGAATCCCTTCTCCTCCGTCGCTTCGCGTGCATAAATGCGCAAGCTACGCGACTCCTCCGAAGGTCCTGGGTTTTTAAAAAGCAAAGCAGTTTGCTTTTGTAAAATACCCTTCGATTCCCCATCCATTCACGTTAATTAAAAAACCACCCATAAAGAGTGGTTTTTTAATTAAAAGAGCGGGTAAGGGGAATCGAACCCCTTTCATCAGCTTGGAAAGCTGAGGTAATACCAGTATACGATACCCGCCTTCGTCCGCCATAGCGGACTACGGCGGGCAATGTCCGCAGAGTTCGCGAAGGCGGAAGTAGGCATGGGGCAGGTCCGCTTTGTTTTTATAGTATTAAAATAATTTTATCCAAAATTTTAAATTTTGCAACTATTTACCCCGTTAGAAGTGTTTTTCAAATTACGCTATGGCATTATTATTGAGCCGATAGGCGGCTATCGCCTTTATATAATGAATTCGCAAAAATTCTGCCGCATTTCTAACGGGGTTTACTAATCATTATTTACTAATTACTATTTATGTAATGGAATATAAATCTACAATCGGATTGGAAATTCACGTTGAACTTAAAACTAAAACGAAGATGTTTTGCGGGTGTCTTAATAATGCCGACGAAAAACATCCCAACATAAATGTTTGTCCGGTTTGTATGGGTCATCCGGGGACCTTACCGACAATAAATAAAAGCGCTGTTGAAAAAGTTTTGAAATTGGGCATGGCAATAGGCGGTGAAATTGCCAAAATTTCCAAATTTGACCGCAAGAATTATTTTTATCCTGATTTGCCGAAGGGTTACCAGATTTCTCAATATGACCAACCGATTGTTTCGGGCGGAACTTTAAATGGAATTCGTATCACAAGGGTTCATTTAGAAGAGGATACTGCGCGGCTAGTTCATGAAACGCAAAACATGGAACTTGAAACAGAAGAAAATAAAAAAAATGCTTCAAGCTTTGTTGATTTTAACCGTTCAAGTATCCCTTTAATGGAGCTTGTTACTGAACCGGATATTAAGAATGGAAAAGAAGCGACTGATTTTGCAAAAGAACTACAATTAATTCTAAGATATTTGGGTATTTCCGACGCCGACATGGAAAAAGGCCACATGAGAATAGAAGCTAATTTGTCATTGAGCGCGGGCAATAAGCTCGGCACCAAAGTAGAAGTGAAAAACATTAATTCTTTTAAAGCGGTTGAGGATGCGATTGATTATGAAATCAAAAGGCAGGCGGAAATTTTGAATAAAGGTGAAAAAGTGCGGCAAGAAACGCGCGGCTGGGATGAAAAGAAAAAGGCTACCGTTTTACAAAGAATCAAAGAAGAAGCGCATGATTATCGCTATTTTCCGGAGCCGGATTTGCCGCCTTTGGATTTTTCCAGCGCTGACAGCGGATTTGATTTTGAAAAATTAAAATTGGAAATTCCGGAATTGCCGCAACAAAAGCGCGAGCGGTTTATTGGGAAATACGGTCTTAGCAGGGAACAGGCCTCGGTTTTGGCCGATGACCAGGATTCCGCAGATTTTTTTGAAAATTCTTTCAGCGAACTTAAAGTTGAAAACAAAGAGGCGAGCGCCCAGACGCTTTTTAATTATTTTATTTCCGATTTAAGGGGTTTAATGAAAGAAGAGGGAGTGATGATAAAACAATCCAAGGTGACGCCGCTTTTATTCGCGGAATTAGTCGCTATGGTTTCAGCCGGAGAAATAACCAGCAGGATTGCCAAAGACATTCTTAAAGAAATATTTACCAAGGGAATTAGTCCGAAAGCTGTAATAAAAGAAAAAGGATTTGACGTTAAAGTGACAGAAGAAGAGTTAAATAAAATAATTTCCGAGATTATTGACAAAAGTCAAAAAGCGGTAGATGATTATAAAAAAGGACAGGAAAATGCTTTACAGTTTTTAGTAGGCCAGGCAATGGCCAAATTAAAAGGGCGGACAAATCCAAAAACTTTATTGGAATTGTTTAAAAATAAATTAAAGTAATAAAAAAATGGAAAATTTTGAAACATCAAGAAAATATCAAATGCGCGAAACCGAAACCCAGCTCAATTTTAATATTGAAAATTTATCGGCAGGCATTGAATCGTTGAAATCGCGAATTCAGGCGGAGGAAAACAAACCCCAAAAAATTGCTTTAGAAGCCCAACTTAAAGTCAAGGAAAATGAATTGGAAAAATTTGCGGAAAAATTGAGGGATTGGAAAGAAAGAAAGGACGGAATGGGTCATGCGTAACAGGTGAAGATAAAAAATTTCCTTATTTATTAAGGAAATTTTTTATTAAATGGAAAGATTCTTTCTTGTCGGTAATCCAGCGGATTTGCCGGTCTCGTTTAAACCAAGTCATCTGGCGTTTGGCGTAGCGTTGGCTTTCTTTTATTATTAATTTTTCCATTTCTTTTTTATTGAGCAATCCGCGCAGATAACGGGAAATAAACCGATATTCCAAGCCGAAATCGTCCAGTTTTTTCCAAGATAAGCCG
>ERZ1292625.2028-Hain-H41-01um-R1-2028-length-20348-cov-4_pt1 | contig 20348 bp, 21 predicted proteins | sample MGYA00564400_ERZ1292625 | MGnify/ENA primary metagenome ERZ1292625 (study PRJEB36523, sample SAMEA6512639) | groundwater metagenome | collected 2019-01-08 | study: AquaDiva: Metagenomics assemblies of 32 groundwater samples
TTGGCAACCTCAAAAGCTGACTTAAAAAGATCGTCGCCTTCCTTGGCATCGTCATACCCCAAAAAGGTAACCCGTTCAATTTTGGGCATCCTAACTCAATTTAATCATATTTCGCGCACTTTATCCTCGCTATGCTGCCAATTTGGACATCTTCTCGTAAGCAACTCTAAAATCGGGCGCATTGTAAAGAGCGCTACTTGACACCAAAAAATCTGCACCAGAGTGCGCCAGTTTACGCGCGTTTTGGTAATCAACCCCAATATCAATCTCTACCGGAAGCTCCCGATTAAGATTCTTAGCTTGTTTGATTCGAGCATACGTAGCCTCACTTAGTTTTTGGCCGGAATATCCGGGTCTCCCTGTTAAGAGGAGCAAGAGATCAATATCGTCAAAAAAGTGCCCAGCTGCCGCTACCGGTGTTTCAGGATTTAAAGAAAGGCCCACCTGCTTGCCGAATTTTCTAATTGTGTAAATTACATTAGCAACGTCTCCGGGTATTTCAAATGGGAAAATTATGCGAGACACATACTCAAGTCGAGAGAGATCATCAGTGTAATTTATTGGGTAGACAACCATCAGCTGAACTTCAAGCATACATGCAGGTGGATATTTAGCAATAACATGAGCGCCGACAGTAATGTTTGGCGAGAATTTTCCGTCCACCAAATCAATCTGAACTAAATCTGCTACATGCTCGGCGCGTGCCAATCTCTTTTCATAATCTTGCTCATTGTTAGTCAAAATTCCCGGAACTATGATAGCCATACAGGCGACTGCCCTCGAGGATAAACCTCGTTTAGAGTATATTGTTCTTCTTGCTGCGGAATCATTATCTCCGCACCCGTCTTACTCTTTAAGGCTCGTGACAGAGCAAGTGACTGATCAGTCTCGCCATGCACTAAAAAGACTTTTCTGACTCCATCTATCCCACTTATCCACTCCACAATTTGCGGCGCATCCGCATGCGCACTATATGATGAGATAGCACGAACCGCAGCTGCCACCTCATAGCGCTTGCCGAAAATCTTGATTGTTTTCTCTCCATCCAAAAGTCGCCTGCCTAAAGTTCCTTTCGCTTGGTAACCCACAATAAGAAGTGTATTTTTAGGATCACCAATATAATTTTGCAAATGGTAAAGGATTCTTCCACCATTCATCATCCCCGATCCGGCAATTATTATCTTGGGGCTGGGTGCAAGATCAATTTGTTGCGATTCATGAGCGGTTGACGTTATCCTAAGCCTCGCGAGCCCAAATATGTCTCGGCTCTTGTGGATTTTTGTTAGTTCTTTATTTAAATATTCGGGATATTTGTCAAAGACCCTCGTTACCTTTTGAGCCAAAGGGCTATCCAGATAAAATGTTGGGATTTCACAGTTAAACTCTGTGCAGAAATGCTCAATATCATGTAAAAGTTCTTGGGTTCTCTCAACTGCAAATGTCGGGATCAAAAGTACCCCATTTTGAGCAGTAGTTGAATTTATTATTTGTGTCAGCACCTCATGCCTCTTGGCAGAATCTTCATGGATTCTACCTCCATACGTGCTCTCGCAAATGACATAGTCTGCCTCGTTAATTTTTGCTGGTGGCGGCAGTAGTTCAGATGGAGTGTTACCTAAATCACTTGTGTAAACAAGAGTCTTTTCCTCAACCCTCAAAACGGCGATCGCAGAACCCAAAATATGGCCAGCATTTTTAAGATTTAGCACAAATCTTGGTACTATTTCAATTTGCTCATCCAAGTGGTAAGTTTCAAAAAGCTGCATGGCGACAGCGATATCTTCGTCCAAGTATAAAGGCGGGTGATTATCCTTCTTTGCCTCCTCACGCATTAGCTTGGCATTGTCTTCCATGACCAAATATGCAAGTTCCTTTGTGGGGGCAGTACAGTAAATTCTGCCGCGAAAGCCTTCCCTTACAAGCTTAGGAATTCGACCAACATGATCAAGATGTGCGTGACAGACTACCAGGGCATCGATAAGCTTAGGTTCGAATGCAAAAGGAGCATAATTTCGCTCCTCTGCCTCTTTTGACCCCTGAAAAAATCCGCAATCAAGAAGGATTTTTTTGCCGAGGGCCTCCACTAAGATGCTGGCACCGGTTACCTCTCTCGCCGCTCCCAAAAAAGTTAAGCGCATAATTTTAGTATATATCTTACTCGTCTCGCGAGCGATATTTTTTCTAAAAAATAGGCAATAGAGTTAAAAGTTAAGAGTTAAGAGAAGAAGTTGAAGCAATTCCCAAGGCCTCGTCAATCCTTGGCCGGTCAAATCCAAGAATAGTCACTCTTTGTCCATCATCACGATCGATAACCGTAAAAGGCACACCCATTTGTCCGGAAATCTCAATCATTTTCTGCGCTTCCTCTGGGTTTTCATCAACTAAAATTTCCAGATACTGAACATTTTTTTCTTGAAAATAGTCCTTCTGAATCTTGCAAAACGGGCAAGTTCTGGTTGTATACAGTGTAATCTTAGACATCGTCGTCGCGTTCAAATTGAAAGTCAAACGGAAGATTTATTAACTTTTCTGAGCGACCAAACCGCCAATCAGCTATATCACTATTCTTAAACGACCTTACTTCATCGCAAAGCTTACATTTTCCTGACGAAGTAAGCCCATTAGCGGATTCAATAATCCAATGGTGCGGCCGGGTCATTTCCGGATCACAGTATGAACGCTGCTTACTGCGCTCACCCTCAAGTTCAACACCTACGGCTACCTCAACCATACATCTAGTATAGTACCTTTGACCAAAAATATCAGCCACAAGATCCTGTATGCTAAAAGCATGATGGGGAAGTTTATTGTGGAGTAGAAAAATGCCACGGGAGCCCGAAGAGTCAGTGTGGCGCCAAGGGGACTCGAACCCCTGTTAGCAGATTGAAAGCCTGCCGTCCTAACCACTAGACGATGGCGCCATATTTACCAAGAAATTTTACCAAAAAAAACTACACTCGACAAATACTGATATCGAGCATTGGCCCAGTCCGAAAGAAGAGATCAAGCTACTTTCTAAATCTGGCAACTACTGCCTCAAGCAAAGTCTTAGCCACGCCCTGACCACCTAGACCAAAAGCCAGTCCTCCGGCAATAGCAAGCATCGCCACAAGACCAGCAAAAAGAATCCTCAAAAGCTCTTGTGCCACTCCAAGCTGGTGCAAAACTAAAAAGCCGACAAAAGTTGTAATCGACCATTGAGCTACAAAAGCTACGGTATGAGCCAAATGAGTCCCCAAGTGTCTGGCAGCACTGTAAGCAATCCTGAAGGCTAACTTAGCAAAAACCAAGCCGACAATAGCCAGAACAACCGCAACTATTACATTTGGGATGTACAAGACGACCCGGTTCAAAACCGAATTCAAAGCACCAAGACCCCATGCCGAAAATGTCGGAATTAGAAATACAACTATAATCGACCACCTGGCAATCTCAGCCAGAATCTCCGACCACTCAAGTTCGTGCCCGTCAACGCGCGTAATGCCATACTTAGCCAAGTATTTCTCGACCTGTATAGCCTTCAAAACTCCCATTACTACCCGATAAACTACTGCTGCAATTACCAGGCCGATTACCAGAACTATTACTCCTCCTACGAGAGATGGAATGAAATTTACGAAGTTTGCAACAGCGTTTAAAACCACAGAAGAGACGGCAATCGAAAGATCCTCCATGCTCATCTTCTTCTCACCCCCCTTCGCTTAAAATTTCCCACTAATTCTAGTTAATTACCTTAGCGTGAAAAAATCAAGTAAATGCTGTGCTGGAAGTTGATGGGTACGGCCAAAATTAGGTATAATTTGACATTCAGGGGGGGTATAGCTCAATTGGCAGAGCAATCGCCTTTTAAGCGATTGGTTCAGGGTTCGAGTCCCTGTGCCCCCACCAATTTTGTCTCCCTTATACTCTATCCTCTATAATTTAGAAGAAATTACATGAGCGAAGCGAATATAATCTATGCACTAATTTATGAATTGGGTTGATTTTATTGTTCTTATTGTTGTTTTCTTCTTTGCCCAAGAAGGGTTACAAAGAGGTCTATTTGTTCAACTCTTCGACTTATTAGGATTTAGTGTAGCACTTCTCGCCTCATTAAATTTTTATCCCCTGGGAGCAGATTTATTGGTCAAACTATTCGACCTACCTAAAATTGCTGCCAATCCGATCGGATTTCTCATAATTTGGCTTATTGCCGAAACCATATTTTTTACTACCCTCTCACCGCTTTTTAGAAAAATAGTTATACCTCGCCTGCAAAGTCCTGCCAATAAATTCCTTGGTTTCATACCGGGAATTTTTAATGCGCTCCTTTTTACAGCCTTCATCCTGTTGTTTGTCGCTTCGATTCCCATAAGACCCGATATTAAAAAGGATATCTATGATTCGAAAGTCGGAGCCTTTCTCATTGAATCCGCTTCCATTGCGGAAAAACCATTCAGGAGTATCTTCGGCCCCATTGCTAAACAAAGTCTAACCTTCTTAACAATTACTCCGGAAGAAAAAGGCACGATCGATCTCGAGTTCACCCAAACTGAATATACAATCGATCTCCAGAGTGAACAACAGATGCTTGCTAGAGTTAACGAAGAAAGAGCCGAAGCCAGCGTAAAAGCCTTAGAATTTGACAGTCGGCTTGTCGAAGTTGCCAGAGCTCACAGCCGCGACATGTTCGAGCGGGGATATTTTTCCCATTTTTCTCCGGAGGGAGAAGATGTCGGCGATAGACTGGAGAGTGCAGGCATATATTACACTTTCGCCGGAGAGAACTTGGCGCTTGCCCCTAATGTCGATCGCGCCCACACAGGACTAATGAATAGCCCAGGCCACCGTCGAAATATCCTCGACCCAGCGTTTGCCAAAGTTGGCATTGGTGTTATCGATGGTGGAGTCTACGGCAAGATGATAACTCAAGTATTTACGAATTAGGTCGTCGTGATTGCTTTATACGCTGCAGCAGCCCATCCTTGAGGTTTCTGGCCAGTTGCATAGGGCTAGGGAGAAGATTTATTGATTAAAGTTAAATTTAAAATCGAAGCGGGGCGAATAGACCAAAAACCAAACTTCTTCCTAATTTCGAAAGTGGCTTCTTGCAAATCTTTACTCCCAAGAAGTGACAATTGAGAAGAAACAGGCGCGAGGTGAGAAATAGTAATTCCTAGCAGTCTTAAAGGAGTAATTTGATTCCATGCTTCCAAAAGCAATTTTTTAGCAAAATATAGAATTTGGTCAGCAGTTGAAATAGCCGTTCTCAAAACTCTCTGGTGAGACCATGTTTTAAAATCCTTATCCCTTAAAGTTAAGATTAGACAATAACCTTCTACTTGCTCCGCAAGTATCGTTGCTACCACTTTTTCTGATAAATAAACTAAATTTTTAACCAAGTAGTCATAGTCTCTCGAGTCTACAGGGAAGGTGGTTGATCTGCTAACCGATTTGGCAGGTCGCGGCGGTGCTATCTTAGTTGATCCAAGACCATTGGCAGAGTACCAGAGCGTCTCTCCGTATTTACCAAAAATAGAAACCAAAACCCATCTATCTACGCGAGCTAGCTCTCCTACGGTTTTAATCCCAAGTCTTGCAAGTTTTGCCGTCGTGGCTGGACCAATTCCGTAAAGTTTAACGCAAGGCAAAGGAGCCAAAAACTCTCTTTCATAACCTGGGCCAACTAGAGTTAATCCGTCAGGTTTTTGAAAATCAGAAGCCACCTTAGCTACTAATTTATTGCTAGCCAAACCAATCGATGCCGTAATACCAATTTCAGATTTAATCTCCCGTTTCATTTTCTGGCAAACCGTGAGCAAATCTTGATATAAATCGCGACACTCGTAAAAAGAGATAAAAACTTCATCGAGCGACAATGGCTCAATGGCAGGGGAATAGCGCGAGATTATGTGATACATTTTGTCGCTAGCTTCCTGATATTTAGCAAAATTGCCGCCAATGATAATAAGCCTTGGACATCGGCGCTTTGCTTCCCAAAGGCTCATACCAGAATGAACCCCATAAGCGCGCGCCTCATAAGAAGCTGCCGAAACTACCCCACGATTACAGTAGTTACCTTGAGGGGTAGCAAAACCAACAACTACTGGCTTACCACGTAGGGAAGGATTATCTCTTTGCTCTACAGAAGCAAAAAAAGCGTCAAGATCTAAGTGTGCAATCATTAAAGCCGCCATCAATAATATCCGAACAAAACCCAAAAATCAATCCCCATTTGCAACTTACCCACAATCCTAGTAACCTAGTAACCCGATAATCTAAGAACCTGACGTATGTTTCCTATCAAAGATCATCACCCCTCTGGCAAATTTCCCTTTGTAAATTTAGGTTTGATTTTTACTAATATCTATATCTTCTTCAAAGAACTGACTGTTATTGATCTGAATTCTTATATAAATACTTACGCCTTAGTTCCTCGAAATGTCGATTTTTCAAGGCCAGAAACTCTGACTGTTTTTATTACTTCGCTGTTTTTACACGCAGGATTTCTGCATATTCTTTCCAACATGTGGTTTTTATGGATATTCGGAGACAATGTTGAAGCCAGGCTTGGGCACGTCAAATACTTGGTCTTTTATCTTTTTTGTGGTATAGCCGCAAGTTTTGGCCAACACATATTTATCTCAAACTCGGCTCTGCCCATGCTTGGCGCCTCGGGAGCGATTGCAGGAGTTCTCGGAGCCTATTTGCATTTCTTCCCAAAAAGCACAATCGACACTTTGATACCCATTTTTGGATTTCCTACCATTATGGCAATTCCGGCCTCTTTTATGCTTATTTACTGGTTTATAACCCAAGCCTTCAGTGGCGCTGCTTCGATAGTCGTGGCCACGGCTTCCGTCGGAGGAGTTGCTTACATTGCCCACGCCGCCGGATTCCTTTCGGGCCTTATCTTTTCACTCTTCTTTACACCTCGAAAGTAAACCTGTTAAATTCAAATAAAAGGATAAGAGTACCAAATAGAAAAGAAACTTCAAAAATCGCGTCGCAATCTTTGACACTAAAAGGGCTCTTGAAGATTTGGCAAGCATCCGACTAACCCAAAATTCATTAGCCGCGAAATTAGAAGAGGTAACCCAAGAATATCCGCATAAATTTTAAGGGGTTTACAATTACCTACGAATATTTGTTAAAATTTAAGATAACACAAAGAAAGGAGGAAAGTTTATGGATCCAGATGATCAAAACCAACCAGGACCACCAGGTAACACTGGCGATACGGGATCAGCAGGAGGCAACGGCGCAACTGATATACCCAGCACTCCGCCTGTCGAACCACCGAAAGAACCGGCAGAAGGTTCTGACGTCGGCCAAGAAGAGTCACCAGAACCGCCAGTTGCTCCTCCGTCGCCTGCACCTTCTGACGAAGGCGGTGACCAAGGACCAGCTGAGGGCTCCCAGAATGCCTAATTAATCCCCATTATGTACTAGGTTGACTTTGGGCAAAAATAATCCCTGCCAGGAACAGAATAGCGTGGACAATTAGTCCATGCTTAGTCTATGCTGTAAATTAGGGTTAAATTTTGACGCTTGCCAATTTTAAAAACAACCTAAAAATAGTCCTTGTTGTCATTTGCTTATCCGTCTATGGAGCGGGAGCATATTTACTAGGCAAATCACAAAACTTAAAAGAACTCATGCGAGTTAAGGGCACCTCAAGCCAAAATCAGCTAAGCTCACCGGTAGAATCACCAGTGCCATTTGCCGATACTCAGTCACATACAATTACACCATCTCATGTCAGATTATGCTCAAATACCGCGAAGGGGTTTGAGCTTGCTTATCCCAAAGATTGGTTTACTACCTACAACCTAGAGGACCAAAAATGTCTATTTTTTGCACCGTACTCCTTTGTCTTACCTGCCGACACGGAAAATTTCCAGGTTCCAATAAGGATTGAGATAGTCACAATCGAAGACTGGCCCACAGTTACAAAGTTTTACGAAAATCCTAATGATTTAGTTAATGTGAGTTTAGTTGAAAACATTCAAATTGATTACTATCCTATTAAAAAAATCACGGCTCAAACTACAGGTAACGGGCAACAAGAAAGGGGACTTGCGAAAATTACCTATCTAATTTCGAGTTATCAAGAAACAAGCTCTCTTATTTTCGCCAGCGGCAAACCAACGGTCTTAACATATACACAACTGACAAAAGACGACGACGCAGGTATTGGAATACAAACTTTAGAGGAGATGATTAAAAGCCTTAAATATTTTTAATGGAGTACCAAAAGAAAAGGCCTCTCTTGCGAGAAGCCCTTTCAAGTTGCCTATCTTGCGATAAGCATCGGTATTTATAATACTTATCAAAAAACTTGTCAACCCCCCAAAATATGAGAACGTATTTTCTCGAGAGACTCGAAAATGAAGCTATAAGAAAAGGCCTCTCTTGCGAGAAGCCCTTTCAAGTTGCCCGCATTACTGCGAGCGAAAGTATTTATATATCGTGTAAAATTTCTTGTCAATACCCTAAAATACAGCTAAATTAAGTGAAACAAGTCAAGAATCGGAAAATCTATACAGTCTCCGAAGTCAACCATTTCGCTAAGCAAACCCTTGAACAAATGGTTTTTTGGGTCGAGGGAGAAATCTCTTCTTTTGAAGAAAACCCAGCCTGGTTTAATTCCTTCTTTACTCTCTCAGACGACAGTAACTCCCTTCCATGCTTTTTAAAACCAAATTTATTACAAAACGTGGGGAAACCGTATGAAGGGAAAAAAGTAATGGTTTATGGACGACTAACCCTATTTAGAAAAAATCAATACAAATTGGAAGCTTACTCCATAGAAGAAGCAGGTGTTGGAATTCTCCAAAAAAAGTTTGAAGAGCTATACAAAAAGCTAAAGTCAGAAGGCTTATTCGATGAGAAAAACAAAAAACCTATCCCTACTCTCCCAAAAAAAGTTTGCGTTGTTACTTCTGAAGGATCAGCCGGCTGGAATGATTTTAAGTCACACACCATAGACATATTTTCTATTATCGAACTATATACGGCCGATGTTAGAGTTGAGGGACCCAGAGCCGTTGCCCAACTTCAAGATATTTTGCCAAAGATCGACAAAATGGGATTTGATGTCATCGTTATAACAAGAGGTGGTGGAGCATCAGAAACTTTGCTGGAAGTGTTTAATGACGAAAGAGTAACCAGAACAATATTTAATATGGAAACGCCAAAAATTGTAGCAGTCGGACACGAATTAAATGTTTCGCTTGCGGAGTTGGTAGCTGATCGAAGAGCCTCTACCCCAACAGATGCCGCCAATATTGTTACAAGCGGTTATCGAGAAATCCAACAAAAACTGGACCATTACCAATTCCGCTTGAAAACGAGTTTAGATAGACTATTTAGGGAAACTGCTCAAATTTTGGATTCTGTTTACTTTCGATTAAAACTGGCAAAAAACACTTTTAAGGATATGCCATATAGGCTCCAAGTCATTAGGGAATCTTTAAAAAGACATGAAAAACACCTAATTATTGACGCAAGTACGAGAGTTAACGAGTTGGCAAAACAAATCCAAAAAGGATTTTTGTTCCAAATTCAAAGTCAAAATCAAAAGCTGCAAAGTCTAAACAGATCTCTCGCTTTACTTTCTTGGAAAAATACGTTAGACCGTGGTTATTCAATCGCTACTGATTTTCAGGGGAAAATTATTAGAACGATCGCCAACGTTGTCGTCGGTAGTACAATTGGAGTAAGATTGTCAGATGGCAACCTCAAATCCGTTGTAAAATCTAAATCAAAAATATGACAAAAGATATAAGTTTCAACAAAGCTCTCGCTAGGTTAGAAGAAATCGTCGATAAATTAGAAGACCCTAATTTAGATTTGGAAGAAGGCCTAAAACTCCTAGAAGAAGGAGTAAAGTTGCACAAACTTTGTAAGTCAAAACTAATGGAAACGAACGCAAAAATTACCACAATCCTCAAAGAGAATAACGAAAATTCCCAAGAAAGTGGGGTGAGAGCAGATGGCTGACCAAAAAATCGGAACAGTTACTCACTTCTATGACAAAATTGGCGTTGCGGTTATTAAACTGGCTAAAGGAGATCTAAAAGTCGGAGATAAAATTAAGCTTATTGCCAAGGACGGCAGTGAGTTTACTCAGGAGGTCTCCTCGATGCAAATTGAACACGCCAATATTGATATCGCTAAAGCGCGCGACGAATTTGGGTTGAAAACTGATAACGTTGTCAAAACAAACTCCGAGGTTGTAAAGCTTCAATGATATACCTGTTGCATGGTAACGACTACGAATCTTCCTACAGGCGACTGAACCAGATTGCGGCAAAATACGCCGGACACAAAATAATCCATTTAGACAAGTCAACTCCCAGAGAGGTCCTGTCTCAAACATTACACGAATCAAGTTTTTTTCCGCAAAAAGAAATAATCATTCTTGAAGATTTAATATCGACACAGGTGAGGATACCCGAAGAAAAAGATATTATTATTTGGGAAAAACGGGCAGTATTATCAAACGAGATCAAAAAACTGCCCAAAAGTACAATAGTTGAACTTCACAATCTTAAGACCACCCTATTTGAATTTTTAGACTCTTTGGTTCCCGGTTCAAAAAAAACCCACAAGCTAGCCAAAAAGCAAAATGAAAAGAATCTGCTTTGGCACCTCCAAAATCGGCTATTTTTATTACTTCTGGTCAAAACGGGTTTTGGTGCCAATGAAGCTTCAAATCTATTACATATGAATCTCGTGTCTTGGCAATGGCGAAAATTGCAAGACCAGGCCTTGCGATTTTCGCTCTCAAACCTTCTGGATTTTTATGGCGGAGCCTTAAAAGTCGACTTCCTCATCAAAACCGGCAAAACCTCACTCGCACCCACAACTCTTACTTCGGTCCTACTTTTAAAATACCTCAAATAGATTCCCACCGAGTTTGCTACAATTAAATTAACTGCCTATGGAAGATGTTGTTTGGTTTAAAGATGTCGATAAAAATGACGTTCGCTTCGTGGGCGGTAAGGGAGCTAACCTAGGAGAACTTTTAAAAATCGGGGCTCCCGTACCTGATGGATTTATTATCACCGCGGCAGCTTACACCAGGTCTGTCAAAAACTCCGGGGCATTCGACAGAATCAAAGGACTGCTATTTAATCTTAATGTCAACGATCCTCTTGCACTGGAGGAAAAAGCAAGAGCTTGCCAAGCCGAAATTCTCAAAATGGAGCTGGAAGACAGTCTCACTAAAACGATCAAGAGTTATTACCATCGGCTCGCCAGTCAAAAAAATCCCTACGTAGCCGTGCGCTCATCGGCAACTGCCGAAGACTTGCCCGTTGCATCTTTTGCCGGTCAACAAGCGACATTTTTAAACGTCAAAGGTCAAAAAGAGTTAACCGGCGCCATCCTGGCGTGTTGGGCTTCACTTTTTGAACCCAGAGCAATCTTTTACAGGCAAGAAAAACACTTTGATCACTTCAAAGTGGGCATCGCCGTACCCATCCAGCTCATGGTCAACTCCGAAGTCTCCGGCGTCATGTTTACAGCAGACCCGGTCACAGGTGATAAAAACACCATAGTCATTGAGGCTATTTATGGGCTTGGTGAGCTTATTGTCGGTGGCCAAGTTACTCCCGACCATTACGAAGTCGATAAAATTGGATTTACCATCAAAACCAAAAACATCGTCATCCAAACCAAACAACTCATCAGGAAAAAAGACAAAAACACCCTCACACCTATTTCCCGCGCTTTTGCTAAACTTCAAAAACTGCCCGACGATAAGATTGTAGAACTTGCCAAAATCGGCAAATCGACAGAAGACCATTATTTTTTTCCGCAAGATCTTGAATGGGCATTTGAAGCCGACAAACTTTTTATTGTCCAAACTCGACCGGTGACAACGCTAGGTCGAAACACCAAAGTCGAAAGTCAAAAACCTATCCTACCGGCTGCAAACTACGAATTACTCCTGACGGGCGCACCTGCTTCACCGGTCATTGGCACGGGTCCGGTTGTCATCATCAATTCCCCCAAAGAGCTCTCAAAAGTCAAAAATGGCAATGTTCTGGTGACCAAGATGACAAGTCCTGACTTTGTGCCTGCGATGAAAAGGGCCGTCGCCATAGTTACAGACTTGGGTGGCCGGACTTCACACGCCGCCATTGTTTCCCGGGAGCTTGGGATCGCCTGCGTTGTCGGCACCGCACATGCCACCAAAAAACTCAAAGACGGCATGATCGTTACTGTTGATGGCAGCCGCGGTTACGTTTACAAAGGCCGCGTCGCTCGTGCCAAAGGGACAATGCCAAAGGTAACAGTTCCCAAATCACGCATAAAAACAGCTACTCATCTTTATGTAAACTTAGCCCAACCCGAACTAGCTGCCCAAATCGCCGCCCGAAACGTTGACGGGGTTGGACTCTTACGTGCCGAATTTATCTTGAGCCAAATTGGCACCCATCCTAAAGAATTTATTAAAGTTGGTCGCCAACAAGAATTCATAGACAAGCTTGCCGACAACTTATCGGTTTTTGCCAAAAACTTTGGCAGGCGACCGGTTATTTACAGAGCGACGGATCTCAAGACGAATGAATATCGTAATCTTAAAGGCGGAGACATGTATGAGCCTCGCGAACCCAACCCTATGCTCGGCTACCGAGGTGCTTACCGCTTTATCAAAGACCCGGATGCTTTCAAATTAGAACTGGAAGCAATCAAGACTGTTAGAGCTAAACACAAGAATCTCCATTTAATGATTCCGTATGTGCGAAGCGTCCAGGAGCTCGAAAGCGTTAAAACATTAGTTGACGCCGCCGGCCTCCTAAAAGATCGTGATTTCAAATTTTGGATGATGGCCGAAATTCCCGTTAACGTCATTATGCTCGAGGATTTCATAGGCATTGGAATTGATGGTGTTTCCATTGGCAGCAATGATCTAACAATGCTTATCTTGGGAACCGATAGAGATAACGAAGAGGTTGCTACAGAGTTTAATGAGATGAGTCCTGCCGTTTTATGGTCACTTGAGAAAATCATCAAAACCTGTGCTAAATTTAATGTGACCAGCTCTATTTGTGGACAGGCGCCATCGGTATATCCCGAGCTTACGGAAAAATTAGTTTCCTGGGGTATCACATCAATCTCAGTCAATCCGGATGCGATTGATTCAACAAGGGAACTGATTTACCAGGCAGAGCATAAACTCGTTCAAAAACATGGCTAAAATTAAAAAAATAATTGCCAGAGAAATTCTAGATAGTCGGGCCAGTCCCACCATCGAAGCAATTATCCAACTTGCAGATGGTTCAGTCGGCATCTTTTCTTCTCCTAGTGGTATTTCAATCGGTAAATCGGAAGCGCACGAACTGCGAGATCACGACCTGAAACGCTATCGTGGACTAGGCGTCTTAGTAGCTCTCGAAAAAATTGCCAGGGATATTGCTCCACATCTAATTGGTATTGAGGCTTCTGACCAACGCCAGATAGATCAGATACTGATTGCCCTAGACAACACAAAAGATAAATCGAACCTTGGAGCCAACACGCTCTTAGCCATTTCGGGCGCTTGCGCCAAAGCCCAAGCAACTTCACAAAAAATTCCCCTCTATCAGTACCTGGCCCAGCTTACCGGCCAAAATAGCAGTCAGTTTCAAATACCAACTCCCATGTTCAACATCCTCAATGGCGGCAAACATGCCTCCTTTAATCTTGATTTTCAAGAATTCATGATTGTCCCACCGAAAGCCAATGCCTACAGCAAAAATTTGAGAATCGGAGTTGAATGCTATCTGGCCCTGGCTGATGTTCTCAAGGCTCACAGCGCCGTCACTCTCGTTGGCGACGAAGGCGGCTTTGCACCCACACTATATTCAAATATGGACGCTCTAAAAATCCTGGAGGAGGCAGTTGGCAGGGCCGGCTATAGAACCGGGCTTGATGTTTTCTTTAGTCTCGATGTTGCTGCTAGTCACATTCAACAAGGCAGCACCTTCAGGCTCAAAGACAAACCAGTCCCCCTAACAGTCAGCGACCTAATAGATTTTTACATTACCTTAAATGAACAATATCACTTGTTATCCCTCGAAGATCCCCTCCCAGAAGATGACTGGCAGGAGTGGCAACAAATTACCCAAAAACTCGGAGGTGAGATGCTTATCGTTGGCGACGACTTAATCGCTACAAATTTGGAAAGACTTGAACGCTCAATTGCCCAGAAGGCCTGCAATAGTATCGTTATTAAGCCAAACCAAATCGGTACCATCACCGAGACACTGGACGTGGTAAAGAAGGCAAAAGAGGCCAATTTCAAAATAGTCACATCTCACCGATCCGGAGAAACCAATGACGACTTTATTGCCGATTTTGCTGTGGCATCAGGAGCCGATTATGTCAAGTTCGGTGCTCCTGCTCGCGGTGAAAGGGTTGCCAAATACAATCGACTTTTGGAGATTGAACATGAGCTGTCCTAACATCATCAATGCTCAAAATTACCCAAAAAGTTAAACCCGTTGTCCTCTGTATCCTTGATGGCTGGGGAATTGCAGCGGACTCCGAAGGTAACGCGGTAACCAGAGCCAATCCCACAAATTTTAACGGCCTTTGGTTCTCTTATCCTCACACCTATTTGACTACATATGGTCGCGAGGTTGGCCTGCCCGCAGGCGAAGTCGGTAACAGCGAAGTTGGTCACGAAAATTTAGGAGCAGGAAGGATTGTTTTTCAAGATCAGCTCAGAATTGATTTAGCAATAGAAAACGGTTCTTTTTTTGAAAACGAAGCATTACTGGAAGCAATCAGTTACCAAAACTCGAAAAATTCCGATATACATCTAATTGGTCTCATCTCGACAGGCACGGTACACTCAAAGATCAGCCACTTATTTGCCCTCCTGGCACTATTGCAAAAGGCACAAGTCCCGCAAGACAAAATTAAATTACATCTCATAACGGACGGTCGCGACAGTCCTCCGACAAGCGCCAAAAGTCTGATCTCCCAAATCACAGCAAAAATCAGTCGGGAAAAACTAGCACAAGTTGCAACCATAAGTGGTCGTTTCTTTGCCATGGATCGGGATAATCGTTGGGATCGTACACAAAAAGCCTACATGGCTCTAACGGGCCAAAGCTCTCAAACAGGAAGCAATCCTGTAAAAATTATAGACGACTCCTACACTGCCGGTGTCACAGATGAGTTCATCGAACCATCGGTTATCACAGATGTTAGTGGACAGCCGCTCGGGAAAATAAAAGAAAACGACGTAGTCATTTTCTTTAACTTTCGCCCGGACAGGATAAGACAAATTGTCAAAGCCTTAGTTCGCCAAAACCTAAAAGGAATTAAAACAGAGTCAGGGGAAGAGGCCAAAACTTTTGATCGAGGAGAGAAGATCTCCGGCCTTTTTACAGTGACCATGACATCTTACGAAAAAGGCCTAGATGTAACTAAAGTAGCCTTCGCACCAGAAGAAGTTCCTATGCCGTTGGCCCGTGTGATCTCCGAGAGAAACCTTCGTCAATTTCATATTGCCGAAACTGAAAAGTACGCCCACGTCACCTATTTTTTTAACGGTGGCCGCGAGGCACCGTTTCCCGGAGAAGATCGGCTTTTGGTCAACTCTCCAAAAGTCAAGACTTATGTTGAAAAACCGCAAATGGCAGCCGGCGAAATTACCAAAAATCTGCAAATGCGTATTCGCGACCGTAATTACGATTTTGTGGTTGTTAACTTCGCCAATGCCGATATGCTCGGACACACTGGTAACTTTGAGGCAGCAGTAAAAGGAATTCAAGCAGTCGATACTTACCTTGGAGTAATTTCCAAAACTGTACTTTCCGGTGGCGGTGCACTCTTGATTACAGCAGACCACGGTAATGCCGAACAAATGATTAACCCGCAAACACAACAGATCGATACCGAGCATCAGGCGAGCCCTGCACCGTTAATTATCACAGCCGCCGAATTTCGAGGCAAAAACATCCAGGTAAAAGCCGGTATCCTAGCCGACGTCGCCCCCACGATTCTTGCCATGATGAACATCCCCAAACCTTCCCAAATTACCGGACGTAATTTATTGGAATAATATTGTAAATTCTCCCTTAGGGGATACTGCAGAAAAATGTTCGCAAGAAGCAGAAAGCTTCTCGCGCCTTACCTCCTCATGAAGCTTTGTCAACTCGCGGCAAATGACGATATCAATATCCCCAAAAATACTTTTGATATCCATAAGTAATGCTAAAAGTCTATAAGGCGACTCGAAAACAACAGCAGTAAAACTCGCCAAATCCTTTATTCTTTTTAGATTCGCCAAACTTTCTCGCCTTTTGTTTTCCTTTTTTGGTAAATACCCCAAAAACAAAAATTTATCCGGAGGTAAACCAGAAACGGTCAAAGCGCTAATAACCGAAGATGGCCCGGGGATCGATTCAACTTTTATACCTAATGCTTGCGCTTCGCGCACCAATTTATATCCCGGGTCGGAAATCAAAGGTGTTCCAGCGTCGGAAACCAGAGCAACGTTTTTGCCGCTCGTGAGCTCTAAGAGAACTTGCTGCATTCTTGACTGTTCATTGAAATCATTCATTGCCAGTAGTCTCTTCTCGATTTGGTAGGTCTTGGCAAGCTTGCCAAAAACGCGGGTATCCTCACAGACAATAAGGTCAACCGACTTTAAAGTCTCAATCGCCCTTATTGTAATATCGCCCAAATTACCGATGGGAGTGGCTACTAGGTATAGGGTAGGCAAGTTTTTTACCTCTTTTGGCCAGTTCCTTTGAGTAAGTTTCATGCAGATTCTTAAATTCGTCATGCAGCTTTCCCAGCTCTTCGTCCGAGAGATCTTCAAGATCCACGAGTTGTGTTCTTGCCCCTTTGACACCTCTTAGTAGTTCATCCAGCTTTAAATGAAAAGCACGATTGTCGCGATTTTGAGTATTCTGAATCAGAAAAACCATCAAGAAGGTAACAATTGTCGTACCGGTATTAATGATTAACTGCCAAGTGTCTGAAAAACCAAACGTCGGGCCACTGAAAGCCCAGACAGAAATGACAATAATTGCACCAACAAAAACAATTGGCGAACCGGCAAAATTTGACACTAAAACAGCAAACTTATGAAAGATGTCCTTCATAACCCTAGTATATATCAGCAGGTCGCCTTCGGCCAATGGCCGAATGGCGCTCCTCTGATATATATCAGGAAGCCCCTTCAAGCAAAAGCTTGAAGTGAATGGCTGATATATCAGGAACTTAAAATTTTTAGGAAACGTTACTATTTTGAGCGAAGCGAGAAACAAGCTCTCTTATTGGTAGCGCCTAATTACCCCGACACATTTTCCTTGAATAGCCACATTCTTGGCATAAATCGGCTGCATCGAAGAATTTGCAGGCTCAAGCCTTACTCTACCGGGTTCTTTGAAAAATCTCTTTAAAGTCACCACACCATTTTCCATCATAGCCACTACGATATCACCATCTCTGGCCTGATTCGTTTCCTCAATTACCACTGAATCTCCGTCTAAAATGCCATCTTCAACCATAGAATCACCTTTAACTTGCAAAACATAGGCTTTTTTACGAGGTGCAATCATATTGGGGGTGACAGCAAAAGTAGCATTTGGGTCAGTATAAGGTTCGATGGGGGAACCGGCAGCAATAAATCCCAAAAGTGGCAGTTCGACACCACGAACTACCTCACCTATCTTTTGGTCTATAAGTTCAATTCCTCGAGATATGCCAGATGATCTTTTAATGACGCCTTTCTTCTCGAGCGTCTGTAAATGCTCATGGACAGTCGCCAGCGATCTGACACCAAGCTTCTTCGCGATCTCAACGAGTGTCGGGGCATAACCATGCTTACCGATATAGTCATTGAGGTATTTGAGTATTTGTTTTTGTCTGCGGTAAAGCGTAACTGTCATGGCAATCACAATCCTACCAAACAAAACCCGAATGTGTCAAGTAGTCAATTTACATTGCGAAAGTTATAATAATGGTTTACCATGAACTTCCAATTAACATCATCTTACAAACCCGCAGGCGATCAACCTCAAGCAATTGAAAAACTTGTCGAAGGTTTAAGGTATGGCTTTAAACATCAAACAGTACTGGGAGTTACCGGTTCCGGTAAAACTTTCACCATCGCTAATGTTATTGACAATATTCAAAAACCGACATTAGTCATTTCTCACAACAAAACTTTAGCTGCCCAGCTTTACCAGGAATTTAGAGAATTTTTTCCTAAAAACGCCGTTTCCTACTTTGTCTCCTACTACGATTACTATCAACCGGAAGCCTATATGCCCGCCACAGATACCTATATTGAAAAAGAAACGGAAGTCAACGAAGAAATCGACAGACTCAGGCTTGCAGCAACGACAGCTCTGGCCACCAAACGCGATGTCATAGTTGTCGCTTCGGTATCAGCCATCTATAATTTAGGTTCGCCGGCAGAATATCAAAACGCCAGGCTAATTCTTGAAAACGGACAGGTTTGGCAACGTGTTGATCTACTCAGGTCTTTTGCTAAACTTCAATACGAAAGGAATGACACAGATTTTGTGCGGGGGACATACAGAGTCAGAGGCGAAAATATCGAAATTCTGCCGGCTTACGAAAATAATGGCATTAGATTAAGTTTCATCGGCGAAACTCTAAAGAAAATTGAGTTGATTCACCCAATCACGGGTCTTACGATCGAAAAGAAAATAACAGCAGTCCTATACCCGGCAAAACATTACATCGCCACGGATGAAACCACCTTTTCTGCTATTGAATCTATCAAACTTGAGCTACAAAAAAGATTAAAGGAGCTCAAGGCTGCAGGCAAAATGCTTGAAGCTCATAGACTCGAACAAAGAACAAAATACGATTTAGAAATGATCAAAACTTTTGGCTATTGTAAGGGGATAGAGAATTATTCAAGACACTTTGACGGCAGATCACCAGGGGAGCCTCCGTTCTCGCTTCTCGACCATTTTGGGCAAGATTATTTATTAATAATTGATGAATCTCACATGACAATTCCGCAAATACACGGCATGTTCAATGGAGACCGGGCCAGAAAACAAATGCTAGTGGATTTTGGTTTCAGGCTACCGTCTGCCTTTGACAACAGACCGCTGAAATTCGAAGAATTCGCCAGAAAAATAAATCAAGTAATCTACACCTCAGCAACTCCAGATGAATATGAAATCAGCATTTCAAATCAAGTGGTCGAACAACTCGTTCGGCCAACAGGTCTTATTGACCCTAAGATTTCAATCAGGAAATCGAAGGGGCAAATAGAGGACCTAATCACGGAAATTGAAAAAAGGGCGAAGATTAATCAAAGAACGCTGGTAACTACACTCACGAAAAGAATGGCCGAGGAGCTTTCAAACTACCTAGAAGAAAAAGGCTTGAAAGTTCACTATTTACACTCGGAAATCCTGACACTTGACCGCACAGATATTCTAGACGATCTTCGATTGGGTAATTATGATGTTCTTGTAGGTATAAATTTACTCAGAGAAGGCTTGGACCTTCCCGAAGTATCACTTGTAGCCATTCTTGACGCAGATAAAGAAGGATTCCTTCGCTCAGAAACCTCACTCGTCCAAACAATGGGCCGAGCGGCGCGCCATGTTGAAGGTCAAGTTATTCTTTATGCGGACAATGTCACCGGATCAATGCAGAGGGCAATTGATGAGGTGGAAAGACGTCGGAAAATCCAACTCGATTACAATAAAAAACACGCCATCTTACCAACAACAATCGAAAAATCCATACGTGAGAAGCTGGTTGATCGAGAAAAGATTTATGAAGAGAAAAAGCAACTTTTTAGAGACTCTGTCATTGAGTCAGCTCTTGTCCGAGCCAAGGAAGGATCGCTCCTTGTAGATGATAAGCTAAAACTTATCAAAGTTCTTACTCGCGAGATGAAAGACGCCGCTCGCACCCTTGACTTTGAAAAAGCGGCAGTCTTGCGAGACCAGATCATCGAACTAAAGTCTCCATCACTTCAACCATAACCCTTGCTCGAGTATTGATTTTGGTGATAAAATTTTAAGTTCTGCGATACCATGGATAAAATCATTATCAAAGGCGCCAGAGAGCACAACCTCAAAAATATTAATGTCGAAATTCCCAAAAACAAGCTTGTGGTTTTTACGGGGATTTCTGGCTCCGGCAAATCATCTCTTGCCTTTGACACAATCTATGCGGAAGGGCAACGTCGCTATGTCGAATCTCTCTCATCATACGCTCGACAATTTTTGGGAATTATGGATAAACCGGACGTCGATGCAATCGAGGGTCTCTCACCAGCAATCTCAATTGATCAAAAATCTGCCTCTCATAACCCTCGATCAACAGTCGGAACAGTCACAGAAATATACGACTAC
>ERZ1292625.2029-Hain-H41-01um-R1-2029-length-20339-cov-13_pt1 | contig 20339 bp, 21 predicted proteins | sample MGYA00564400_ERZ1292625 | MGnify/ENA primary metagenome ERZ1292625 (study PRJEB36523, sample SAMEA6512639) | groundwater metagenome | collected 2019-01-08 | study: AquaDiva: Metagenomics assemblies of 32 groundwater samples
TTGCGCCGATATTTGCCGGTGTTGGGCAAATGCGCTACCGCACCTTCCTTGCCTATAATATTATCGGAGGCGCTTTATGGGGGCTCGGCGTTACCGGTGCCGCGTATTATCTTGGCAACCTGATTCCCGATCTTGAGCGCTATCTCGTGCCGATCGTTGTGTTCATCATAATCATATCGCTTCTTCCGCTTATAATAGAATATCTTAAAGCACGACGCCGTCGCGAATAAACAAAAAAAGCCCAAGTGGTGATTATATACCACGAGGGCCTTGATGTTGGTGCTGTAAGGGTGAAAATGAGCTCCTCGGGATTTGGTTAGGCGACAATGATTGACTTGAGTTTCTTTAAATCCGCCTTGCCGACGCTTTCAATTCCGCGTTTCTGATACTCTGAAACAACTTCGGTGCTTGCTGTGGTCGAGTAAATTTTTATTCCTACCGCTCTGTCGGCAATCTCCAGTCCTTCGTTGCCATACCCGGTAAGAGAATGATCGAGAAAGACTACATCTGGTCTGTGCTCGGTGATCGCGCGAAGTGCATCTTCAACGCTGTGGCATTCCGCGAAAGGCACATTTGCATTGTTGAAGAAGATTTCCCGCAGACTGCTAAGCAATTCTGCGTTGTCATCAATAAACAGAAACTTCATGATTTTCACCTCCTCTTTATTTAATTGTATAAGAGCTATTCTAATAATTGAACTAGTGCGCCCTGTAGGGATTGAACCTACGACCTTCCGCGTGTGAAGCGGACGCTCTGCCACTGAGCTAAGAGCGCGAGGAGAATTATATTCCGAGTTTGTTGATGACCTTCTTATGCGGCAGCTCAAGCACATCAAGTACGAACCGATCGAACATTTTTTTGCGATAGAGGAACTCTTCGTTCGTCAAAAGCACATACCGAAGCTCCTTGCCGGCTTGCGCCTCAACGGAACGCAGGAAACGCTCTGCTTTCTTTTCCGTGATACGATCCCCCACTATCACGATCTCCGTGCGCGCCTTCTGCGCATGCACCAGTATACCGGCAATAATGAGAAGCTTCACCTGTCCGATTTTCTTTGCTTCGTGCAGTAAAAACTCATCCGATACAGGAGGGAATTTCAATACAAGACCCTTCACCTCGTTCAAATACGAAAATTTATAACTGATCGAAAACGAGTGGGCTGATTTTGATTTTAAAAACCCTTGTTTTTTGAGCTCCTTCAAATGACCTTTTATTTTCCCCGGAGACAGCTCAAGACGCTTCGCAATATCGCCGATATCAAAAAATTTACTGTGATTATACACAAAAAACTTCACGAGCCGTGATTTTATAGGTGAGCTGAAAAACTGTTCAAACATCATAGTAGTTATGTCATAATACCAAAAACCGTTCCTTTATGCAACGCACGAGGTGTGATAGGATGGAGGGAATGGAATCAACTCATTTTACGATCAGCACAAAAGAACTCATCCTCAAACAGGGAAAAGAGGGCGGCGGTACCGAAACATTCGTTTATGAGCCGTCAAACATTGAGGAAGAACGCCTTGGAAATCTCTATATCATAGGCCGACTTGAAAACCGTAAAAGCGAATTCGAATTTCTGCCGAATCTCGTCGCATCGGTTATTAAGCGTGAATTTTACAGGCTCGATGATGCGAATCCGGAGCTTCATTTTGAGAGCGCGCTCAAAAAAGCAAATGCGACGCTCCATGATATCGGGAAGGCAAACGAAGGCGTGCTCGAGGATGCTCATTTCTGCGTGGTAAATATTGCGGGCGAAACGATCCGCCTTTCAAAATTCGGAAATATTATTACCTTTCTGTACCGCGACAACGAAGTTGTTGACATGGCAAAAAAGTATAAGCACAAAAGTACGCGTGAACTTTTTTCCGCAGTAATCACCGGCAATGTCGCCCTTGATGATAAGTTCATCTTTAGCACCGGAAAGACCATCGATCTTTTTTCTGAAAAAGGCATTGAGAAGCTGTTTGCGCTTACCGGAGACGAGCAAGCGGATATCATTGGCAAGATATACCAGAAAAATGCGCGGGAGATCCCGCTTCCCGCGCAAGCACTTATCCTTCTTACGATCGCAAGCGCAAAAACAACATGGTTTCCGTTCGGTAAAAAATCAGGGACAAAAGTGAGTGTTGACGTCAGCGTGCAAAGGCGTTTCGCCGGCATTGGCACATTTATGAAACGCATGTTACGTGTGTTTGCCATGCTACGTACGCTCTCATTCAGAGATTTTCGTAAAAAAATAACTATATACTCCAAAGCCCCGCTTCATAAAAGAAACTTATTGATCTTTCTTGCCAGTGCGCTTATTTTTATCGTTGGAGGCAGTAGCTACGCATTCCTCAAAACACAAATCGCATTTATTGACGGCATACAAAAGAAAATAACCTCCGCAGATAAAGCAGACGACAAATATGCTGCTTTCGCGCTGCTTCATGAAGCCCAGGATAACGCTCTGCGCATGATTCCTTCTTTTCTTTTCGGCTCTCTCGCTCAAAAAATTGCTTATGAAATAGAAGTAAAAATAAATCTCTTGGCAGGCATTCACATTGCGCAACCCTCATACCGAGGAAAGATACCAACCTCTTCCATCCGCTTTCAGCCGCATTTTATCTTCGACGACAATGATTTTATTTATGTTTTCGGAAATGAGCCATCCGTATTCTATACACTATCAAAACAAACACATGAGGGGTCGTACACATTTCTCACTCAAGCACCTGCCGATTTTGAGATCGAAAGAATGTTCATGCGGAATGATGAATTATATATGATCAATGGTACGAAACGATCAGCGATCCTCTTTTCTCTTACGGACAAATCATTTACCAATGTGATAAAAACGCTCCAAAACACCCTTGCAATCAGCGCATCCAAAAATACCCGCACCTATGACGACACTGACTATGTGCTGGAGGGAGGAAATAAAATAATCAAAACGCCAAAACAAAAAAACGAGATGGTGGAAAAATATCTCTTAGGAACGCTTAGAGACATTGCAGATTTTACGGTTTCTTCCGACCAAAAGGAAATATACATACTCACTTCGCACGCGGTGTTTTCGGTTGTTCTTTAACTTTGCATTACAAAGCGTCAGATGCGAGGCGGAACGAAGCAGATGGCGTTTTGTAATGCAAAGTCATTAAACAAAAACACCCTCCTGATGTTCAGGAGGGTGTTTTCTCTGTGTCTATTATTTCAATTCTGCTGTCGCACCCGCTGCTTCCAATTTCTTCTTCATTTCCTCTGCTTCCGCTTTTGCCACGTTTTCCTTTACTACTTTCGGCGCTCCGTCAACGATATCTTTCGCCTCCTTTAATCCAAGGCCGGTGATCTCACGGACAGCCTTAATAACCTGTATCTTTTGCTCGCCCGCCGATTTCAATTCGACATTGAACGATGTTTTTTCTTCTACTGCCGCCGCGCCTTCCGCTGCGCCCGCAGCCATGACGGGAGCTGACGCAGACACACCAAACTTTTCTTCAAGCGCCTTTACGAGCTCGACAATATCAAGTGCGCTCATTTTCTCGATTTCTTCGATCAGATTCTTAAATTTATCCGACATATTTTTTTTTTAGTTACTACTATTATTACACTGCAGATTTACTTTCCCCTACTGCTTTGATTGCATAGACAAGCTTTGCAAGCGGGGCCTGCAACTGACCAAGCAACCGCGCATACAACTCTTCTCGCGTTGAAACTTTTGCAAGCGGAGCCATTCGCTCAGGCGCAACAAACGCATTATCGAGTATGCCTCCGATCACGGTGAACGACGCATTCTCTTTTGCTTTCGCGAATGTGTATATCGTGCGCACGGGAGTGATCTGATCATCGGCCGCAAAAACCACGCCGCATGCTTCAGGGATCTTTTTCATGTCAGCCGCCGACGCGTCGATTTTCGCTTTTTCAAGCGCCACGCGTAAAAGATTTTTTTTCACAACCTTAAAATCAATGCTTTTTGCTTTAAGCTCTTTTCGTAATTGCTTTAACTTCTCGACACTGATCTTTGCAAACGAAGTAAATAAAAGCACATTGCTTTTTGAAAGCTTGTCCGCGACCGATGCAACTATCGTCTCTTTTTGTTTTCTTGTAAGCGACATATACCACTATGTTAATACCCAATAAAAAAACGACCTTTTAAGGCCGTAGACGATCTTCACAAGAAAGATTGGAGTACACCTCGAGAGGGCTTATGTGCCTTTCAGCGTCGCCTCTTGTCTACGGTTTCTATTTAATTGTCGTATCCTACCTGTTTTTCGTGCCGGAGTCAACCCCCTGTTATTCCCCAGTACTGCCAAACCCGTTTTCTCCCCGATCACTCTCGACGAGTACTTCAACCACCTCGATCTGCACGCCTTCAGCTCTTTGGATCAGCATCTGAGCGATCCTCATCCCTTTTTTGATCTCAAACATCTCTTTCCCGGCGTTATACAATACTATCGCCACTTCGCCGCGATAATTCGCATCGATCACGCCTGCCATTGTGGTGATGCCATATTTCACCGCTAACCCGCTTCTATCCCAGACAAGTCCAACATATCCTTCAGGGATTTCCATTTTTATCCCAGTTTTAACCGCGCGCCTTTCCCCTACTCCAATGATCATCTCTTCCGCGGAATACAGATCAAGACCAGCATCTCCCATGATAGCATACCCCGGCGTTACCGCTTCTCTATCGATTTTTTGGATCTTCAATTTCATAATTACATAGTACCACAACAAACCTCACAAGCAATGCTTATTTTTGCATAATGCGAAGTATCGCCGCCTTAAACTTATCTTCGTCAAACCGATCGGCGACCTCCAAAAGATATGCGCGATCATAACGCGCGTTATTGCGTACTATCTTTCGCACGCCGTCGCGGATTTCCGAAGATGTCTGCTTATCAAAAAATTCTCCTGTTCTTCCTTCTTCCATCCACTCCATTGCCCCGCCTTTGCGATACGCAAGCACCGGCGTGCCGAAACTCAGCGCTTCTATCGCGCTGATTCCGAAATCTTCCTCGCATGCGACAATGAGCGCTATTGCATTGCAATAATGCTCCGCAAGCTCCTTGTCGGTGACAAATCCGCAAAAGGAGATATTTTTCCCTGCCTTCTTTTTAAGCCGCTTCTCTTCGGGTCCGGTGCCGACGATGACCAACGGCAATCCGAGTATCGTGAATGCATCTATTACCACGTCTATTTTTTTATATGCCGCCAAACGCGATACGAGTAAAAAATATTCCCGGGGATGCGCATCGTGTTTCATGGTATGATCAAGTTTTGTAAGCGGCGGATATATCACTGTTGCGTTCTTCTCGTACCGCTCGTGTATTTTCAGTTGCGTTGTCGCCGAATTCGCGATCCATACATCAACCCTGCGCGCAGACGCGATATCCCAGCGCCGTAATAACGGCGTGAGTAGATGCCTTACCACCATCTTTGTGATTGCTCCGTACTTGTTATCTCTCAGATATTGTTCCTGTTCCTCCCATAAAAATCGCGCGGTTGCATGGCAATAACAGATATGTATGGCATGGAGCCCTCGCTGCACGCCTTTTGCGAATGCGGAAGACGAAGAAATCACTATATCGAAATCACGCACATTGAACCGTCCGAGCGCATACGGGTACAACGGCAATAACAACCGGTGCCGCGCGCGGATGCCTGCCGGAAGCGACTGCAAAAAAGATCCATGTACTTCTTTTCCGGGAAAATACTTGCGGACGATCTCTTCATCATATACCAGCGTATAAATGGGCGCTTCAGGGAATAATGAAGTGAGCACCGTTAACACGCGTTCGGCTCCTCCGAATTGCATTAAAAAATCATGGACGAGAACGACGCGCACAATAGTGTTATGGTGAAATGGGTTCTAAGAAGTCAAAGCTTCAAGCGTCTCCTTCGCGCACTTAAACCAGCTGTATTTCTGGGAATTTTTTATTCCTTTTGCAACAAGGTCAACTCGTATGGCATCATCGGAAACCACGCTCATAACCGCCTCGGTAAGCTGTTGTACGCTCATGGGGTCAACAAATAAAGCTCCGTCTCCCGCAACCTCCATAATATTAGGAATGCGCGACGTGACCACCGGAACCTGCCTGAGTTGTGCTTCGAGGATTGGCATACCGAACCCTTCATAGAGCGACGGAAACACGAACACGTCCGCATATTTAAAGAACGATTCTTTTTCCTCTTGGCTGATGTATCCGGTGAGTATGATATCGGTTTTATACAGCGTTCTTTCTATTTCTTTTTGTATTTCATGATACCCAAACCCCGGACTCCCCACAAGCACTAATTTATGCGGGATCTTATATTTCTCTTTCAATACCGCAAATGCTTTCACGATACTTTGTACGTTCTTCTTTTTTTCGAGCTTCCCGACGAATAAAATATACTGCTCGTCGATCGGCGGATACCGATGATGATACGCCGCCTGCGGATTGACGCCATGCTGGATAACAATTATTTTGTTCGGATCCGCCTTATAGAATTTGATAAGATCTTCTTTTCCTGCGTTCGTCGGTACGATGATTTTTTTCGCGGAGCGCACCACGCGGCGCGTGCCTTCTTTCAAATACGCCAGTTGCGAAGGCGCAAATACCTCGGGGAAATATTCAAATTCCAACCCGTGAATCGTCGCAACCGTACGGCTGGGATAAAAAACAGGTAAAAAATTAGCCGGCATGAAAAGCACATCCGGTGCGTCAAAAAGCATCTTCATCGAGAGACGGAATCTCGTCCAAAAAAATAAGCTGCGAAGCCGCCGTACTGAAAAGTTCTTCGGCAGATATAAGGTGTCTTTATAATACGGGGTATAGAGAAGAAAAGAGTGATTCGTTGACTCATCAAGCATTGCAAAATGCTTGAGAAGCTGATACACATACTCCTCAACCCCGGTACGTTCATATTTAAATGCGCCTTTTGCGTGAATACCAATATTCATGCTTTCTATTTTTTACTCATCACACTTCGTTTATATACATCAAGATTTTCAAGTACGATGCCGGTCCCTTTTGCGACACACAACAGCGGTTCATTCGCTTTCGTACACGACACGCCGGTCACTTTAAATAAAAGCTCGTCGATATTACGAAGCAAAGCGCCGCCGCCCGAAAGCGTCATCCCCTTATGCATAATATCCGCCGCAAGCTCGGGAGGCGTTTCTTGAAGCACGGACTTTACTGCGCGCACGATCTCTTTTAACGGCTCGGCAATTGCTTCCGCGACCTCGTTCGTTGTTACGCGGATCGTCCGCGGAAGACCGGTGATCATGTCGCGCCCCCGTACGTCCATAGAATCTTCCTCTTTCACCGGAACAGCAGACCCGACTCCTATCTTGATATCCTCGGCTGTTCGCTCGCCGATCTCAAGACTGTGCGTTTTGCGCACATATTCCGCGATCGCCTGATCGATCTTATTTCCCGCAACGCGCACCGATGCCCACGCCACAATACCCCCGAGCGAAATTACCGCGATCTCCGATGTTCCACCGCCGATATTCACGATCATGCTTCCGGATGCTTCGTTAATAGGGATACCTGCGCCAATTGCGGCAAGCACCGGCTCTTTTACAACATACGCAGCCTTTGCGCCCGCCTGAATCGCGGCGTCAACCACCGCACGGCGCTCTGTGGAAGTAATTCCTGCAGGAACCGATATCATCATTTCAGGCTTAAAAAGGCGTATTCGCCCGCACCCTTTCGTGAGAAAATAAGAAATCATCGCTTCGGTGATCTTGTAGTCAGCTATCACTCCTTCCTTCAATGGCCGTAACGCGATAATCGCATCGGGCGTTCTTCCGAGCATCTCTTTTGCTTCCGCTCCGACCGCCATCACCGATCGGTCATGCGCGGAAACCGCCACAACGGTCGGTTCATTCACCACCACCCCTTTTTTTGGAATGAATACAAGCGTATTGGTAGTGCCAAGATCGATGCCGATCTTTCGAATAAACATACTATAAATTCTAATTTCTAATTTCTAAATAAATCCTAAATCCCAATACCATATTTAGAAATTAGGTCAATTAGGAATTAGACATTCTTTTAATATTCGCCCCTAATTTTTTCAGCCTTCCTTCGATATCCTCATACCCTCTGTCGACTTGATACGCGTTCTGTATGACGGTCGTCCCTTGTGCGGTAAGCGCGGCGATAATAAGCACCGCTCCCGCCCGCAAATCGAAACTGGTGATCTCTTTTCCTTCAAGCGGCGTCGGCCCCGTAATGAGCGCACGGTGCGGGTCGCATATGAATGCATCCGCCCCCATGCGTTTTAGCTCTTCAACATATTTTAATCTTCCTTCGTACATCCAATCGTGGATCAAACTGATCCCGCGCGCCTGCGTCATCAACACCACAAACATCGGAAGGATGTCAGGAGACAGCCCGGGATACGGCATATTATGCACCTTCTTCACCGCAACCAACGGCGACGGTATAACTTCCATATCCGCCATTTCATATCCCCATCCGTGCGCATTTTTTCTTCGGTTTTTCATCTTCACTATAACACCCGCTTCCGCAAACTTCAACATATCGAACCGTATAAATTCCGGCACGGTATTTTTAATGACGATACGGCTTTTCGTGCAGGCGGCAAGCGTAATGAACGTCCCCATCTCTATCGGGTCGGGCATGATAAAGTGCCTTACGCCATGTAATTTCGCGACACCCTTAACAATAAGCGTATTGGTGCCGATGCCAGAAATGTGAGCCCCCATGTTTACCAGCATGTGGCAGAGATCCTGCACATATGGCTCCGAAGCGGCGCAATATATCGTCACCGTGCCCTTGCGCACCACCGATGCAAGCACCGCGTTTTCGGTCGCGGTCACTGACATCTCAGAAAGCACGATCTCGCGGTCGCCCGCTACTTCGTGTTTTATCACATCAAGATATTTGCCGCGCTTTTTAATTTCAATACCTACCTGCGCAAGCGCATCGATATGCGGATCGAGGATCCGTGACCCGATCGAGCATCCGCCCGGCTTCGTAAGCGCAAAGTTCGGCGCGCGCACAGGAAGCGCCCCGCACAAGAGCACCGATGCGCGGATCTTTTCTACGGCATCATGCCGAATGTTTTTTGGAGAAATTTTTGCGGCAGAGATCCGCAGCTTTCGCTCGGAGATGAATTCATGCTCCACGCCGATACTGGTAAATATTTCCAGCATAACGAAAACATCTTTGACAAGGGGCACGTTGTCGATTTCACAGGTCTCTTTCGTAAGGAGTGTTGCGGCAAGCACTGCAAACGCGGCGTTCTTTGCGCCGCGCACCTCGATCGATCCTTTCAGCTTTTTTCCTCCTTTGATGATGAATGTATCTGCCATGATCACTTAGCAGCATTGCCGCTTCCAAAAAGTTTTATTTTCCCCTCTACCACGCGCGCAACCGCATCCATTGCCGGCGGCAAAAACTTGTACGGAGTTGTTTGCTCCGATTCATTAAGCGTTGCTTTCAACGCATCATGAAAAGCAACGCGAAGCTCGGTGTTGATGTTTATCTTTCGAATGCCGTGTTTGATCGCCTCCACTATCTGATCATTCGGAATTCCCGATCCGCCATGCAACACGAGCACTGCGCGGTCACCGATCATCTCTTTGATCGCCGCGATGCGCTCGATATCAAGCCGATCCTCCTGAAATGAAATGCCGTGGCTATTGCCGACCGACACCGCGAGCCGATCAATGCCGGTCGCTTCCACAAACTCAAGCGCCTGTTTCGGATCGGTCAGATACTCCGGCTTTATTTCTACTTTCTCTTGAGAAATTTGCGATGCCCCAGGCAAAAAACCAAGCTCACCCTCCACGGATATTCCCGGGTTCTTCTCTTTGCACATCGCGACCACCTGCTTTGTCCACTCAACATTTTCTTCAAACGACAGCACGGAACCGTCAAAGTGAATAGAATTATACCCCGCATCAAGCAATGCTTGTATCGTATCAAGATTTTTTATCTCTTTCACATCCTTATAGGTATGATCGGCATTCAGAATGACCGGGACACCCACTTCTTCTTCGTATGCCTCGCACAGCTTCACCGCCTGTCTCGCGCCAATAAATGCACACTCGCCTTCCGACGTACCAATAATGACCGGCGAGCGGAGATCCTTGGCAACCCTCATAATTGCCCGTATTTGGTCTGCGGTCGAAGCGTTGAACTGCCCGATCGCATATTTCCCTTTTTCAGCATCATTGAAAAATTGTTTTGTGTTGCAATTCATACCATTTAAAACGCGATGTATCCTTTGATGAAGTTTTCAATGGTAAGCCGCTCCATTTCATCGCGTCCGCCCACGTATTCCATAAATAACTTGTTCCACATCGCCTCCTGATGATGGTACAGATATTTTATCATATCTTTTTCCATGACCAACGACATCACGGTGTCGATAAGGTTAAAGCTCACCAAATTATCGACGCCGGATTCCGTGCGATAGAAATCTCCGACATAATCAAGATTGTGCCAAAAATGAAGATCAAGATTTTCAAATCGCACATTGAGACGCTCAATATCTTCTGCCGCCTTCGTCCAGTGAAGCGCCTCCGGGTTCACGTGCGGCGCGAACAGCCGCCAATCATATTCGTCGTCTTTTGCAAGATACCGCTGTACGATAAGCCAATTGGATACCACATGGCTGTGCATCTGCTCATCAAGCACATCACCACGCAAGCTGGAGATCAGCCGATCGGCAAAGGTTGCCGGCGTCTGCGCATATTGCGTAAACAATTTCGAGTAGAAATTCACCTCATGCAAATAATGCAAAACGAGTCCAAACACGCGCATGGTTTCGCCGGGTGTTTTTAATTCAAGCGGGATCACGAATATCACCCCGAGCTCTTTCAAATGCGAAATATTGTGATATTTCTTCTTCAGAAATTGCTCTGCGATCGTAAGCCATTTCCCATCAAGCACCTCGAGCCGTATGCCTCTGCGCTCAAAATCATTGACCGTAAGATTTTTATATTGCGCAAAAAAAACTTCATTGAGCCACTCTCTCTCTTCCCCGAACCGCAACGCCGCAAATACCTGATCAATATCTTCTTTTTCGATCAGTTCATTCACCTCCTTATATCCGAGCGCCTTCATAATATTCAAAGGCGGCTGATTTCGCAACAACTCTACTGCCCTTTCCTTCTTAAGGAAAAACCCTTCTCCGACATTTGCAAGCTCCACGGCAAAATTCAGCAATGTTTTGCATCCTTTATAATCAATGCATCGCGGTTTCCGAAAAAGATCAAAGATAACCGCGTCATTATGTTTCACCTTATTGATAAGCGCCTGATACACTTCAAAATTGAGCGCATTTTCCCCGAGACCAAACGATTTCAATGATTTCTCGACAAGGATGTCATTTTCCTCCACGATTTTTTGCGGCACATTTCGCTTGCCGGTAATTTCCTCCATTCGTTTACAAATATCTCCGACCGTATCTTTGTCGGTGCGCAATACGCGGGCGATCCTCTCAATTGATTTATCCATGATTTTTCAGTGAAATTTCTTGTACGGTTACGCGCAGCCATTTCCCCCACTCACCTTTGCGCAAAATACCCTGCTTTGCAGAAAGATGCTGAATGACCGCTGTGGCATTTGCGGTACCCAATTGCATCGAGAATGGAATATCTTTTCCCCGCGCAAGCCCGGCAATAAAGCCTGAGCCAAACGCATCCCCCGCCCCCGTCCTTCCTGTGATGGGCGCTTTCGGAATACCCGCATGATATACCGTTTTACCGTCGGACACCACCACGCCTTTTTGCCCTTTTGTCATTACCACGATACCCCGCACGATTGCATCAAGTTTTTCAAAAATAGTTTTTTCTTTCCGCTGCGAAATACCGGTGAGTTGCGCCGCCTCTTCCTGATTCACAAACAGCACGTCCACGCTGCGCAAGAGCGGTTCGAGCGCACGCAATCCTTTTTCCAATTCACGGATCCCGGGGTTGATCGCAATGCGTATGCCATGCGCGTGCGCAACGGCAAAAACCTTTTTCAGCAATGCGAGATCGCCCGCGACCGAAGAAACATAAAGCCATTTCGCCTGCACGCGTTTCACGGGAATCGCGCGCGCGTCGATATGATCAGATGCTCCGCGCTTCGTTAAAATGACCCGCTCCCCTTTTTTGGTCGTGAGAATGGTCGAGTACGCTGTCGGTGATTTTTTATCGTGCTGGATGAATTCCGTTGTAATCCCTTCATTTTTAAGCGCACGCACCACATCGTGGCCGCTCTCCTCATCGCCCACTCTGCAGATGCACGCCGTCCTTAACCCTTGCCGTGCAAATGTTACCGCCGCGTTTGTCGCGCCGCCGCCCGTGGTCAGAATGACTTCTTGCAATTCATTTTTTGACCCCAGATTAAAATAGAGCACCTCCCCGACTGCCGAAAGATGTTTGTCTTTTGCCACGCGAAAATGATCGCTCAACAAAAAAACATCCCGCGTCGCCGCGCCCATAGTGATAACGTCGTACATAAAATTTCTAATATCTAATTTCTAATCAAACACCAACTCCCAATTTATATTTAGAAATTAGGTCAATTAGGAATTAGAAATTTTTCGTTGTAATACCCTCTTCACCGCGTCCTTAATATGACTCACCCCCATGCCATAATGCTCAATAAGCTCATTGGGCTCTCCCGATTGGCCGAATACATCATGTACGCCGACAAACTCGATGGGGGTGGGCTGGTGCCTTGCGAGAACTTCCGCGACCGCAGACCCGACGCCGCACGCAACTTGGTGTTCTTCTACCGTCACCAATGCACCCGCTTCTTTTGCAAGCGCAACAACCGCCTCTTTATCGATCGGCTTCACGGTGCCGAGATTCATTACTGTTGCATATACTCCTTCCGCTTCGAGCTCACGCGCCGCAATAATAGCATTATAGACAAGCGCGCCGACCGCGATAATGCCAACCTGCGCTTTTTCCTTCGGCGTGAAAAATAGCTGTGCTTTCCCGATGGCAAACGGTGTTGCTTCCGTAGTGATGACCGGCGTTGCTTCGCGCGCAAGCCGTATATACACCGGGCCTGTCATTTTTGCCGCCGCAAGCGTCGCCTTTTTCGCTTCAATGGCGTCGCATGGCACAATAACCGTCATGCGCGGGATGACCCGCGTGATCGCAATATCCTCAACCGCCTGATGCGTGCCGCCGTCAGGCCCCACGGAAACGCCCGCATGCGCGCCCGCAATTTTCACATTAGAATCATTGTAGCAGATCGTGGTACGAATCTGTTCCCAGTTGCGCCCGGGCGAAAACATCGCATACGAAGCGAGAAACGGAATTTTCCCCATCGCCGCCATGCCGGAAGCGACCGATGCCATTGATTGTTCGCCGATGCCCATTTGCACGAATCGTTTCGGAAATTCTTTGGAAAACACGCTCGTCATCGTCGAGCCGGTCAGGTCGGCGCACAGCGCCACAATCCGCTCATCTTCCTTCCCCGCCTGCAACAAGCCGTCGCCGTATCCTTTGCGGATAGGAAGCTGTTCTACGTCTTTATCGAACAATTTCGGATTGAGTGTGTCCATATTATTCATGTTCAGATTTAATTTTGCCGCAGAGCGTACGTAACTCGTTCAGCGCCTCAAGACCCTGCTCGGCTTTCTTCACTTTGTCTTCCGGTCCTTGGCCCGGCGGTACGCCGTGCCACTCAAACCGACGCTCCATGAATTCAACTCCTTTCCCCGGGATCGTATGCGCAATGATCATCGACGGCTTTTCAAAAACCGCCTGCGCTTGGCCTACCGCGTCGGAGAGCGCTTCAAAATTATGCCCGTCCACTTCAAGCACATGCCAGCCGAACGATTCGAATTTTTCTTTCAGCGGTTCAAGCGGCATAATGTCTTCGGTAAACCCGTCAATCTGGATGTTGTTGCGGTCAATAACGCCGATGATATTGTGCAATTTTTCTTTGCCCGCGAGCATCGTCGCTTCCCACACCTGCCCGCAATCAAGCTCGCCGTCACCCATGAAACAATAGAAAAATTTCCCGGAGGTCTTTCCGTTATCCATTCTATCGGCAAGCGCCATGCCTACCGCTTGCGAAAGCCCCGAGCCGAGCGGGCCGGAACTCGTTTCTACCATCGGCAGCCATTCGCGATGCGGATGCCCCTGCAACCGCGAATGAAATTTTCGCAATGTTTTCAGCTCCTCCACAGGGAAATAACCCGCGTGCGCCATTGCAGCATACAGCACCGGACAAATATGCCCGTTCGATAAGATCAACCTGTCCCGTTCCGGCCATGTCGGGTTTTTCGGATCGTGTTTAAGAATATGAAAATAGAAAAGTGCAAATACATCCGCCATGCCAAGCGGCCCCGCGGAATGCCCGCTTTTTGCCTCAATAAGCATCTCAATGATGCTCTGCCTGATGAGATTTGCTTTTTCCTCGAGCAATTTTATTTTTTCTTCGTGCAGTGTGGTCATATGTTTAACTTCGTTAGCTTATAGAACTGCAGATTGAAATTTCTTAATCGTTTCTTTCGCGTTATCGCTTTTAAAAATTGCGCTTCCGACAACCAAACAGGAAGCGCCCGCCTCTAAAATTGTACCGGCGTTTTTCAAACTTACACCACCGTCAACCGCTATTATAACATTAGGATGGTGCTCGTGCAACGCATGGATTTTGTCGAGCACGCACTCATCAAATGGATGCCCATGATACCCGATCTCGGCGATACCCATCAGCTGTACGACGTGAAACTTGAAGCTTGAGGCTTGAAACAAAGAGTCTAAGACAGAGATCGGGGTTTCCAGTTTAAGCGCAATACCAACCTCTTTGCCGGCGGCACTGACCTTTGCGGCAAGCTCCGCTAATTTTTCAGGCGCTGTTGATTCGTAGTGAAGTAAAATACGCGCAACAGGCGAATTGATCCATGCATCAATAACATTCTCCGGGTGCGCCACCATCAAGTGCACTTCGAGACGTACTGTGGTCGTAATATCGCGCAACGCAGCTGGGTCATTGAAGGTCACCGGCGGCGTGAACACGCCGTCCATTACATCGATCTGCGCCCACTCAACCGCGCCCTCAATAAGCGCAAGCTTCTGCTTCACTTCTTCGCTATCGCGTGCAATGATCGCCGGAACGATTTCTGCCATCTGTTCTTAATTACGAAATATGTTTTTCATCCGTCACTCCTCGATTCTTTCTTTTATCTTAACGGAAGCGCAGTCTTTCCATAACTATTATATAAATAAAAGGCGTGAGAGGATTAAAGAAAGAATCGAGGAGTGACGGATGAACGTGCCACAATTAAAACTTCATTATTCTTCTTCTGTGCCGTTCTTCGTTGGAAAACGGGGTGTCGAGCCATAGCTTCACCGCATCAAGCGCTTCCTGCTCGGAAACAAACCGCGCACCGATCGAGAGTACGTTCGCGTCATTGTGCTCTCGTGAAAGTTTTATGATCTCAAGCGGGCCGCCTGTCCTGAGCGAAGTCGAGGGGCCGTAAAATACCGCCGCACGCACGCCGTTGGCGCGATTTGCCGCCATTGCCTCGCCCTGCCCCGACCCGCCGAAAATGATCCCGCGCGAATCAACGCCTTTAATAAGGTCATTGGCGACCGCCTGTGCCGCCGCCATAATAAACTCGGGATAATCATCGCCATCATTGCTGGCATACGCGCCCATATCCGCGACCTCATACCCTTCGTGTTCCAAAAATTCCTTCGTTTTTTGCTTGAGCGCAAATCCCGCGTGGTCTGCGCCGAGATAAATGATCATATTCCTTCGGAAGGATTAAACATTGCGTATATTTTTGTGCCGACAAACACGACGACATACGCCGCAAGTGACGCGCAAAACAGCATATAAAACGGCGTCACCGTCCCATCGCGAAAACGCAAATGATACAAAAAACCGACTATCGGGATGAATGGCAGGATGCCAGAAATGATGTCAATAAAATAATGATGTACCACAAAACTGTTGAACACAAGCAGTAAAATACTGAACAACAATAAAAGAATAAAAATGTAGTAGTGGTAGCTGTCGAACATGTTTTTATTCTTTGATTATTTCTGTGCGTATGCACCTGACTTGATCACATGCTCAACCAGCATGTGGGTATATCCCATTTCATTATCATACCACGCGCCAATGCTTACCAAGTCGCCATCGATGACTTTCGTAAGCGAACAATCGACAAGCGAAGCATAGGGTATGCCGATAATATCGGAAGACACCAATGGATCGGTTGTGGTTTTAAATATTCCTTTCCAGCGCGCGCTTTGTTCTGCTTTTTTAAGAGCTTCATTCACTTCTTCAATTGTGGTTGGGCGAGCCGCGAGAAACACAACAGTTGAAAGCGAACCGGATATCACCGGTACCCGCACCGCAATGCCGTCGAATTTTCCTTTGAGATCCTTCACGACGCGCGTCACCGCGATCGCGGCACCCGTTGTGGACGGCGAGATATTTTGCGCCGCCGCGCGCCCTCTGCGCCAATCGCCTTTATCAGGGCCGTCCACCAGCTTTTGCGTCGCGGTATATGCGTGTACCGTCGTAAGCATCGCCTTCTTCACACCGATCGTTTCGTTCAGCACCTGTATAGCGGGGTGCACGGAATTGGTCGTACACGAACCATTTGAACTGACGCTGATGTTTTCAAGTTCATCTTCATTCATACCCATCAGGACCGTTTTTGCATCGTCGCATTCATCGTCTTTTGCCGGCGCGGAAATAACCACGCGCTTTGCTCCTGAGGCCACATGCACCTTCGCCTTCTCAAATGTTTCAAAAAGACCGGTTGATTCCACCACCACATCAACACCGAGATCTTTCCATGGGAGTTTTGTCGGGTCTTTTTCTTGAATAAATGCGATGCTTTTGCCGTCCACGACCAGCTTCCCTTCGTGCACCGACACATCATGCCCCCAATCGCGGTATACCGAATCATGCCTTAGCAAATATGCAAGATTTTCAATATCGCCCAGATCGTTTATTGCAACGATCTCTATCTCTTGTCGGGGAAATCCGACCCGAAAAAACATGCGCCCTATTCTCCCAAACCCATTGATAGCAACTCGTATCATATATAGTTATATTAATGCTTGTGGTTAAAAATACCTTTATTCATGCGCCTTTTTGGGATATTCATGCTTTTCCCAAAACCCCGCATATCACGCAATTGCGTGTTATATACGCAAAGCGGTCTTTTCTTGCTTTAAAAGATACGCATAAATAGAGAGCGTTGCTTTCACCGCGTCTCCCGCCGCAATGTTATTTTGCTTATACGGACCGTCCGTCACGTCCCCCGCCGCCCAGATGCCCGCCTGCGATGTCGTGCCATGCACCGGGTCAACGACGATTTCCCCAAAATCATTCAGCTTCACCACATCCTTTACCATCTCCGTATTCGGCATTGAGCCGATCTCGACAAACACCCCGCCCACATCAATAGTTTTTTTCTCATTCGTGGTTGTATCGGTATAGGTGAGCGCCCGCACGAATGTATCCCCCGTGATCTCTTGCGCTGTCGTATTCATAAGCACCGTCACCTTCGGCGAATTCTTTACTTCCGCTTGCGTGGTCATATCTCCTTTCAGGTGATCGCCGCGCACGAGCAGATACACATGCGTCGCGTAGGGCAACAAGTCGATCGCCGCTTCAAGCGCCGAATTACCGCTCCCCACGACGGCAACCGTTTTATTCCTGAATAATGGCGCGTCGCACGTTGCACAATACGCGACTCCTTTCCCCGAGAATATATCTTCTCCGGGCACACCGAGCTTTCTCCGCCTCCCGCCCGAAACCACAAGCACTGTTTTTGCGAGGTACGATTCTCCCTTTTCTGAAACAATCTCAAACCCGCCCTCCTCCACCTGGCGAACCGATACCGCGCGATCCGGCATTTTTATCTCTATCCCTTCCTGCGCGCGCACATGCTCCTCGAACTTTTTTGCAAGATCAAGGCCATTGATGGTTTTTTCGCCTATCCAGTTTTCGATATTGTCGGACACGACCGACTGCCCCCCGAACGACTCGGTACAAAGCAAGGTTTTTATCTTTTTTCGCGCGGCATACACCGCCGCCGCAGTCCCCGCAGGTCCGCCGCCGATAATGATCAAGTCGTACATGGTTGTATTATATCCGTCTTCGCGTAAAACGCCAAGCATTTTTCTATCGGCTCAGCTCTTCATCGATTATCGCCTTATACGCGTCAAACGTCAGCGCGCCTTCGGTTTTTCGCCCGTTGATGAACATGGTCGGAGTATTTTCCACGCCCGCCTGTCTGCCTTCTTCCATCTCATCGAGTATTATCTGTTCATACTTTCCCGATGCAAGGCATTTTTCAAACATCCCTCCGTTGAGCCCGCTATTGTCTGCAATGCGTTTCAGATTTTCAACCGAAAAAACACCGACATTCTCGCCAGTATTTTGCATTTGCCGTTCAAAAAGCGCATCGTGATACTCCCAAAATTTCCCTTGTTCCTGCGCGCACTTGCTTGCGGTCGCGGCACGCACCGATTCATCCCCCAAAAAAGGGTACTGCTTGAAGGTAAACCGCGCTTTCCCCTTTTTTACATATTCGTCTATGATCGCCGCTTCCGCGCCCGCATGGAGCACCGCGCAAAACGGGCATTGATAATCGGCAAATTCAATGATGGTCACTTTCGCGTCAGGCCGCCCAAGCGATGGCGAGCCTCCCGCGCCAATTTCCACGCGCTCATCACCCCCGTCTTTTTGAGATTTGGCTGTTGTTTTTTTCTCGGTCGTGGTTCCGCGCGGGCCTCCTATGTACCACACCACGCCAATAAGCATAACTGCCGCAATAGCCGCAAGCACGATGTTCCCAAGCGGAAGCGCAGACCCTTTTTCATTGTGTATCCGATGCTTCATGTACGCAGTGTAGCACGCCGCCACATGAGCGAAAAGATATATAATAAAGAGCGCGCAATGCGCTCGCCTACCTCCTCACTTTTGACTCCAGCAGAGTCATGCGCCGCTCCGAAAACCTACGAAGTCGGACTTCGTAGGTTTACGGGTCCTATAGTCCTGTAATTGGCATAGGTAACCAACGGTATTTCCACGTGGTGGGTTGCCATCCCCAATCCGGATCATACGTTGCATCAACACGCTGCACAGACGCACTTTGGTCGAAAGCATAACCAGTGTTATATGAAGTACAAACACACATTCCATCGTAGACAACCCGATTTAGTCCTGTCGATGTCTCGTAAACTGTGTTCCAACAGCGCGCGACTCTTCCGTCCTCGCCGGGAGAACCACTACCACAAGAGGTTAGAGCCTCAACTGGGCTTTGTAAATAACCAAGACTAAGATAGCCACTAACATTGGGGTCAGCAATCCATCCTGTAATTTCAGCACCGCCAATTACCTTAATTCCCTTACCGCCGGAAAAATAACCCGAATAACCATTCACATTAGTGCTGTAACCAGAAACTCCGCGGGAACCAACACCGAGAACACCAGTACTCTCGGGGATGGAACCAGATGCATCGCCATAGACGCCATAATTGATACCAGTACCGGAAGCAAGACCATAAACACCATATCTCAGACCAAAACCACTGGGTGCAGAACTAAAAATGCCCATTCCGCTATACCCATCACCTCCAACACTCAATTTAGAAAGTGGATTCGTCGTCCCGATGCCGACATTGCCGTAATTTGTTCCATCATTAGGTCCGGCAATATACAACCTCCATCCGCCGTTATATATACCAAAATCTCCGGCACCACCGCTATTTGCCGAACCGGTTGATAGCATTGACCACGCGGTACCGCCTAAGCTTTTATTATTTAATACAAGATATGTTCCGCTTGTGCTGGAATCCGAAACTTCCAATCTCCCTAACGGCGCCGTCGCCCCAGTACCGATGCCGACATTCCCTGAATTGTTATTGTAGATATCGCTGCCATTTCGCGTCCATGCGCCGGTTAGCGACGTTTCGCAGGCATCATTAAGACACAGGTTCTTTGGGTCTGCGGCACTCCCCACCCGCACCTCGCCCCCAAAATAATTGATCCCTCCCGATGCATAGATGGCGTAACCCGCGGCGTTGGCTTGCTCGGCGGAGATGGCAGCGCTGGTGTTGTTGGCATAGGCATAGATGGCATCGCCGGTTGAACCGCGCTTATCGCTAGTATAAGGATTATTCACCGCAAGCGAAGCGCTTGGATACGGCTGCCTGATACCGACTTTCTCTTGAAACAATCCTGAGTATCCTGATGCGGAAGCGGGATCAACATAGTAAAGAGGGTCTTCCGTGTCATAGAACCCGCTTGCGGTGACATCGCCATCGATCAGCGCATTGTTGTCGCCCGGATCACTGTCGCCGCCAACATGTAGGCCGCCGTTAATACTAAGCTTTGCCAAGCCGCTTG
>ERZ1292625.2030-Hain-H41-01um-R1-2030-length-20338-cov-20_pt1 | contig 20338 bp, 22 predicted proteins | sample MGYA00564400_ERZ1292625 | MGnify/ENA primary metagenome ERZ1292625 (study PRJEB36523, sample SAMEA6512639) | groundwater metagenome | collected 2019-01-08 | study: AquaDiva: Metagenomics assemblies of 32 groundwater samples
GGGCTTCAGTCGAGCCAGGACTCATGATTAACTCCGCCCAATTCAACGGCAAGGATTCTGAATCAGTCAAAAAAGAAATTACCCAGTTTGCCGGAGGCCAGTGGGTTATGAAATTCAAGCTACGAGACTGGATATTCTCCCGTCAAAGATATTGGGGAGAGCCGATACCAGTAGTTCACTGCGCAAAATGTGGAATAGTTCCTGTGCCGGAAAAGGAGTTGCCGATCGAGCTTCCGAAAGTGAAGAATTACGCGCCTACAGAAACAGGTGAGAGCCCTCTTGCATCGATTGAAAAATGGGTGAATACGAAATGCCCGACTTGCAAGGGTCCTGCAAAAAGGGAAACTGACACTATGCCAAACTGGGCTGGCTCAAGCTGGTACTATCTTCGCTATGCAGACCCGAGGAACAAGAAGGCATTTGCTGATGCGAAAAATCTCAAATACTGGACCCCTGTCGATTGGTATAACGGAGGAATGGAACATACGACCCTCCATCTCCTTTACTCCCGCTTTTGGCATAAATTCCTCTTCGATTTAGGATTGGTTCCGACAAGCGAGCCATACAAGAAGCGCACGTCGCATGGGCTCATTTTAGCTGCTGGAGGGGAAAAAATGTCGAAGTCAAAGCCGGAGACGCTCATAAACCCTGACGATATAATCAAGTCCGTCGGAGCAGACACCCTCCGCATTCACGAGATGTTCATGGGCCCCTTCGATCAGGCAATCGCGTGGGATACGAATACCATTGCTGGCTCAAGAAGGTTCATTGAGCGTGTCTGGAAACTTCAAGAAAAGGTTGGACAGGGCGGCACCGAAAAAACCGAAACGCTTATCCATAAGACCATCAAAAAAGTTTCGGAAGACATCGAGGAGATGAAATTTAACACAGCTATTAGTGCGATGATGATCGCGGTCAATGAGCTTGAAAAAGAGGAAAAAATTTCAAAAGAACATTACGAAATCCTTGTCCAATTACTAGCGCCTTTCGCCCCACATGTGACCGAGGAGCTCTGGTCAGCCTTGAAAAACAAAGGGTCCATTCATGCAAGCATTTGGCCGCAATTCGACGCGAAAAAGCTTGTCGAGTCGACAGTTACCATGACGATCCAAGTGAATGGAAAAATGCGGGGCACGCTCGATTGCCCAGCGGATGCGAATGATGCTGATGTTCAGAAAATGGCTCTAGATAAGCCTGAAATAGCGAAATGGGCCAAGGATACGGTCATTAAAAAGGTGATTGTCATTAAAAATAAGGTCATCAACATAGTCGTCCAATAAAGCTATTGAGCCGTTCTATTGACATTATATTAATGATAATGTAGTATCAAATACACATAAATAACACATATCGTATGGCCACTGTCCAATTCAAACCAAAACAGACGACGAAACGACTCCTATCAGCCCTGCCTGACCGCGCTCGAGAAGTGCTTGTGAAGCGCTACGGCCTCGGCAAGGACACTGAAAAGATGACTCTTGATGCGATTGGAAAATTGTATGGCATTACGCGTGAGCGAGTTCGACAGATTGAAAATTACGCCCTAGCAAATATTCGAAAGTCTGATGCTTATAAGTCTGAAAAGACAGCTTTCAGCGAGCTCGAAGATTTGCTCCACAGCCTCGGAGGCATCGTCGTGGAAGATGATTTCCTCGGCCATGTCGCGAAAGACAGGGTGCTCCAGAATCATATACATTTCATACTTGTCATTGGAGACATCTTCAAGAAGCGAAAGGAAGATGATGAATTCAAGCATCGATGGCATGTCAACGAAGAGCTTGCGAAACAGGTTGAAGATTCTCTTCGAAAGCTTTACAACGGCTTGTCAGATGATGATCTTCTTCCAGAATCAGAAATTGTGAATAAATTCCTTACTCATCTCGAACTGGTATCCGAGAAGTATAAGAACCAGGAAATCATCAAGCGATGGCTTTCGCTTTCAAAGTCTCTCGGCAAGAATGCAATCGGCGAATGGGGCGTTGCTCATTCACCAAATGTAAAGACAAAGGGAATGCGAGACTATGCTTTCCTCGTCATCCGAAAGCACGGATCTCCTATCCACTTCAAGGAAGTGGCGAAGCAGATCACTCAGGTTTTCAAGAAGAAGGCCCATGTCGCGACAACTCACAACGAGCTCATCAAAGATAAGCGTTTCGTACTTGTTGGACGAGGACTCTATGCTCTCCGAGAATGGGGATATATGTCGGGAGTCGTGAAGGATGTCATCAAGAGCATCATCGAGAAGAGCGGCCCGCTTACGAAGGAGGACATTATCGGCAAGGTTCTCAAAGAACGATATGTGAAAGAGAACACCATTATGGTCAACCTCCAGAATCAGAAGCATTTCAAAAAGACAAAGGACGGCAAATACGATCTCGCGGACTCAAAGATAGCTGCATAGTATGATAAAGGGAGGGGCCGGGATGACCGGTCTTTTTCTTATCGGGCAGTATGATATAATTATCTCCATATGTTTGAGAAAGTAGTAATTTATTCTCCGCTCTGGCTCAGCGCGATAATCATCCCGACGCTCTGCGTCATCTTCTTCGCTCCGGCGCTCGGCGGACAGTATCTCCAGCTTTTTGGCGGAGTCTTCTCCTTCGTCTTCTCCTCATCGCTCTTCTGGTTTCCTTTTCTCCTTGGGTATTCCTTGTGGAAGACATGGGTGCTCTATACCAGATCCCGCTTCCTCTATAGGCTTGAGTGGATCCTTCTTGATATAAAGCTTCCTCAGGAAATAACGAAATCGCCTCTGGCCATGGAGACATTCTTCATGGCACTCCGCCAGACAGGAGGAGAGACTACTTTCATCAACCGATATTGGGAAGGAAAGCTCCGAGCCCATTTCTCTTTTGAGATCGTCTCAATCGAAGGAAAAGTAAAATTCATAATCTATACTCAAAAAAGATACAAGGGCCTCATAGAGAGCGCATTGTACGCCCAATATCCTAACATCGAGATACACGAGATTCCCGATTATGCGAGATCAATCCACTTTGATGCGAAAGAGATGGATATGTATGTCATCGACTACAAGCTTGGAGATCCTGACCCGTATCCCATCAAGACGTATGTCGATTATGGTTTGGAAAGGGAGATCGTTGATGAGGAAAACAAGGTTGATCCGCTCAACTCCATAATAGAATTCATGGGCTCCATCGGTGCAAATCAGCAATGCTGGTTCCAGATTATTATCCGTGCCCATAAGGGCGAGCAGCGAAAGCCAGGAACCTGGTTCGGAAAGACAGATACATGGAAATTGCAGGCGAAAAAGGAAGTCGATAAGATACGAAAAGAGGCTTTGCCGAAGGATGCGGATCCTTCCGTCGCCAAATTCCCGAACCCTACGAAGGGGCAGCAGGAGAGGATTTCTGCCCTTGAACGAAGCATTTCGAAAGTTGCCTTCGATGTCGGCATGAGATCGATCTATATGGGAAAGAAGGATTTTTTCGATGGCACGAACATATCCGCGCAACGATCGCTCTTGCGTGCCTTCGCTTCCCCGCATCTCAACAGCTTCAGCGTCACGAACTGGCTCGACGGCTATGACTATCCATGGCAGGATTTCGGCGGGATCCGCAAGAGAAAAGAGAAAAGGGATGGCCTGGAAGCTTATAAGAGGCGATCGTTCTTTTATAAGCCGGAAATCGGCAAGCCTTTTGTATTGAACGTAGAGGAGCTGGCGACAGTATTCCATCTTCCTGGCCAGGTCTCCCAAACACCGAATCTTGCGCGTATTCCTTCGAAGCGAAGCCAGGCTCCTGCGAATCTTCCTATTTAACATATGCGTTACTTCAAGAAAAACTTCAAAAAAAGCTTAAGTTTTGTCGTGATTACGCTCTTTATTCTTGCCGTTATCGTCATTTCTCAGCCGCCGAAGGATTTTCCTGCTGAGCGGTTCGATATCCATGTCCAGAGGGGCGATTCCGTTTCAAGCGTCGCTGATGATCTTTACTCAAAGAAGCTGATCTCCTCCAAATTCCTATTCAAGGTCTCCGCAGTGCTCATATCGCAGAACCGCGGCGTTTTTGCCGGTGATTACAGATTTGCTGAAAAGCAAAATACATTTGAAATTGCTTATCGGATGGTGAAGGGGCATCAGGGTCAGCCGAAGGTTCGAGTAGTGATTCCAGAAGGCACCAATGTGTATGATATAGCATATATCTATCTGAAAAACCTTTCAGATTTTAATGCGCCTCGATTTATTTCACTGGCACATGAGTACGAAGGGTATCTTTATCCTGACACCTATTATTTTCTTGCGAATGCGAAGCCTGAGGAGATCATACGGACCATGCGCGCGAATTTCGATGAAAAGGTGAAGAGGATCGAGAAGGAAATCGCGGCCTTCGACAAGAGGCTCTTCAATGAGATCATCATCATGGCCTCGCTTGTCGAAAAGGAGGCGTATGCCGATGAATCACGCAAGATCATTGCGGGAATACTTTGGAAAAGAATGGAAGAAGGCATGCCGTTGCAAGTGGATGCGCCATTCTATTATACGACTGGAAGAGCAGGGGGATTTACTTTTGATGATTTGAAGGTTGATTCTCCATACAACACTTATACAAATAAAGGATTGCCGATTGCACCTATCTCGAATCCGAGCTTGGCTACTATTCTAGATACGATTACTCCAATTGAAACGCCATATTATTTCTATCTTACCGGCAATGATGGTGTCATGCGCTACGCGAGCACATTCGATGGACATATTCAGAATAGGAATGCATACTTGAGATAAGTATGAAGAAAGGCAAGAAAGTCTATATTGGCATGTCTGGCGGAGTGGATAGCTCTGTTTCTGCTGCTTTGCTCAAGAAAGCAGGTTACGATGTCGTAGGGGTGTTTATCAAGGTTTGGCAGCCTGATTGGATCGTTTGCACATGGAAGGAAGATCGGCTTGATGCGATGAGAGTAGCTGCTAAGCTTGATATACCTTTTGTAACCTTGGATCTTGAAAAAGAATACAAGGAAGAGGTTGTGGACTATATGATTCGCGAGTATAGGGCTGGAAGAACTCCGAACCCTGACGTGATGTGTAACCGTTACGTGAAGTTTGGAGGGTTTTTCAATTGGGCTATGAAACAAGGCGCTGACTTTGTTGCGACTGGGCATTATGCGCAGATTGAAAATGGAAAACTTGTTGCTGGGGATGATAAGAATAAGGACCAGTCATATTTTCTTTGGACACTTACTAGAGATCAATTGTCAAAAACCCTCTTTCCTGTGGGAAACATTGAAAAACCTGAAGTGCGCAAGCTGGCAGAAAAGTTTGATTTGCCGAATGCAACGAAGAAAGACAGTCAAGGCCTTTGCTTTATTGGGAAAATTGATATCAAGGATTTCCTTTCTCATTATATTGAACCAAAAAAAGGAGATGTATTGGATGAAAAAGGAAACGCTATCGGAGAACATGACGGTGCTTTCTTTTTTACGATTGGCGAACGTCACGGTTTTTTAATTACAAAAAAATCTCCGCACGATCTACCATATTATGTGATCGCAAAAGATATTGAGAAAAATACTATTACAGTCGCGAATAAAATTGAGGGCCTCTTGCCAAATGGAATTATTAAAATTAATCTGACAGATGTGAATTGGAATCAGGGGAGCATCCCTTTGAATAAGACTTTGTTTGCGAGATCTCGGTATCGTGAGGAACTTCAAGAAATTACTTTTGTGGAGAATACCAGAGCGACATTTACACAGCCTCAATACACATTGTCGGCTGGGCAATCCTTGGTTGTTTATGATGGAGCTATCTGCTTAGGTGGCGGAATTATTGAGGGTACTTTTTAATTGCAAATTACTTGCAATTGACCTACGGTAAAATAAGACTTTTTTGCATTCTAAATGCAACTCGCCTGCATTTAGAAAATGCATAAAGAAAACCTTAGCAGAACGGATCCGCCAAGGTTTAAGGATTATCCTTTTTATATACTAATTTTGCAAAAAGTCAATTTGTGATAAACTAAACCCATGAACCACCTGATAACGATCACCAAAGCCGACGGAAAACGTGAATTATTCGAGGAAAGCAAACTGGTAGAGTCGCTGAAAAATGCTGGCGGAAGCGACCAGATCATCGAGGAAGTCATCAATGACGTAAGTAAAGAGATGTATGACGGCATGCCGACAAGTGAGATCTACTCGCGCGCATTCAGGTTGCTTCGCAAGCATTCGATGCCGATGGCGGTCAAATACTCCCTTCGCCGAGCCCTTTCCGAGCTTGGTCCAGATGGCTTCCCGTTTGAGAAATATATTTCGCGGATATTCCAAGCCTGGGGATATGAGACGCTTACGGATCAGACTGTTCTCGGAGTCTGCGTCGCTCACGAAGTCGATGTCGTAGCGTGGAACAAGGACAAGCTCATGATGGTCGAGGCAAAATTCCACAATGAACTCGGAATGAAATCTGACCTGAAAGTAGCTCTCTATATAAAAGCTCGCTTCGATGATCTTCGAGGAAACATGTTCAATTATGGAGGCGTTGTTCGTAAGCTTGATGAGGGATGGCTGATTACAAATACGAAATTCACTGATCAAGCAATTCGTTATGGAGAATGCCAAGGCGTGAAGATGCTTGGATGGAACTATCCCCATAAGGGCAACCTTCAGGACATCATCGAAGAGCTTCATCTGCATCCTTTTACCTGCCTTGTTTCCCTTTCAAATTCTCATAAGAAGAATTTGCTTTCAAAAGGAGTCGTGTTGTGCATGGATATACTCAATCAGCCCCATCTGCTAAAAGAGATTGGCATGAAGCAGGCTGAGGCAGACGAGGTTTTAGCAGAGGTACGGAGCATTTGCGGAATAAGCTAAATAGCCTATAATTAAACCACCATGAGCATTCATTTCTTGCATTGGGACTCAGAAGATGAACAGGCTCTTTCCAAGGCGCAGACATTCGAGTCGCTTGCCGGGATCGCATTGAAAGTCCTCTCGAAGATGCATGGGAAAGTCCATATGGTTTCCGGACCTATATCAACAGGCGGCGTAGGCACGGTTCCTGGGAATCTTTTTGTCTTTGAAAAGATCATTGAGCTGCTCTCCAAGGAAGAGGGGTACAACATGTTCAGCCAGATCCCGTTCCAGCAGAAGATGGATAACCTTTGCAAAATGTGGCAGAAGATGAATCCGAGCGAAATACACTGCATACCCATCCTTGAGAATTTCTACCGGCCTATCTTTTCTTCAGGAAAGGTTTCAACCATTCATTTCATACATGGCTGGGAATCATCGTATGGCTCCCGTTGGGAGCATGATTTTTGCAAGAAAAATACCGCCATCAAAATAGAATATCTTCCAAAAGAACTTTCCAAACGCGCATTGAAGGACAACGATAGCGCGCATTTATATACATAAGCGGAGGACTTTACTCAAAAAAGAACGCATGATACGCTGTGCCCAGCACAAAAAGCACACTTATGAATGCGACAAAAGAATATCCCTGGGCAGCAAGCCTCGTACAGGCTATTGCCCACACAAATGACTTTGAACAGCTTGCGAGCGTGGGCATCAGTCACCTTAAATCCAATCTTGGAACTGAAACACACATCGTATCCGGCCCTATAAGTACGGGAGGGCAGGGAAACAAGAAAAGCAATCTCGCTCGGCTCAAATGGACGACAGACGCTCTCAGCAGGCAGTTTACGATGTTTGACCACCTTCCTTTTGAAGACAAAATCGCAGAATTCGTTGCGAGATGGAGGCGGGCAGGCGGCAAGGATTATTGCTGGGACATCATGGACATCTTTTATGCCCGCCTTTTCGAAAGCGGCTATATTATCCAGGTTCATTTCATGCCCGATTGGCAATCGTCGACAGGTGCCCGGCATGAACGAAAAATGTGTCAGGAGCTTGGCATCAGGATCGTAGAAATTCCACAGTCCTTTTATAGCACCGTGCCTTTAAGGGCTGTCATGCAATGAATTGATGACTTGATCCCGTTTTTTCCAAAAGATAGCCCCCCCTGGCTGTCTTTTCTTTATGTTATTTGATGGTACGATAGTATCATGTCAAAGACTGATAAGATGAAGAAGATCCGCGATGAGGTACTCGCACTCAAGGCTTCGCCGCTCTATTCCTACCGGACTGAAAATAACTATTTTCCTGTAATCGGCGAAGGCAGCCATGATGCCGAAATCATGTTTGTGGGTGAGGCTCCAGGGCGGAATGAAGCAAAGACAGGTCACCCGTTCTGCGGCGCAGCAGGAAAGATCCTTGATGAATTGCTTGCAAGCGCCGGAATAGATAGGAAAAGCATTTATATCACTAATATCGTGAAGGACAGGCCGCAGCAGAATAGAGATCCTTTGCCGAAGGAAATCGAAATTTACGGGCCTTTCCTTGATCGCCAGATAGAGATCATTCAGCCGAAAACTATCGTTACGCTTGGACGATATGCCATGGGCTACATCATGAAAAAATTCGATCTTGATTTGGAACTCGAGCCTATCGGCAAGGCTCACGGAAAATCCTATAAGACACAGGCATCGTACGGACCCATCGACATAGTTGCTTTATACCATCCGTGTGTGGCACTATACAATCGTGATACGCTAACTACACTCAAGAATGACATACAAACCCTCTCAAAAAATCCTGGAAAAATATGCGCAAGTACTCGTTAATTTCGCATTGAACAGCGGAAAGGGCATCAAGAAAGGCGACGTCGTAAACATCATTGCTGAAGAGTATTCAAAGCCCCTTTTCCTCGAGCTTAGGAAAGCCGTATGGAAATCCGGAGGACATGTCATAAGTACTTATTATCCAAGCAATGATGAGGAATACAATGTCGATAAGGATTTTTTCAATAATGCAAAGGAGGAACAGCTTTCTTTTTTTCCTTCAAAGCACCTCAAAGGACTCATAGATGAGATCGATCATTCCATTTTCATCATCAGCGAGACTGACAAGCATTCGCTCAAAGGCATTGAGCCCAAGAAGCTTATGCAACGGGGCAAGACTATGAAGCCCTATATGGAATGGAGAAGGCAGAAGGAGAATGCCGGCAAATTCACCTGGACGCTTGGGCTCTACGGTACGCCTGCAATGGCAAAGGAAGCAGGAATGACGCTCGAAGAATACTGGGATCAGATTATCAAGGCTTGTTATCTTGATAAGAAAGATCCGATTGCAACATGGAAAAGCCTTTATAAGAAGCTCGAATCATACCGTCAGAAATTCAACAAGCTGAAAGTCGAGAAATTCCATGTGAAAGGCCCTGATGTCGACCTCTGGATCAAATATGGAGAAAAAAGGCAGTGGATGGGGGGCTCTGGACGCAATATTCCAAGCTTTGAGCTCTTCACTTCGCCGGACTGGAGAGGAACTGAAGGCTGGATCAAATTTAATCAACCGCTCTATCGCTACGGAAACCTGATTGATGGCGTGCGGCTTGAATTTAAGAATGGAAGAGTGATCAAAAGCTCTGCAACAAAAAACGAAAAAGTCTTGAAGGAGATGATTGCTACAGAAAACGCCGATAAGATTGGTGAATTCTCCTTGACTGACAAAAGATTTTCTCGAATTACAAAATTCATGGCTGAAACGCTTTTTGACGAGAATATCGGGGGTGCAAATGGCAACACTCATATCGCCCTTGGAAGCGCATATCATGACTGCTATGAAGGGGATCCAAGCAAGCCATCAAAGAAGGATTGGGAGAAGCTCGGTTATAATGATTCTTCAGTCCACACCGACATAATCTCTACTGCACCGCGAACGGTGACGGCATATCTGAGAGATGGCAGCACGAAAGTAGTCTATAAGAATGGCCAGTATGTCCTCTAAGCGTTTGCTTGAAAAATTGAATTCCGATTATTCTCGCTTGCATTCAACTTTTGAGAATGCCTTTTGGAATTTAAGGATGGGGATTGCGAAAAACGGCAGGAGGATGAATGATGCTGAAGCAAAAAGAAGCGCATTCAGGTCAAATGAAAGTCTAAAAGCAGAAGTCGAGACAGCAATCAAGAAAGCTAAAGGCGTTGAAAAGAAGCGCCTTGAAATTTGGAATAAATTTTTTGGACTGTATCAAATACCTGATCATGCAGTACCTATCCGCGCAAAAGTAGCTGAGCTCGAGGAAAAAGTTTTAAAGGTCCACAGCACTCGAAAAGAGGGTTATTTTGATCCAAAGACCGAGGCTTTTGTTAATGCATCACGGAATAGGATGAGGGCAATGATGCGAACTAATCCTGAAGAAGCCATCAGAAAGGCCTGTTTTGAGGCGCTTGAGAAATTACCCCTTGATACGCTGGATGATTTTGTTGAAATAATCAAATATCGGAACGAGTATGCAAAGGCACTCGGCTATGAGGATTTTTACGACTATAAAATTCATCTTGATGAAGGAATGACAAAAGATGAACTCTTCAAGATATTTGAGGAAATTTATGACAAGACAAAATACGCTTTTCAGAATATCCGTGACCTTGAGAAAGAAAAGCCAGGTTTAAGGAAGCCTTGGAACTTCGGATACATGATGACGGGGGACTTTACAAAGGAAGAAGATCCATATTTCCCATTTGAGGATTCTGTTATGCTTTGGGGCAGATCTTTCTCTGCTCTTGGAATCGATTTTTGAGGAGGAAGCTTGAAACTTGATCTTCTTGATCGCAAAGGAAAATGGGATAACGGCTTTTGCCACTACCCAACCCTTGTTCGATATGATCAGAAAGGGAAGATGCTGCCTGGCTCAGCGAATTTCACTTCAAATACTGTCCTTGGGCAGATGGGTTCGGGTATGCAGGAAATTCACACCGTCTTTCACGAAGGAGGTCATGCTGCAGATAGACTGAATTCAATTCAGAAAGAGGTTTGTTTGAATACAGAGTATCCACCATCAACTGTTTCTTGGTCAGAAACGCACAGCATGTTCATGGATTCCATTTCAGCGAGCATCGAGTGGAGGATGCGTTATGCAAAGAATGCAGAAGGCAAAGCATATCCATTTGATTTATATGAAAGGAAGATGCGAGCGGTTCATCCTCTGCTTCCGCTCGACATGATGAGTATCATGTTTGTCATGGAATTTGAGCGTACGATTTATGAATGTAAAAATCTGACTCAAGAATTTGTTCTTGAAGTAGCAAAAGCAGTAAATAAAAAATATTTCGATCGCTCAGAAGATTCTATTTCGATTTTGAATGTACCCCATATCTATTCTTGGGAAAGTTCTGCCTACTATCACGGCTACGGGCTTGCAGAGCTCGGCGTAGCGCAATGGCGTGAATATTTTTATAAAAAATACGGCTACATTGTCGATAATCCAAATGTCGGAAAGGAAATGACGAAGGTATGGAAGCGTGGATCGCTCTATACTTCTGGAGAATTCATAAAGATGGCAACAGGGAAGCCAAGGAGTGCTGATACTTATATTAAAAATATTACTCGGTCAATTGATGAAATTTTGAGGACTGCAAAGCAAAGAATTGTGCGTCTTGAAAAAGTACCTGTTAGCAAAAAGCCTGTGAAGCTCAATGCAAAGATAACTATGGTGCATGGGAAGCTGAAGATTGCTGATAACAGGAAGAGCTTTGAGGAGATGGAAAGGAAATATCGTGCATGGCTGAAAAGCTTGTGATAAACTGCTAACTATATGAATTCATCAGAAATCCGCTCGAAATTCCTCGCTTTCTTTGAGAAAAGAGGGCATGTGATATTGCCTTCAGCTTCTCTTGTGACTCCTGATGAGAAAGGGGTGACTAATGCAACGCTTTTCAATACTGCCGGCATGCAGCCTCTTGTTCGATATCTGCTAGGTAAGCCTCATCCTCAGGGTACTCGCCTTGTAGATGCACAGAAATGCCTCCGCACCGTCGACATAGATGATATTGGAGACAAGACCCATGCGACATTCTTCGAAATGCTTGGGAATTGGTCTCTTGGAGATTATTTTAAAAAAGAAGCAATTGCTTGGAGTTATGAATTTTTGACGGATAAAAAGGAGGGGCTTGGACTCAATCCTTCACAGCTTTATATAACTGTTTTCGAGGGTGATGCAAATGCTCCTAAGGATGATGAAGCTGTAGATATCTGGAGAGAGATTTTTAAGAAAAACAATATTGAGGGAAACAGGATTTTCTACATGCCAGCTTCTATGAACTGGTGGGAAGCTGGAGAAAATGGTCCTTGCGGTCCTGATACGGAAATGTATTACGATGTTTCGAATAAGTTTGGCGGAAAAGGGCTTACACATGATGAATTTGTGCAGGCGGACAGCGTTCGAGACGTTGTTGAAGTATGGAACGACGTTTTCATGCAGTACGAAAAAAAGGATGGAAAGATCATTGGAACTCTGCCAAAGCCTTCTGTTGATACGGGGGCTGGACTTGAGAGACTCACAATGACCCTTCAAGGTGTTGACAATATTTATGACACAGATCTTTTTAAGCCTGTGATGGATCTCATGAAGAATCCTGATCAGACTATTCGAAATAAAAGAATAATCGCTGATCATCTTCGTGCGAGCACCTTCCTCATTGCTGATGGAGTAATTCCCTCAAATACAGATCGAGGATATATCCTTCGACGCCTCATTCGTCGAGCAATTATCAGCACAACTGACAAAATGCTTGATGAAAAGAGGATCTCGGTATTTGTGGACACAATTACTAATGTTTATGCTCAGGCATATCCTGATCTCGCAGTTAAAAAGGATCATATTAAAAAAGTGCTTGTTGAGGAAGCAAGTAAGTTTGCGACTGCGTTGGCTCATGGAATAAAAGAATTTGAAAGACTTTCAAAAACTGGATCAATTTCTGGTGCTGATGCATTTATGCTTTTCTCTTCATATGGACTTCCAATTGATGTTACAAAGGAATTGGCAAAGGAAAAGAATTTAACTATTGATATTGCTGGCTACGAAGCCGAATTCAAAAAACACCAAGACCTCTCCCGCTCTGGCGCTGAACAGAAATTCAAAGGCGGTCTTGCAGATGCAAATGATCCTCAGGTGATCAAATACCACACAGCTACACACTTACTCCATCAGGCCCTCCATGATGTGTTGGGAGAGGGAGTTGGGCAAAAGGGCTCAAATATTACTGCTGAACGCCTCCGTTTTGACTTTTCATATGGTCAGAAAATGACTGATGAGCAGAAGAAAAGAGTTGAAGATACTGTTAATGAAAAGATTGGCAAAGCTCTACCTGTACAGAACATTACTCTACCAAGAGCAGAAGCGGAGAAGACAGGTGCCAGACATTTCTTCGGTGAAAAATATGGGGAAGAAATTTCTATTTATTTTATAGGCAACTCGCTCGAAACAGCCTATTCAAAAGAATTCTGCGGAGGCCCTCATGTAAAGAACACTTCAGAGCTTGGAACGTTCAAGATTCAGAAGGAGGAAGCTTCATCTCAAGGTGTTAGAAGGATAAAAGCGATTTTGCAATAAAAAAAGCATGATATAATGTTTGCATCATGTTCTCGTTTTTTTCTCATACTAAAGAAGGGAAGAGAAATATCATTCTCGACATCCAGAGCGGACTTGTCCGCGGAGCGCTTGTCATTGAAAACGAGGACAAGTCGAGCATCATCTTATCCGTAGTCACGAAATCAATTCCAGCCACTACACGTATCCTGAACGGAGTTCATTTGACCAAAAGAATCCTGAAGCTTGTGATTGCAGTCGTCGAGCATCTTGCGAAGGATGCCGGAGGACGCCCTATTTCAACTATCCACTACATACTTTCATCCCCTTGGATCAGTTCGCAGCTGAAGACGGTCAAGGCGGATTACAAGAAAGAGACTGATATCAACTCCTATGCGCTCGCTGACCTTATAAAGTCGGATATCAGGCAGGAAACAGGCACGGATATGTTGCGCATCGAGCAGAAAATTTTCGAAATCAAGCTGAACGGCTACACGACTGCCACGCTTAATTCAAAAAAAGCGCACATGCTGGAAGCTTCGCTTGCGACATCATTCGGCTCGAAGGTGTTCCTGGACAAGCTTCATTCAGCAGTAGAGGGAGTGGTTACGGTGCGCGCATCTACGTACAACTCTGCGCTGCTCATGCAGTATGCTGCACTCAGGGAAATCCTGGCTGACAAGCATGAATACATGTATATCCATGTGCATAGCGAATTGACGGACATCGTGATCGTCAAGAACGGATTGTGCAAGCACATCGCCTCATTTCCTTTCGGCATCGCCACGTTCTTGAGGAAAATAACGAATATGACCGGGCAAAGCATGGAATCAAGCGACTCGCTCCTCTCTCTTTTTCAGGGAGGCAAACTCAGCGAAGCTGAAAAGGTGTCCGTCCAACAAATCATCGAGCCTTTGCTTCATGAATGGGGCGAGGCGTGCATGAAATCATTTGCCTCATCCTTCGATGTCACGGCAGTCCCGAGAACTGCCTATCTTTCAGCCCATAGCCACTTTGATCTCTTCAAGGAAGCGCTTCTGCTTCACAGCAATCTCAATCTCAGCGTCATTCCGTATGACAGCGTCATTTCCGAGGATCATGTTTCATTCGAAAAAAATTCCTCGCAGAGCACCATGATGAGGATGTATACACTTGCGTTAAGGACTGTGTTATAATTTTACTAACATAGATTATGCCCTCAAAAAAAGTAGTACAAGACATAGTTCCCTCGGCGCGCCGCTCAATCAGAAATATTCCGTTGGAGCACGAAGAGGAAAATCAGCCGAAGACTTCTCGACGAAGGAAGCCTGTTCGGGAAGAATCTGAAGCTGAGGCGGAAGAAAAGGTGATCGAGCCAGTTTTCGTCACAAGGCGTCCTCCAAAAAAGAGGAAGGGTGCCGGAAAATATTTTGTGAGCTTTTTGGTTGTTTTTGTCGGCATCGCGATCATAGGCATTGCCCTGTCCCTTTCATATTCCAAAGCTGTGGTGACAATTACGCCAAAGGTCGCTCATTTCGACGTCAACGGAACTTTTACCGCCAAGAAAAATCCCACAGGAAGCGAGCTCGGATACGAAGTCGTAACTGTTTCTGATGAATTGCATGAAGTGTTGCCTGCGACGACTGGCGCAACCGTTCAGGTGAAGGCGAAGGGAACAGCAATCCTTTATAACAACTATGGTGCGACGGCTCAGACTATCGTTGCGGGAACACGACTTTCTAACTCTAACGGGCTTATATATAGGACACTTACCACTGTGAGCATTCCCGGCAAGAAGACTGCGCCTGGCAGCATAGAGGTAGGTATTGTAGCTGATCAGGCGGGAGCGAATTATAATGCAGCCCTTTCTGACCTTAAGGGCGATTTTAAGGTCGTAGCGTATAAGGGAACTCCTAAGTATGATGGATTCTATGCCCGTCTCAAGACCGAACTGGCTGGAGGCTTTTCCGGCAACAGGATGGTAATCGATTCGGGTACACAGAAAGAAACCGTTGCCGCAATGCAGGCCTCATTGAAGCAAAGCCTTTTTGCAAAACTTAGGAACTCGATTCCCCCTGGATTTATTTTGTATGAAGGAGCGTATACAGTAGAGTACGTCAATCAAGAACCGGTCATGAAGGCTGACAACAGCGCTGATGTGGGAGTCAAGGGAACGGCATACGCTGCCATCTTCGATGGCGGAGGGCTCATCAGGTTCATAGCCGGCAAGGAGATTCAGAAGTTTCCATCTGATACCTATTCAGTCGAGGGCGATGCTGATTTAAGTTTCAATATTTCGAATGCAAAGGATTTTTCCGCAAAGAGCGGCACGCCGATGATATTCACTCTCAAAGGGCCCCTTTCAATAACCGGAACGTTTTCTGAATCGAAGCTCAAGGACGAATTGAAGGGTATAGAACTCAAGGCTAGCAATGCAGTATTCGGCAAATATACCGCCATCAGCAATGCCTATGCCCTTATAACGCCATTCTGGATGAGGTCCTTCCCAAACTCCTCAGAAAAGATTATACTTGAATATAAAGCTGAATAATCGTGCTTTTGAACGCTAGGCATCAATGCGGTACTTGACTTTTGCCTAGTGCTTCTGATAGTATGGCTAAACGCGAAAATTTTGATGGATTTCGATGTACCAATGATAAAAAATACTCAAGAGCAAAAAAAGGCTACCGCATACGGAGTAGTAACCGAAGCATTGCCCGACACGCTGTTCAGAGTAAAGATTGATGGGACGGAAGACATCGTACTGGCGTACTTGGCGGGCAAAATGAGGATGCACCATATAAGGATACTTATCGGTGATAAGGTAGAGCTCACGCTTGACCCGTACGGAGGAAGGGCGCGAATCACGAAGAGACTTTAACAGCTGAGTAAAGAAAATTTAAATATCGAAATGAAGGTCAAAGCATCAGTCAAGAAAATCTGCCCAAAATGCAAAGTGGTCCGACGAAAGGGCTACGTGTATGTCATTTGCTCAGCTAACCCTCGCCATAAGCAGCGACAAGGATAATCATCAACCATTATGCGAATACTAGGTATTACAATTCCAGATGCCAAGAGACTTGAGATTTCACTCACGGCGCTTTATGGAGTAGGAAGATCCCGAGCGCTCTTTATTTTGAAGAAGGCAAAGATAGATCCAGCGATGGCTGCAAAAGATCTCACGGTTGATCAGGAAAACGAGGTCCGAAAGATCATAGAATCATTCAGGATCGAAGGTGACCTCAAGCGAGAAGTGGCTTCGAACATCAAGCGTCACAAGGACATCAAGACATATAGAGGAACTCGCCACGCGCGACATCTCCCAGTTAGGGGACAGAGAACCAAGACGAATTCCCGAACTGTCAGAGGAAACACTCGAAAGACCATGGGTTCAGGACGAAAGAAGGAAGAAAAGAAATAATCATTAACAGAACTACCTCACTACTATGGGAAAAAAGAGAATTGTCACAACTGAAGGAGAAGCAAAGAAAGACAGCGCAGCAAAGCAGCCTGCTTCTTCGTCTAGGAAGCGATTGGATTCAGGCGTTCTCTACGTCCAGTCTACTTATAACAACACAAAGGTGCTTTTGACTGACAATGATGGAAATGCTGTCATGTGGTCTTCTTGCGGTACGCTTGGATTCAAAGGCGCGAAGAAGGGAACTCCGTTTGCAGCAGCCAAGGTGGGTGAGACTCTTGCAGTGAAAGCGGCACTTCTCGGGCTCAAGGAGATCAAGGTGGTGGTAAAAGGCGTCGGATCAGGCCGGGAATCGGCTATCCGAGGCTTTATTTCTAAAGGGGTAGTCATCTCATCCATCAAGGACGAGACTCCAGTGCCGTTCAACGGTCCCCAGCCTAAGAAGCCTCGACGAGTATAATCACAAGGAATAGATAGCAAAATAATTTTAATAAATACAATGATTATCGGACCAAAATACAAAATAGCGCGACGACTTGGAGCAAATATCTTTGAGAAAACTCAAACTCAGAAATTTGCCATTCGCTCAGAGCAGAAGTCTGCGGGAAAAGGCATGGGCAAGAAGCCTCGCGCGAAGAGCGATTATGGTCTTGGCATGATCGAGAAGCAAAAGGCGCGTTACAGCTACGGAATCACAAGCAAGCAGTTTACGAACTACGTGCTGAAAGCGACAGAGAAGAAGGGCAATACCGCGGACATACTTACAGGCCTTCTTGAATCACGACTTGATAACGTCGCTCTGCGAGCAGGGTACGCTACGACTCGACAGGCGGCACGGCAGGTGACGTCTCATGGGCATCTTACGGTCAATGGAAAGATCGTGACCATTCCTTCATATCATGTGAAGGTGGGCGATGTCATCGGCATTCGCGAAGGAAGCAAGAAGAAGGCTCTCTTCTCGACTCTCGATGAGAGATTGAAGGCGATTAAGATTCCCGCATGGCTCAAGCTCAATTTCGATAAGAAGGAAGTGACCGTAGACGGAACCCCAAACATCCTCCATTCAGAACTCATGTTCAACGTAGGCGCGGTCTTGGAATTTTACAGCCGTTAAAGTTTAATTATTTTAATAAAAAAATCATGTCAAATCATTCAATCATTGTTCCATCAAAGCCAAAGATCATCCGAGAGGAGGGTTTTAGCGGTATTTACGAGATTGACGGCCTTTATCCAGGCTATGGACATACTCTTGGAAACTCGCTCCGACGAATCATCCTCTCATCCCTTCCTGGTTCTGCCGTTACGAAGGTCAAGATCAAGGGTGTCGAGCATGAATTTTCTTCAATTACAGGCGTAAAGGAGGATGTCATTACTCTTCTTCTCAATTTCAAGAAGCTCCGTATCAAGCTTACAGGAGACGAGCCACAGACGATCACGCTCAAGGCAAAAGGAATCAAGACAATAACGGCGAAGGATATCGAATGTCCAGGTCAGGTTGAAATCCTTAATCCAGAGCTTCCTATAGCGACTCTTACTGACAAAGGTTCTGACCTTGATGTAGAAATAACAGTCGAAAAGGGCCTAGGTTATGTTTCAAAGGAAATCATCACGAAGGACCGAGTAGATATCGGAACCATCTCTCTTGATGCAACATTCACACCTATCAAGAAGGCTAACTATGAGGTAGAGAACATGCGAGTCGGAGACCGAACAGACTTTAACCGATTGAGAATCTCCATTGAAACAGATGGAACTCTTACCCCAAAGGAAGCCCTCGAGAATTCTATCTCCCTCATGATCATGCAGCTGAAGTCCATTGTCGGCTTCAAGGAGGAAGAGGTTGCTGTTGAGGAGAAGACTGACGAGGCTGCCGGAAGCTCAGTAGACGGTGAGGCTAAGCAGGAATTCGATGTTGAATTTCTCAAAACGCGAATCGACGCTATAAACCTTTCAGCTCGAACGACGAAGGCCCTTACAAGCGCGAATATCAGGACTGTCGGCGGCCTTGCCCGCAAGAAGGAAGTCGATATCCTCGATATCGAAGGCCTTGGAAGCAAGGGAATCCAGGAGATCAAAAAGGTATTGTCGCAATACGGCATTACACTTAAGTAATCCATTAATATACGAACATGAGACATCATTCATCAAAAAGAAAATTCGGACGAGAGAAAGACCAAAGAAATGCTTTGATGCGTTCTCTTGCTCGAAACCTCATTAACGAGAATCGAATCACAACGACTCTTCCTAAAGCAAAGGAGCTTCGACCATATGTCGAGAAGCTTGTTACGAAGGCAAAGTCAGGATCACTTGCATCACGACGACTTATCGTTTCAAAAGTCGGTGGTGTAAAGGAGACAAAGGCGCTTTTCGATGTTATCGCTCCTAAGTACAAGGATCGAAAGGGAGGTTACACCCGAATTATTAAAATTTCACGCCGCGAGCTTGACGCTGCACCGATGGCTATGATTGAATTTGTATAACCAACATGATACACACTATAGACGCACAAGATAAGAAGCTCGGACGAGTTGCAAGCGAAGCAGCAGCTTTCCTCATGGGCAAAAGAACAACATCTTTCGCACGAAACAAGGTATCAGGTGTCCTCGTTAAGATAATCAACACCAATAAGGCCGCTTTTGATGTTAAAAAGCTCGACAACAAGGAATATGTGACTTTCACAGGATTCCGAGGAGGTATTTATACAGAAAAGCTTTCTGCTCTTATCGCACGAAAGGGAACAAAGGAAGTTTTTGAACGAGCAGTTTACAGAATGCTTCCTTCAAACAGCCTTCGAAAGCAAATGATGAAAAATTTAACAATTACAGAATAATCACATGTCTACTATCAAATCAGACAAATACATAGAAGCGATCGGCCGAAGAAAGACAGCTTCTGCTCGGGTACGAATCACTCCTGCTTCAAAGCAGACATATGAGATTAATGGCAAGAATCTCGAGACATATTTCCCAACAAAGGAGCTTCAGCGGTCAGCTGTTGAGTCATTTGCCGAGTCAAAGCTTACTGAATCCAAGTTCAAAGTAACTGTGGTTGTCAGCGGTGGGGGAATCAGCGGACAGGCAGATGCGATGCGACACGGAACAGCTCGAGCGCTTATCGAATGGGACAAGGAACTCCGAGGCAAGCTCAAGAAGGCAGGCCTCCTCAAGCGAGATCCACGAGCAAAGGAGCGACGAAAGTTCGGTCTCAAGAAGGCTCGAAAGTCTCCACAGTGGAGTAAACGATAGTAAAACTTTACGTCATGAAAGAAATACTCTCGCAAGGGGGTTTTCTTTTTTTATAGGAGTATAATTATATTCCGGTTAGCACTAATTCGGTCAACAAAGGGGTAATCAATGAAAAAACTCAGATTCCTTTGGGGTTGGTTCGTCAATCGCTTCATTCCAGTCGGCTACCAAGATGGGAATGGTTTCCATTATGGAAAGCAGTAAGAATGTTTGCGACAAAAAGAAAAGAGGGCCGGTCTTGTACCGAGCCCTTTTCTTTTTGCTAAACTAATGATATAAATTTATCTAGGCAGTCAAACATCGGTCAACCGAAACAAA
>ERZ1292625.2032-Hain-H41-01um-R1-2032-length-20330-cov-16_pt1 | contig 20330 bp, 33 predicted proteins | sample MGYA00564400_ERZ1292625 | MGnify/ENA primary metagenome ERZ1292625 (study PRJEB36523, sample SAMEA6512639) | groundwater metagenome | collected 2019-01-08 | study: AquaDiva: Metagenomics assemblies of 32 groundwater samples
GCATGATTCTGCGCGGCTACACTGATCCAATCGGGGTCGTGACGGCCTGCGCGGGGCATACGAAGACGGCCGTACTCGGTCGCCCCTACACCAAGGCTGAGTGTGAGAAGATCCTCCTTGAGGACTTGGCCGAGCATGCGGCCGGCGTGATGGAGTGCCTCGAATCGCGCGTGCCGCCCGGCCCGCGTGCGGCGTTCATTTCCTTCGCGTACAATACGGGGGTGTCTAGTTTTTGCCGCTCGACCATGGTAAAGAAGGCGAACGCCGGTGACCTAAAGGGCGCCTGCGCCGAGCTGGACCGCTGGGTGTACGCCGGGGGTCAGAAACTTCCGGGGCTCGTTTCCCGGCGAGCCGCGGAACGGGCCGTGTGCGAGGAGGATCTGGTATGAAGCTTGACCCGAATACCTGGTTGTTCAAGGCCGCAATGGCGGCCGTGGCTGCGATCCTACCCTTGATCGCATGGCTCTTCGGTTGGGTGGATCGAATCTTCGAGTTGCCGAAATGATCGGGCTACTCAAATCGAAACTGGCCCTTGGAACGCTTGCAATGATTGCCGTTCTAGGGCTCGCTCTTTGGGTCCAAGGCGCACGATTGGACGCGGCCAAACAGAAGCTCGCCAGGGTCGAACTGGAATACAAGGGCTTCGTGAGCGCGACACGTGCGCTGGGCGAGCAGGCTAAAACGCGTGCGAAGGAGCAGGAGATCAAGGACAAGAAGTCGAAGGAGGTTGCCGATGTCGAGAACAAGGATCTTCGTCGCGAGCTTGACGTTCGTCGTATCCAGTTGCGCAACGAACGCGCCCGTGCCAGTACCCGTATCGTGCCCGCCCCCGCGGCCGGTGCCGCAAATCCTGACCGTGCCACCTTCGGCCGGGCCGAGCTTGAGCGAGCGCTTTCAGGATTCGTGGAAGAGGTTGAAGGGCTCGTTGGAGAAGGCGCAGCGGCAGTGATTGATTTGAACACCGCCCGCAAATGGGCTCAGGAGAAATAGCCATGGGTCAAGAAACAAGCGTCCTCCCCAACAGTGTTCTGGTCTCGAACGCGGCCGTGTCTGTCGCGGTTGCCGGCGTAACCACGCTGCTCGAGGTCCCGACTGAGAACATCCACGAACTGGGCATCGAGGTCGAAGTCACGGTGAACAACCTGGACGCCTTCGAGGTGCACGGCAAGATGCACCCGAGCGGCGCATACCACGCGCTGTACTCCGCCGCGGGAGATTACACCTCGCCGGTCGGCCTGGTCATCGGCACGAGCGGGAACCTGACGGCCCAGGCTGCGACCACGACGGGCTGGATCATCCTGGACGTGGCCCCGCTGTACGCCGTGAAGATCACGGCCTCTGCCGTCACTGGCGCCGCGACCGTAACGGCCCGCGCGATCGGGAAGTGACATGCCCAACGCCTGGAACGCCTCATTCAACCCTGGCGGCCGTGCTTCGTTCACGCTGGTCATAATCAACACGCCAGTCGCGGAGTTCACCGGCACGCCGCTCTCGGGTGGTGCGCCCCTGTCGGTAGCGTTCACCGACTCCTCGACCAACACTCCGACAACCTGGAGCTGGGAGAAGAACTCCGGTGCCGGCTGGGTGGCCTTCGCCGGCACGCCGACCGCGCAGAGCCCCACCGAGAGCTTCGCCGCGGGCACCTGGAGCGTTCGCCTCACCGCGGCGAACCCGGGCGGCTCGAGCGTCAAGACCCGCACGGACTACGTGGTCGCGTCGTAGCCAGGCTACGACCTGGTTCACCTGCCTAATATATCAGGCATAAAGCAGGTTAACGCCTGCTTCTTCAGGCAGTGAAAGCAGGTTATAGCCTGCAAAAAGAACCCTCGCGCCAGGAGGCGAGGGAGGAGGCGGCGCGAGGGGACGACAGGTTTACTGCCGACCCCCTAGTTTCTCACGGTGCGTCCGGCGCGTCCAATCCAAGATCCACGTGGTCCGTGCGGACCTTCCAGCAGGGGACCTGGCCACCGCCGATCTCCGTGTTACTCCCGAGAACTTTGCGGGCGTCCGCCGTGATGAGTACCCCCCTGCGCTGCAGGTCATCCCGCACCACACCATAGTCGAACCCGCGGCGCTCGAGATAGGCCTTGATGTGCCCGCGGGCGATGAAGAGCAGGTTGACATCCTTTTCCCAGCGCTGGGAGATTTTCATCATGGGCTTATAGTTCGTCGCGAAGCCCGTATTCAATTTCGTCACAGCGAGCCGTTCGCCCACATGCTCGTTCAGGTACTGGCCAAGGATCGCAAGCGGCGTCACGGCCGCATCTCTCAGCTCGCTACGCATGCGTACGGTTTCTTTCTTGATCCACGGGCGGATGATGTCAGGGTCGAAGTCAATAATGCCCCACTCGCGCGCGAGTGCGCCACCAAAGAGCGTGTATGCGATCGCCTGGGTCCAGAAGCGCTCCTGGCTCGCCATACCAAACTCCGCCTCGACTGCCTCGACCGCACCCCACAACTGGGGGGCAACAACGTCCCGATGGGCCACCAGGTTCTCGATGTACCGCGCACCGGCAACGCCGTAGTTCTCGAGAAGGATCCTCGGGATGCGGCGCGAGGGTTCCGCAAAGGCCGATGCCATCGGGAAACGAAATTCAAAGAGGCGCATCGATTCAGCCTCCGCATTCGCCTTCTCCATCTGGAGCTTGGTCTGCATGGCATCGTTCGTGCTACACACGAGGACTGTTGTCCAGTCGAGGCCCTTCCTCGTCTCGCGCGTACGCGTAAGGCTGTCCCTGCCTTTCCCCGTGGCGATCGAGTAGATCATCTCGCGCACGTCCTTCGGATCCATGGTAGATACTTCGTCCATGTAGGCCGGCAGCGCATTGTACATCCCGAGCCGTTCGCTCCGGGCATTCGCTGTTGCATCGTACGGTACCCAGGTCCGCTCAGGATGCCCATAGACCGAAGCGAGGAGCTTACCCATCGTCGACTTGCCGGTGCCTGTGTCGCCATAGGCCGAAACTGTGAAGCCTTGTTTGTTTGCGAGCTTGAGAAGCGGCGCAGCGAAGGCGATCAGAAGCATGAATGCGTGCGGCGCGAGAGCCGGATTCTGGAAGATCGTTGTGAGGTTGCGCCATTCCTCGAGGCTACCTTTGGCCTTGAAGAACCCCAGGAACTCATCCGACCCGCGGGAGTAGCCAGTCTGCAGCACATCCTCCTTGCGGTAGAGCTGGTCCCCGAGCACGAACTCGGTGTCGTCATTCTTCCAGCCCATGGACTTGAACAGCCGTTTCATCTTGTTCTTCTCGCGGATCGTTCGCAGGTAGGAGTCGAAGTACATGGCCATACGGTTCCTTATCAGCGGCTGGACGTGATTGTTCCTGAGTTCTACTTCGAAGTCAGCGGGCTTCGCAAGGAGCGCCGACTGGCAGGTAAACTCGAGCCAGCCTTCCTGCGGCAGGTGGTGCCGTACCCGCATTGTCTCGAACCCGCGGCGTTCGTCGTATGCAATCTCCACCGGGAAGCAATCATACTCATAGATCTTGAGCGTGATGCCGTCCTCCTCGGTGTAGATTCCGCCCTTCTCGCCCCGAGTGAAGGGGGGCGGCACGGGAGGCAACTCAATCTGGACCTCTCGCCCCTCGATTCGCTCTATCACGACCGGCGCGGGGGCGCTCGCGACGTACGTGCCGAGCTGTATGGGCGAGGAGATCTTGCCTTTGAATGCGCAACCATCGCACCCACCAGGATTCACGGACTCGAAGGTCTTGCAGAGTGTGGGGCCTATGCACTGCGAACGGATCTGCTCGATCTTGCCGGCCGTCTCGCCATGTGAGTACCCGTCGTAGCCCTTCGACCACTCATGGATCAGATCATCGCCCTCGATCGCGTGGGTAAGAAGTTGAATGCCTGCATACCACAACGGCTCCGGGATGTTCCCTCGAGTATTCCTGAATCTTGCAAGCTGCGCGCAGCGGGTAGCCACCTTCTCACCTGAACAGGGCGGGAAGTTCTGTTGGATCGTGAAGTCTTGGTTGAGCTGCTCGACCTTGGTCTCGCGGACCTTGACGGCCTCCTCGGGCTTCTCTCCGATACGGGATAGGGCCTCAGTAACACAGGCTGAAAATAGTATCCATGCGGTAGGATCGGCATCGCTGATGAGTTCAACCGGGCGGACACAGCCTGCAATCTTTCGATTAGCAGTTCCGACCGTCCTGAGCACCCTGGCAGGATCAGCAGTGCATGCAGGATCAGCCCTGAACTTGTAGTGCGCCGCGAGCTTTTTGAGCCCTTCAGCGATCGGCTTCCAACTTTCGGGGAGGATTTCATCGGTGAGTGTCCAGTAGGTGTGGATGCCACCGCCGGACGACACGATCATCGGCAGCGGGAGTTTGACTGCGGTGCAGAATTCGACCAGTGCCTCTATTGCCGCGCCCTGGGACTCGAAGGCTGTATCGATTCCGGGCTTGACATCGAGATCCATCCAGAACGACCGCAGCGCCCGGACGTTCCGCTGCACTCGCACCTGACGGTAGGTCTGCCCATTCTTATGCCCCTCGACCGATCGCTCGCGGTACGCAGCCATCGCATGATAGGTCGGCACGCCCTGGGAGTCGAACTGCAGCGCGTACGCCGCAGCTTCGGGTATTGAATCGCACACAGTGTGTCGCCACCCCTTGTCAACTAATCGAGCTATGACATATAACCCAGCGCTAGGGAGGATGCGGGCGAGAAAGTCTACAGTATTCAAATGGCTGCCTTTTTGCGGGCTTCGCGTTCTAAGCATCCTTTTGACAGTGCGGCGCGATGCTCCGGTGTCATTTTGTAGCGGCGGCAACTGGCGGATATTTTCGCCCTGTGTTCTACAGACAGAGTCTTCCCCCGCCACGCGGAGCCTAAGCCATGAAGGTGCTCAAGAGTACGCGGCTTACCTGTATTGCTGCGCCCAATTTTATTTTTGGTGGCTTGCGTATGTGTTCGTCCGACCCATGCAGTCTTTCCGGCCTCGGCAAATGCGGGGGGCATCACATATCGTGCGCGGCATTTAGCCTTCGTAGCCTCAGTGTGTTTTACTCCACGAGGTGAGCATGCTGTTGGCGAGCAGTTGTATTTTGGCCTCAGCGCATCAAGACAGCGTTGTTCGTACGTGAGCAGAAGCGCCTTTGCGCAAAACAATAGCGGGGCGAAGGCAAAAGCGCTCGCGCCCCGTTTATTCCAAGACCGTTGCAGGCGTGGACTGTGATGCACACCTCGATCAAGTTCTCGCTGGTGATCTCTCCAGCGCTTGGCCATGTTGACAGAGCTGCCAATATACCGGCTATCGGTTACGAGATTTCGAATCTCGTACACGCCAGATGCGCCTGGCATGTGCCCTACTTCACCGGTGCAGGTTTCAGCGCCTGTAAGGTCCTCGCCATGGAGACGATCTTCTTGCGCCGCTGCCCCCGGTCCATCACGGGGAGCGGTAAGATACCGCGCGCGATGGCCACAAGCAGCGCGCGGGTAATCGTCTCCGCCATGCGCGCCGTGTACGTGTTCGTGCGCTTGAGGGCCGTGTCTTTCCAGTAGTAGATCGCCTGACGGCTGACGCCGTAGAGCTTCGCCAGCTCTCCGCGCGTCAGGCCGGTGCGATCGAGCACCTGCTCGAAGTCCTTGCTCATGTGGTCGGCGCTCCCAGTTTCCTCGCCAGGATCGCGCGCAGGCTCTCGCCGAGGCTCGCTCCGGCCGGCGCGGCGGTGGAAGCGGCGGCTGCTCCGAATCCGTGGGCTGCAGGCGCGATCGGTGCCGGAACTTCAGGCGCCGGTGCGGGCTTCGGGTACTGCATGACGATCGCAAGGCCCGCCGGAGTATCAGCGCCGACCGCCTGCACCGCCGCCTGGATGGCGGGCGGCAGATGGCTGATATCGGACGTGTCGACCGGCGCGGGTTCAGGCCGGGTCGTTTTTCTTGGCGCTCGCTTGGTCGCGGGTTCGGGGGTGACTGTGGGGGCCGGTGCACCGAACCCACTGACGGCAGGCGCGGCCGGAGTAGTAACCGGGGCAGTGACCGGGATAGTAGCCGGCTTCGGCGCCTGCGGAGTCCGCTGGATGTGAACGATGCCTTTAACGTCCTCGCCCTCGGCTCGCTGCTTGGCCCGCTCGAAATCCTCCACGCTTAAGAACCGGTTGAACGTGAAGAGCAGTTTCGGGAACGACGCATTGTTGTCGAACGTGATGTTCGTTACCACCGAGTTCACCGGCACGCCGCGGCCCGAGAGGGCCTTCACGTACTGACCCCAGTCGCCGAGCGCCGCGGGGGTAATGTTCAAGGCCAGCGCCTTGTAGCCCAGGTCGGCCGCCGGCAGAAGCACGAGACGCTTGTTATCCGTGCAGGCCTTCACCTCCTTGCCGGACATCTTCGAGATCTTGGACCCCCACTGATTCTTCGGGCACGTGGCGCACGCGTCACCCTGTTTTTTCGTGCCTTCGTTCTGGCCGATATGCGCGTCCGGCATGGTGCCATCGTCGCTCGAGCAGACCGGCTCACGATCATCGCCCGGTACATACTCGCCCTCGTAATAGGCCTTCGTGAGGTTCGGATTCGCGCTCACGATCACCGCTTCGAGAAGCATGAGCGGCACGGGCGGGTTGGTTCCCGGTTGCATGAGCGTATTACTTTCTCCACCTGACACCTCGTGGAACTTGCCACCCTTGATACTGATCCGCGGGAACCCGCCGACTTTGATGCCGCCCGCCGCTGCGGCATTGTAGGCCGCGATCTGCGCGGCAACGTCGCTGCCCTGCAAGTGCGCGGGAAGCTGAAGCCCTTGTGGTACCACTGCTACCTGATTGCCTGCCATTGGTATTGCCTCCTTGGAAAGTTCAGTTCTTCTTCCGGAACTGCAGCGTCCGGAAGGTCTCGTACTTCACGCCCGGCGGCGGTGCCTTCTCCGCCTCGACGATCTCCTCCACCGCGGTCTTCGACACATCCTTCTTCAGCAACTGGAACCGCCCGTGCGTGAGGATGTGCTCCACAATATCGTCCGTCGTGGCTCTCGGGTCAGGCTTCGAATCGAGGAAGGCCGACTCCACGATGTAGCGAAGCAGCGTGGGGAACGCGTCCTTGTCGAGCTGCGCCCGGCTGCCACCCTTGAAGAAGGCCGTGCCGAACGTCGTGCTCACTTGCTGTAGCTCGCCCATCGCCTGCCAGATGTACTTCTCGCACAGATCTAGTTCCTCGCCAAGCGGGGCAAGCTCGTTCTTGTGACGCCCCGCGATGATTGCCATCTGCTCCACCAGTTCGAACCGGCGGGCCATGACTTGTTCGATGCTGACTTCAGGTTCGCTCATTGTACTACCTCCGTCCGTGTTGGTGTCAAGAAGCTGACAAAAGTTCAGAGCAGAATAAAAGCATTCGCAAAATGCCGATCGGGGACTGGGTATATGCGACCGTCGTTTTCCTTTGTCACGATCCAGTCCCCCGGGTCGATAAAAGCAATCCCGGCCGCGTGCCGTAATTGTCCCCGGATTTTTCCTTCGTCCACAAATGCGATGACGAGCGGGTGGCCTTTCTCCGGGAACCATTGCACCGCGTCGACAAACTCTGGCTCGACTGGCTCAGGCCGTACCTGGTATCTCATGGTGCCTCCTCACTGCTCATTTCGTTCGATCATCTCGAGCAGCGCGCCCTGCGTGTTCTGCCTGGCTTCAAGTCTTTTGTAGATCTTGCGCTCGACCGCGCTGCCGGCTAGGTTGATAATGTTCGCGGTGTACTTCTGTCCGGGCCGTGTGATGCGCCCGCAGGCCTGCTGGTAGATATCGTTGGAATCTATCGCACTGTACCAGATAATCGTCGACGCCTCGGTCAGCGTGAGCCCGTGGGACATGCAGCCTGGATGCGCGACGATGTCGATCTTCTTCGTCGGGTCCTGGAAGTCGCGGAAGATCTCGTTTCGCTCCTTGACCGAAGTGTCGCCCGTGACGACTGCGAAGTTCCAGTGCTTGTTCAATTCCCGAGCGAGCATGCCTGTAACCGCAGTGAAGGGGACGAACACCAGGACTTTCTCGCCCACCTGCTCGATCAGCTCCATTAGGGTCTCGAGCCGATTACCAGCATCAATCTCGATCGGCTTGCCGGTCGAATCGTACACCACGCCGCACGCAATCTGGAGGAGCTTCGAGAGCTTCACTCCCTCGTTCACCGCAGTCACTCGGCCGCCGCGCACTTCGGTGTACAGCTCGCGCATCAACTCCTTGTAGTGCTTCGCCTGCTCGGTCGACATCTCCACGTCGCGGGTCTGATAGATCACCGGCGGCAGATCCAAGCACTCATCGCGTTTGAACCGGATCGCCGGCCGCATGGCCTGATAGACCGCCTTGTTCGCCTCGCTCCGCGGCGTCCACACGTAGGTGGACTGGTGTTCCATCACCATGTTGCGGAACTGCGTGAAGAACTTTGGTACCGAGGTCGGCGTCACAAGCCGGCATTGGCCGTACGCGTCGGTCGGCGCCTGCGGGGTCGGAGTGCCCGTCAGGCCCCAGACCCACGGGCGAGCTGGGCGATCCTTGGGAAACACGACCGACTGGATAGCCTTCCACTTAGCGGTGCGCTGGTTCCGGTAGGCTGCAATTTCGTCGATGATGACGAGGTCGATGTCAGCTCGCTCCGCGAGTTCTTTCTGCAGTACACCGATGCCATCATGGTTGATGATGTAGAAGTCCTTGGGCTCGGCGAGCAGGCGCCTGCGGCGCTCGGCCGACCCGTGCAGCACGGCACATTTGCGATGCGTAAGATGGAAGAAGATCGAGTCTCCCCATACGCGCTCAAGAGTCGAGAGCGGTGCGACAATCAAAGCGCGGCGGACTACCCCCGCCTTCATCAGGAAGTCCGCGGCCCAGAGGGCCGATAGTGTCTTGCCTGTGCCGATCCCGTTCAGGCAGTAATCGCGCGGGTTCGTAGAGAAGAACGCGGCAGTCGTGACCTGGTGCGCGAAAGGCTCCGGAATCTTCACCCGGTCACGCGGCCAGTCGTAGTACAACTCGATCGGGGTCGGCGCCTCGACGCCGGCGAGAGTAAGAGCCAGGGACTCATTCACCCCGTGCGGCATGCCGACAATATCCCCTCCAATCTGAAACGCGGAGGGGATGCGACTGAGGAGCGCCTGCGGGTCCGCGGTCCTGAAGGCAATCGCGCGCTCTTCGGGGAAGATCTGGTAGTCTAGCTTCATTCCCCCCGCCCGTAGTTCTTCATGCGCGCCAGCTTTTCGAGCTGGCTCTGGCACTCGACGCAGCGAACCTTACCCAGAGCGAGCCGGGGCGCAGGGATTTCGATGCCGCAGTCCTCCTCAATGCAGTGCATGCCATCGAACCGAGGATCGCGCTCCGGTCCCGACTTGCCCGCCGCACGGCGACGCGCATCCTCGAGCGCAGCCTCGATCCCGATATCCGCCCGGTCTGCAATGTCAGCCATGAAGTATCCCCCAGAGTAACTGGTCGGCCACGCGCAGATCTTCTTCTCCGTCGCACACCAACGAGACTCCCCCGGTTAGGTTGACCCCCCGCAGGTTCAAAAGCTGGCGCTTGGACATTCCGCGATCCTTTTCTCCTCTCCGCCCCGGCTTTTTTGCTTCGATCGACACAAACAGACCGATCTTTTTCCCCACCATACGAGGTGTTACGGTGATTGGTACACAGCCGATGCGGTCGTGGATCCCGTGCACGCCCATGCCGTTTTGGATTGGCGCGTAATGCCAGGCGCCGTACGTAGTGAACCAGTCCTTCACGAGGTCTTTCACGTCGTTCTCAGTCTTTGGCGGGCGCTTCATTTATTAGCTGCCCGGGCAATTCGTTTCAGTTCGCGTCCCAGCCCGCCATCGCCAACGAAATACCCCATGCCGCCAGCGATATCCACGGCCGCCCAGTGAGTAATCGTTTCCAGCTTCGTGATCTTGCGAGCGCAGACCAGCTTACCATCAACAAGCAAGTCAATGCTGTCGCCGTTGAGAACATGAAACGTTCTTCCCAGCTTCTCTAGCCGAACGATTTTCACGCTATTTCTCCTTCGGTGGTGTCCAGCCCAGAGTAATCAGGGCTTCTCGAATCTGATGATCGTGCGTATTGATGAGGTGCCGCATGATTGATGTACGAACTGTTTCACCATCGTATGAAGAAGCTATCTCCTCGATCGTTGATTCGAGCCTGCCGCCGGGATACGTTATGGTCTTGGCCTCGTATCTAATGTCCACGCGCAATCCTCCACAGAAGCACCGCGACCAGGAACCACGGCAGGGCCGCGAGTGCGGTGTCGACCGCGTTCTCAGCCGCGATCTGCCGCCGCGCTCGCGCCGTCCAGTAATCATTCATGCCCGATCCCCCACCGCTTCAGTACCCGCTGACCATGTCCCTTGTTCCAGTAGTCGTTGCACGCCTCGTGAATGGCAATGCGAAGTTCCTTCTTCAGGTCGTCGATCTCGCGCTGAAGTTCCTCGGCAAACGCGAACGACACGAACTGATCGCCCGCCTCCGCGATCTCACGGATCACAAGGGCACTTACTGCATGCACGGCTACGACAGGGTTTCGCATGGGAGTATCCCCTTAGTCACCACGGGCTGACTTTAGTTCCCGACTTCACCGCCGAACCGAATCCGCTGGAAACAGTCTGCGCCGCACTCTTCTCGATTAGCCGGTACGCCTCGCGAACCTCATGGAACTTGACTGCATTTCCCTCCGGCCGGTCAGGATGATACCGCATCACGAGCCGGCGATGGGCGCGCTTTGCTTCTTCGAAGCTTGCCCCGGGCGCGAGGCCCAGGACTTCGTAGGGACTCATTCCCTGCGCCCCACGTATGCGCCATTCACCTGCACGAACCGCACCGTCGGGTGCGAGCACCGGCCGCGGGCGTCCATGCGAGCCTGGCGCTGGGGCGTACAATCGGAGCAGAAGGTGAATCCTTCCCCCGCCTCAGCCTCGGCCGTGAGCCGGTACACGTTCCACTCGGCCTGGGAATCGAAGCAGGCTGGCGCGCGGCGCTGCAGTCGGATCGGCTTCTTCATCTTCCGAACGGCCCTGCAGCCTTGTCACAGAGTTTCGCCTTATTCACCGGGCACCACTTGCAGGTCTTCTTCCCCTGCCGCGGCTCGGCCGGCCAGTGATTGTTCGCGTTCGACACCTGCAGGCGCTCGACGTCAGGCAGGAAGTCGTTCCACAGCTCGGCCAGCTCCCGTCGTTGGTAGGTCCGGTCGCTCGTCGTGCCGTGCTTGAGCCAAATGTAGGATGTATCGATCGTCTGCACCTCGGGGAACTGATGAAATCCCACGGTCGCGAAGAGCTTTAACTGCCGCTCGTCGAGCCAGATCTGGCCGTTCTTCCAATCCCCAAGGAACGCCCGCTCACCATCGATCACGGCCACGTCATAGATCACGCGCACCCAGGCCTTGTCCCAGTCCTTGTAGCCGCACGGCTCGAGCGCCTGGTCAAGGGCCAGTTGCATCTGGGTGAACTTCGCACCGGGGGAGGCAAGGACGGCCGCGGCCATGCCCTCGTAACCCTTGTACTTCTCGGGCAGCGGCGTGTTGGTTGCAATGCGCGCTGTGAGTGCGTTGTCAATCTCCTGCCCGTCCAGCATGGGCTGGGACTGCTCGAACGGGATGCGGTCAGAGGACCCTTTCCTCGGGACGTTCAGGTGGTAGAACTGTTTAGGACAGTCCGTGAAGGTCTTGAGGCGGGAGTAGCTCCAGCTTATGAACGCCGCGGTCATGTGTGGTAAGTCTCGAGCCGCTTGTGCAATTCCTCGAGTATCCGCCCGCTCGTGTTGTCCGCATGGCGCGGGTTGTAATCCACACCGTCGCGCAGTTCTGGTACGTAGTCCTTCATGGTAAACGGGTTCTCCGGGTGCCACAGATGGAATTCGTTGCGGACGCCTGTGCCGAATCCGTGATGGTACATCGCTGGGTCTGCGTGAAGGAATTCCTCTACTCCCGGCGCATCCTTTAGCCGCTCGAACAGTACCGTTACGATCTCTTGCGGCGAGAGGAACCTATCCACCTTTGGCCAACCGACTGTGTCGTTACTCATTGAGCCCCAACTCCTTGTAGACCTTTTGCAGGTATACCGCCTGCGTAATCGCGTCGTCGAGCGCGTTGTGGTGCGTGCCCACTCGTTCCCACGCGGGGCGGCGAGCCTCGGGCAGGAGATTGATGACAGTTCGGTAGCACTTGTCGCCGCGGAAATGCCACGCGGGCTTCAACTTCGCCGCGTCGTATGCCGCGCGGAGGAGGACATTATCGAACGTGGCGCCATTTCCCCATACGGCCAGTTCCTTCGTCTCACCGAATTCGCGGAGCCAGGAGTTGAAATGCTCGAGCGCCTCAGTCAGCGAGAACTCGCCCTTGAATGCCGCACGGCGAGCTTCTTCGCTCTGATCTAGCCACCACTTGAGCGTATCGCCGTCGATCGTGAGCCCGGCCGCAAGCGAGGTCTTCACGCGGATTGTCTCGTGAAAGTATGGCCCGTGCACCCCAACCTGCAGCGGGTCGAACTTGCACGCGCCGAGGGACAGTACGACTGCCCCGGCGCTCGTACCGAGGGTCTCGAGATCCAACATGAAATGGTTCATTGGTGCCCTCCGAAGACGCGCTTGATCGCTTCCAAGTCACGCAGGTCTCGTTCGGCTAACTGGATGCTTTTACGAGAAGTCGAAAAGTGCTGCAAGACCGCCTTCTGAAATGCCCAATTTTCCCAAGGCAGTTTAGTAGGTACTTCACCTTTCTCCAGCCGGGCTACCAAATTAAGCGCCTCTTGAACCTGCTCGCGCGGTTCGACAAAAGAGGAGATACTCATTTCGGTACGCTCACCCAGGAAGTTTCGATCGCCTGCTGTTTCTCCCCCACGAATACCGGCATGCGGTACGTGATGCCGTTCCGCGGGTGGGTCAGCCACAGTGCCTGCTGCGGTTCTTCGAACGGGAAACCCTCTACGTTCGCATACTCGTCGTAGCCCTTCAACGACCCGTTCACGATCACGCGCGTCAGATGCATGTACTGATGCCAATGTCCGATGATCTGGGTATCGTACCCAAGATCGATCTGTGCATCGCGCGAGCGCGTGCGCTGATCCCCCCGGATGATCGGCCCGATCGCGCCGATGATTCCGTCGCCGCCCTTACCCAGTTTATCCCCGTGCGAGAGGCGATACCGATGGCCATAGATCTTGTAGTGCGCTGCGATACCGTCGGGGACGAAGAACGTGATTCGTTTGTCCCCGGCGAAATGCTTCGCCAGGAACTGATACAGCATCCAGTCGAAGCTCGTATGGTGTCGGCTCTTCGCCCAGATTTTGCGCGTATTCTTCCCGTGATTCCCCGTGACGCACGGCAGGAACACGGCACCGAACTGCTCCGCGAGAACCTTGATGGTCTGCGCCAGTTCGCCGAACAAGTCGACCACTGCAGGGATGGACGGCAATTCGTTCGTGGCGGTCAGTTCGTCGTGCAGATCGCCCGAAATCATGTCGCCCCCCAATGGGAGGACGATGCCGGGATAGTTCATCTTCGGGTCGATGATTCCGAGCAGGTGGATCGCGCGTTCAACGGCCTTGCGCAGGCGTTTCTTCGCGATGCGCAGGTTGTACTCGTTCACATCGTTGATCTGCGATGGGAACACCACCTCACCCCAGTGCAGGTCGGATAGGAAGAGCGTCGGAACCCCTGGGCTACCAGCCGGGCGCGCGGCGCTCAGGGTCCACTCGGGCGGGTCATAGTTCCTGACTTTCTCGACCAGGCCCCCGATCAGCCCCTCGATGACTTTGTCGTGCCCGGTCTGCCGCTCGTAGATCCGTAGTTCGTCCTCAAGCCGCTTGACCCGTCCGCGCAAGACCTGCGGGTCGTCCGGATTCCCCTTCGTCTTTGCCCCGGGTTTGAACCCGTTACGCTGCGCCTCGCGCAGACGCGTCTGGAAGGTCGTTCGATTAAGATTCAGGCTCCTTGCCGCCTGAACCTGGTTTCCGTCGTGCTTCGCGTAGGCATTGACTACCGCCTGGTAATCCGTGTCGTTCAACCGGTAGTTAGCCATGCGGGGCTTCCTCCATGGGTTCGACCCTCACGAACTTCGCGGCCGTGGTGAGGAGCAGATCCACACCACCCCACAACCGCTCGATCGAGTCGTTATTCCAAATCTCGCGCTCACCCTCGAGCACCGGGAGCGGCGTGTTTGATGCATGCTCATTGGGTTTCGCGAGCCCTGCGCGCCGGACGTGCCACACATTTCCGCCATAGCTGTGAATGAAGGCCTGCTCATTCAGGAACCGTGTGCCGGTCTCCACGAAGAACTGCGCCTTGTGCTCGGGGTAGGGCGCCAGGGCTCGGATACCAGTGACGAAATTCTTCGCCTTGTGAATCCAGTAGTTCTTGTCCTGCGCGCGACGGTACTCAGTGCCCCACCACTGGAGGACTTGGCGGGGAGACAGAGGAGAATCCAGTTCATGGAGCCCTTCGCCAGCCCAGGACGAAACAACCGCGGCATTCTCCATGCGCTCGGCAAACTGTTTGTCGCGGCAGTGCTCGAGCGCGAGTCGTTCTGTCCGAAGTTCCTTCGTCACCCAATCCCGCAGCAGGTCCTCGTTCTCCAGCCCGTACGCCTCCGCTACTTCGTGATAGAGCGCGTCTGAGAAGGCGAACTGCACGAACCCGTAGCGCGCAGTCAGATAGCCCGCGATCGTATTCTTGCCACAGCCGGGCTCGCCGGCTAGTCCGAGAATTAACATCTACACCCCCGCATACTTCGTCACGATTTTCACCGCCCGGGAGAAAGCAAGTATCCGGGGGTGTGTCCATATGTTACCCTCGAAACTCGTATCGCTGGCCACCCGTTCGCGGATATCGTAAACGAAGTCACCCAGGTTCTCGCGCATCAGTGTTGTCAACGCGTTTCGGAGTTCCTTTGGAATCTCGATCATTTTACCCCCACGGAACCGATCCGCTTCACGTCGCGGAACACATAAATCACTATTTGGTTGTTCTGTTGATCTGTAAATGAACTCCGCGCCTCGTACACCTCCTCCATAATAGGCGCCCCGGCTTCAATATGAGGTATCTGCCTCACGGTTCGAGTCCGACAATCCTCGGAAAATACTGTCTTCGTCAAGTCTTGTGACCCACCGATGAAGTACCCGTACACGTGCTTCATCCCGCCTCCGCGTAAGTTTGTCCAATCCCACCCTCGCCCACAAGGGGCAGGCCCCGAGCCCACTCGGGCGCCTTGCCCATCACTTGCACCATAAATCGCAGCGCGTCCTCCGCCGCATCCTGCGGCACGACACAGACCACTTCGTCGTGCGTCATCAGGGCCACCTTCAGCACCTGGGAGATCTCGAGCATCTGCTCGGCCACGACGCACCGGTGCAGGCACTGCACGATATTCTCTGTCAGTAGACCGCCGTAGAGCTTGGTTCGTTCCCTACCATTGAAATAACTTGCCTCGCCCCGTTCGTTCCGTTCGATTCCACGGTACCGTAACTCAAGCCCGGTCGGAAGGTGAATTCGCTCGTAGCCCGTGCGGAGGACCCCGTACGCACCGAATATCATTTCCTCGCCGCGAATCATGGCATTGATGACCTGGTCCATCAGGTCCCAGAAGCCCGTGATGGGGGTGTTCTTGCCCCGATAGTGCCGTACCAGATGATCGGCTACGATGCAGTGGATGAACCGGTCGTTCAGTTCGAGCCGGCTGGGCATAGTATTCACCCGCTCGACCTTCTTTGGGTTGCGAAGGAACAGGTCAGCATTGATCTTCAGCGTCTCCAAGTCCTTCATCGTGAATTGGATCGGCGGATTACCAAGCACGCCCTTCAGCAGTTCCATCGAGAGCTTGTACCACCCGAGACCGAAACCCAATCCCAGGGTCGCGATTTTGCCTACCTGTCTGGGGATGTAATCACCAGCCACGCGCTTGTCAATTGGTCGGCCATACACACTGCTCGCGAATTCGGAGTACACGTCGCGCCCCTCAGCGAAGGCCCCTACTAACTCGTGGTGGTTAGCAAGCCACGCGAGCACGCGAGCCTCGCCCTGCCCCGAGTCAGCCACGACAACTTTGTGCCCGGGCGGCGCCATCACAGACTCCTTGAGCGCCGCCATCTCGGGGCGGTTCGTGCTGCTGTTACTCAGGTTCTGCCAGTTCGTACTGTCACCCCCCGCCCAGCGCAATGTGCGCGCGGCAGCGTATTTGATGTAGACCGGCATCGGCCCGCGCTCGGCCATACGCTGATAGGACTCGGCCCGCGTCTCGATAATGGTGGACTTGACGGCCAGACGAGCCTGGGCCAATGCGCGGACCACTTCCTCCTCGTGCTCGAGCAGGTCCTGCATGCCAGGGTCGGTCTTCGCGAAGGCCGGGATCAGCTCGCCCGTGGTGTTCGATCGTTTCATCGGAGGCTCGACTCCGACCGAGCGAAGCAGGTCGGAGAACTTCTCGCTTGAGCTGAAGGGCTTCTTGTTCACCCCAAGCCCGTCGCACTCACCGCACCCTGCACCCTGGCAAGACGGACATGCGGCGCCAAGACCGTGAAGCAAGCGAACCTTGCGCGCCTTTTCCGACTCTACTGCCGCGCGGAGCTTATCCACGTTACCGATGAATGTGGGCTCGGTGAACATGCGAACCGTAAGATCGATGAGAGCCAATTCGGACTGAGGGAACAGCGGTAAGAAAATGTTCGCAAGCAGGTACTCCTTCTCGCAATCATTCACGCAATAGGCTCCATACTGCTTGATCTCCATGGCGCTAAAGTCCGCCCCGTGCTTGCCTTTGGCGAACCGGACGTAGTCACCCTTGGCACCTACTCCATGACGGACGCACAGGTCCTCGAGCGAATTGCCCGCCTTCGGCCCGTCAACCACGCGCGCCATTGAGAGCGTGTCGATCCAGAAGGCCGGCCGACAGTCGTAATGGCGCGAGAGGATCAACCCGTCGAAGTGCGCGTGGTGCGCAATCACGGCCGTGTTCTTCCAATCCACCTCAGTCTTCAGGAAATGCTCCGCCCGGTCAGGAAGAAGCCAGAACCCAGGTGTCTCGTTGATCTTCACGCCGAGCAGGATCATTTCGAACCGCGGGTCGCGAACGTAGGCCTCAGTTGACATTTTCGACAAGCTGTAGTCCTGGGCGTAGTACGTCTCAAAGTCGAGGACGAGGAGGTCCATGCTATACTAAGCTCGTGAACATCAAGCGACCACGACCTTCTACGTCTGGGTGTAATGTCAGCCCGGTAGACGGCCGCCCTCGGAAGGCGGAGGCCGCTGGTTCAAATCCAGCCACCCAGACCACCCGAACGACACGCCGGTAATCCTTGCCGACGTAGCTCAGCAGGCAGAGCAGCCGCCCTGTAAGCGGAAGGTCGCGGGTTCGATTCCATGCCGTCGGCACCATCACGCCCCCTTGACGCACAGAACCTGCTTCAGTGTGTGGACAATCTCAACCAGGTCCGACTGGTTCAAGGCTCGTTTCATTGATCCTTCTCCTTCAAGTGCAGGACCTGCACCGGTCCCGCAGTGTGAATGTCGATTTTCGCCGCCTCCTCGATCGCTTCCTCTGCACTCTTACCCAGGACCCGCATGGCGTAGAGGGCAATCTTGTGCCCCGAGCCGATTGAGAACTCGGACTCCTTCAAGGCTTGCCGTGCCATCGTCTGGTCCCAGAGCCAGATCCCGTCCTTGTCCAGCTCGAGAATCGAGAACTCGTCGTCGGTTGAATTCCCGAACGACGGGCGGCCTTTCTTCGGCATGCCATCCAGGACCCAGCGGCGGAACTTGAGCCCGTTCTCTACGTCCCCGGCTTCGCCGTAGATCGAGCGACCCGCGCGGTAAAGCTTCTCGGCCGCGTACTGCACGAGATTGCTGTTCGTCGTGATCCTTGAATCGGCCACGAGCACCTTGCGCTTCAGGTCGGCAATGATGGTTGTCACGCGGCACGACCTTCCAATATCTCACGCGCCACTTCTCCAACTTCTTCCCCTAGAACAACAAACCAGAAAAGCGGGGAGCCAGCCATATCGATCTGTAGCCGCGTTCCGAACTTTGCCTCCTGCCGCCGGCGTTCGTCGCCGATCATACCGAGAATCTTTGTGTGCACGGCTACCCCTGTGGCATCTAACTCCGTGCTGCCTGCGAGTGACGTTTGCAGCGCAGCCACAGCCACCGCAGCAACCTGTACCAGCTCTTTTTGATAGTTGGTCATCTCAAGGCGTCCCAGATCAGTCCGAGGTTTGCAATCACATACCCGATGAAGGCAAGTGCCATGCCAGGGCGGGAGGCGAAGAAATATCCGCCGGCGGTGACTGCGTAGATCACCGACACGACGGCGAGCATGAGGCAAACGAGTGTTACGGCATTCACTTGGAGTAATCCTGCAAGATGCCCACGAGCACATCAAACGCATCGTTCAGATTCGATAGGACCCAGCTCGCGTTGGCCTGCACGACAGGATGCACGAGGAGGAAGTCGTAGTCCGAGACGAGGATCGTGGGCTTTCTGAGCGCGTGCGCCCATGCCAGCTCGCACAGCGTGCCGATCGACAAGCGCCTTTCGTTCAAGTGTCTCGGCATGTAGCACAACGTAATATCGCAAAGCTGCACATCCAGGAAGTTCTTCGCGACGATCGCACGCGGGGTCCCAAAGCGCGGGTCATGATAGGTCAGCTCGTACCGCTCGCCAATCAGGGGCTCGCAACGTAGTGGTGAGATCCCGCGAATCCCATGGGCACCCAGTCTATAAATCAGGTCCGAGCGCCAATTGTTCGCCTCGCCCTTGTCACAGCCTGCGATCGGGCCGGCAAGATACACGGTTCGGGTCATAGGATGTCCTCAGTCATCGCGGCCAGGAAGAGCATGGCCAGCACGCGCTCCTCGCGAGAAGCGGCGGCCATTTCGTCCGCGTCGGGAAAGGCCGTCATTAGAAATGGCGCGCAGGCACGGAACTCCTCCTCACTCTCCGTATGGACGGCAAGATAGAAATAGGGCGATAGTTCGTCGTCCGACTCGTCGATGTTCTGTGCGGCTTCCAGGAAGATCTCGGTCGGAGTCATGGACCAAGCACCCTTTCAGCCGCTGCCCTAGACCCGCCTTGGGCAAGTATCCACGCACGCAAGATTGCCGCTGGACGACCATCCCTAATAGCTTCTGACAAAGTATGATCGTGCGGATCGCAGAGATCCGCCCACTGCTCATTAGATTGGGAGAATTGTGGCCTGGTAGCTTGAAGGCTGCATCCTTCCCAAGTGCAGGTCCCTGTCATCGCTTCCCTTTCCATTCTTCGTCCCGGTGCAAGGTCTTCTTGAACATCAGGTTCCCCGCCGTATGGTAGATCACTACGCCTTCGGGGTTTTTGAACCCCGGGGCCGCCGCACTTCCATCAGCATGCAGCTTCTCGATTGCGCGCTCCACCAGCCAGGAGTGAAAGATCCCGCGCTCGATGACAGGCACAACGTGACAGCACGCCGGGCGAGCCTCACCCCAACGCGTGGTGTTGAAAAGGCTGAACCGTTTCTCCTGCAGCCCGTACCCCCGGTTGATCCCGCAGCCCCACCACTCGCCGAAGTGCACACCTCCGCCAAGCCCGCGGACAAGTTCTTCAGCGTGCTCCCATACCCAGGCAGCGAAGCCGTGGTTATCATCGGTGGGGCAAATCAGTCGGTTGCGACTGCCCGCAGTGACCGTGTAGATCTCGGGGTATGCCCCTGTGACCACAGCGCACCCTCCAGGAAGAGACTCCTGGCCGTCGGCGCGCACAATAATCACCGACGCATTCGTGCCGTCAATCTTCTCAGTAATCACGCATTCGCGCGAGTACCGCGGGATCTTCGGGAAGCCTCTGAACTCTGTCATTGCAGCACCCTCCCACCGATCGTGCAGATGCCTGCGTTCACCATGTGCGCCGCGAGCTTGTACATGTCCAGGTCAAGCTTTGTCACCATACCGGCCTCGATGATATCCTGGACGAGCAGGGCAATATCGCCCAGGTCATTGAGCTTCCCTTCCTCGAAGGCCCTGAGTCTTGCGCCGGTCGATGGGTGCTCGTAGCCCACCATCTGATAGCGCTGATCCGGGTCCCTGATCCACGATTGCGGCAGGTTCTCGAGCGCCGCAGTCCAGAGCTGGCGGCAGAGCTGCGCCTCCTCGTCAGGATCCTCGGCTAACAAAAGGGTATCAGTCTTCATTCGGTAGGGTCAGAACGGGCTCAACTTGCCATCCTTCGCGCGCGCTCAAATGAGAGGTAGTAGCGGAGCCGTCGGGATTAGTGTGGGTAATGATCCACGCGGTGGGGTGAGTATTATCTCGCAGCCACTGATGATACCGCGCCGCATCGCGCTTGGCGACCTCGGCGCGTTGTTGCATGCGGCGCGTAGCGTCTCGCAACAATTGAGGG
>ERZ1292625.1287-Hain-H41-01um-R1-1287-length-30939-cov-6_pt2 | contig 20319 bp, 33 predicted proteins | sample MGYA00564400_ERZ1292625 | MGnify/ENA primary metagenome ERZ1292625 (study PRJEB36523, sample SAMEA6512639) | groundwater metagenome | collected 2019-01-08 | study: AquaDiva: Metagenomics assemblies of 32 groundwater samples
GCCCAGCGCCAGGTGCGGCGGGCCGAGCAGGCGCGCATGCACGCGGCCCGGCGGTGATGCGGCCGCGCGAGGCGGCGCCGGGTCCGCACCGGCTGCCAATGCGGCGGCCGCCGATGGCTCGGCGGACGGTGCTCGGTGTGCCAGTGGTCTGGTGCATCGTCGGGGATGCACCAGTCGTCGCCGACGTGGTGTCCCATGACCCGGACCCCGTGGTCCATATACGATATTCTCTCAAACATTTCTGACGCCTCCTGTGCGTCGGTGGTTTGGCGCGGAATCGAACCGCGCAAGTCCCCAGTCAAACCCTTGGCCCCCATTGCGCCGGTCAAGAGGCAATGGGGGAAGTGAATCACAAATCTCGAATTAGGCGAGCGCCACCACGATGCGGTGAATGCACTCGTCCCGCGGCAAACCAGGCGGGATGTGCACAACACGAATATCGGTCTCCCGATAGTGGCGTCGCTGCGTCGATGTGCCTTTCTTCGTCCCGGATTTGACCTGGACGAACCGTAGCGATCCGTCAACGAGACGAATCACTACGTCGATTCCGTGCGCGTCTTCTTGCGGAGTGGCGAGTTTCGCCGACTCCACTTGCGCAAGTTGTCGCGCCAAACGCGCGACCTTTTTCTCAATCTCGTAACTGCGCAAGCTACGAGCACCGAGGTCAATGCCGAGTCGGGCCATCGCCCGGAGCGGCGCATCGCTCCTACCCACGGAACGACACCTGTCGCCAAAAGGCACACGGCGGGCCACCATCGTTGCGCCGTCCACGCCCCACCAAAAGGCGGGCTCGCGACTCGCGACGTCGAAAAAACCGCAGTGTAAACGAATTTGTTGAACGTTTCATAATCCTTCACGCGTCCTAGCCGGCCACGGCGTTACCCGTGTTCCGGCTGGACGAACCAATTGAGAATTAAGCGGTAGGCTCCGCGAACTGCGCGATAAGCGCGCGAAACGTGTAGTACACACGTTTGCCCGTGGTGTGGTCTGTCCCCGCGAATCCGGCGCCCTCGGGAATCGCGACGCCACTCGAGTGGCATTTCGTCACGTACCGATTACGCGACGTACCATCGACAATCACGCGCGCTCGACACGCACGATCAAGGATCGCGTCCGCGAGACGGCGCGCAACAAGCGCCTCAGTGTATTCCTGGAGAGCAGCCCGATTCTCGGGTGAGTCGACCATGCGGCCGATCGACTGTTTCCGGCTCTCGAGCCAGGCCGACATAATCAGTCGCGGCTTCACGGTGGCAGGGTCCACCGTGATCGTGACAACAACAGTCGAGTCGCGATCACGAGCCGGATTATTGGATTTTATTACGTAATTAAACATTTTCATACCCTCTCAATTGGCAAAACCACCTGGGCGGATCCGGGGGGCGGGAGTGGGAACGGGGGAATCAGCGACACGCGTCAATCAATTCGGCGCGCGACGCGCACCGCTCCGCGACTGCGGGGTCAAGCGCGGCGATCGCCGCGTCAAGTCTCGCCTCCTCAGTACACGTGTCGCACGCGTCACCAAGAAGCTCGATGGCCTCGTCGTGGCAGGACGCGCACGTGCGCGTCCACTCTCCCTCGTGATTACGCATTTTGATGCCTCACGCGCCCAACCCCGGGCGCCATCGTCCGGGGTGAGAAGAATCGTGGAGTGGTCAGTCCTCGACGTAGCAGCGACGCTCGCCCTGGTCGGGGACGAGGATCACGCCCGCGCCGCCGTCAACGAGGGCTGCCTCTCGCGAAGCCCGGTGCTCCTCTGGGGTCGCGTATCGAATCGTATCACCCGTCACGTAGTCGCACAGTTTTCGCATCTCTCTGCCGCTCCTTGTCGTCAGCCCAGCGCCGTCGACTCCCTACTTCTAGCGCGGCACTAAGCGCCGCGCAACTAAAAAACACACCGTCTGAAAATACTTCTAAACGCTTCAAATACCGAGGTTCGCCCGTTTATCCTGGCCAAAAACTCCCAGGACAAACGGACCAGCTTACACTATTCGGTGTCAGGGCCGCCACCATCGCGGACGAACACACCTTCGAGTGCCGAGCACACGTCGGCCGCGCGCGCTGGGGTCTCGCGCACCAAATCGATGGCGCGATCAACCTCGCGGAAAATTGACGCAGGGATCACCCGTGTGCGCGCATTCGTTCGCGCTCGTGCCGCTTGTCGGGCGGCGGTGAGCGGCAAGCCTTTTCGTTTATCAGCCATTTTACCTTCTGTCGTCAGCCCCGCGCCGTCGACTCCCTACTTCTAGCGCGGCACTAAGCGCCGCGCAACTAAAACTTCATCGACGCGAAAGAAAGTTTGAAACGGCTTGTTTCGTAGCCTTTCCGCGGACAAACGTTCGTCGCGTACGCACAGTCAAGCACTTTCGTCGTCGACGTCGTGCTTTTCTTGGCCGTGCGTGATGTCGCGGAGCATACACGCTCGGTCGGACGAAAGGCGCGCCTCAACTCGACGTGCGCTGCGTCGCTGCTCGTGGTGCATGATTGCGAGCTTACTTCTGTGCTCGAAGCCAAGGGCGAGCAGGAGTGCTGCGACGATTGCAGCGAGGAATACAATGCAGAGGATGAGAAGGGCGAGCAGGGAGGGGTCGAGCACGGCGGAGAGAGTACCACGTGAGCGGCCGAGGTCACGAGGACACGAGGGTCCGGGTCGTATCGTCGTCACGTGGCCAGAGCGCTGGTAGACACGAGGCGTCTCGGGTCGTGTCAGGCGGGTCGTCGGCGCGTGCCACGCCAAACTCATGCCACGCGTTGCCCATTGGTACTGCTTTGCGGAGCACGGCTCCCATTAGCGCACCGAATGCGATTCCTGCTATCAGCAGAGTGAAGCAGGAGAGGATCCAGAGCCACGCTGGGGCCTCGAGGGCTATGTAGGAGGTCATCGCAGCCCCAGCCCCGCACGGAATGCCCATAAGGCAGTAACGAATTCGCGCCGCAGTGATTCCAATTGTGGGTCTTCGAGATGCGAATTTTCGGCCGCGCATTCGAGCATATCGTGCTCGATGCACGCATCACGGAATTCACGGTCGTTTTCGCTCAACGGCAATTCCTTTTCGATTATCAGGCCCATCGCAAAACCCACCTTTCCGGCGCCGAGAGCACCACGAGAATCGTCAACTCAACCGCGATTTGCAACGGCACGAGCGACCATTCTGCGAAGCGTGCCCAGAAAAACGGGTGCAGCGCTAGTAGATCGGGTGCGCATGAGCCGAGGACGAGGAGGGAGGCGATTGCGGCGCGAGGATCCCGCATGCGCCAACGTCCCTCGCGTCGACTCCAAATGCTTGCCCATGCCATAGCAAGCCCCGCCAAACCCGCGCAGCTCACCGGAACGACCCACCGTGCGGGGTGCCCCGCGCTTGAGGTGTCCACGAGGTCAAAGACCTGCACGAGCGCCAAGCCAAGGGGCGGAAGGATGGCAAGCGCGAGCAGGCGAGCGCGCCATAGGCAAGCGAGCAGAATGGGGAGAAGGAGAAAGGAAGCGAGGGATTCGGCGGGGGTCATTCGAACTCCATGTCTCGCACAATGTCACCATTTGCCATTACCATGCGCTCGTCGCGATGAAACGACGAACGATTTGCCCGCCAAAACGCCTCCATTTCGGCAGCCGTACCGCCCGCCACGCGGCGATAATCCATGCGCGCCTCGAGATACGCCTCGCACCCGTTAATAGCCTCCGCCGGCTTCGTGGGCTTCTTGGGTCCGGTAAGAGAGGCCAATTCGTCTTCAAGCTCCGCTATGCGCGCAATGGCCTTACCGTGCTCGAACGCGCTTTCGTTCAGCGCCTTTTCTGCCGAATCGCAGCGCTCCGATTTGGCCAGGAACGAGGCCTTGTAATGGGCGAGGTCCTTTTCGAGGCCGAGCAACAGCTCAGCTGGACGGCCAACCGTGAAGCCCAGAATCTTTACGACGGCCAAAATGGTGTGCTCGCGAGAGCATCCGTGGACGTCATCGGGGCAATATGTTGCGCCTTTCCGGGCCCATTCGCCGAATAAGGAAAACCCGAATTCGCGAGTGCATTGCTTGCCGCAATGGTCGCACATGTAGCTCTGTATGGTGCTCACGGTTGGCCTTCTTCCGGCAATAAGCCTAGTTTTGACGCTTCTTTGACGAACGCTTCTGCGCGAGCTTCCCAGCGCGCACGAATGCCGTGAATGTCGTCTGCGGCGGCAACAGGCGGACAGCCCATGCACGCTTCCCAGAGCACGTCTCCTAGCGTTTTCTTAGCGCTCATATCCTGTTTCCTCTCGAATCAACGGGCGCCCATTCGGCCCCGTGGAAAACTGCGTCCTGGATCGTGGCGGCCATGTCTCCGCCCTCGTAAGTCGCGAATGGCCCGAGTGGCCCTTGGGCGATGCCTAGAAGCGCGAAGAACGGGCGCGGCTGACCCTGTACGGTTTTTCTTGGCACGATGAGCCATAGGCCACCGTGGACGTCGTGGCGAGCGATTTGGGCAAGGGTGGGAGTCATGGCTTGCGCTTCCATGCGCAGTATTGGCAGTTGTGGCCAATGAATAGCGTGTTTACGCCCGTGTTTTTGCAGGCGTGACAATAGTGTTTGTCCTCGGAGCAATTCTCTTTGGGCTTATCACCCGCCCATTCTTGCGCTCGTCGCGCCTCTTCGGCCTGTATCACGTCTGCGCACGCAATGGGGCCAAGGTTGTCGAAATCGTTACCGTAGAAGCAATAGCTCTTGACGTACCACCGAGGCTCGCGCGCGTTCCGAAACGGAACAATCACTACGGGATCCGGAATATGCGTAACGTTCGCGGCGCTGGCCCAAATCCCACGCTTGCGCAGCTCGATCGCCGTCAAGCGCGCAAGCTCGGCCATGTCGTCGGGGCGCGGGTCGTGTAATTCTATTTGCATTGCAGTGCCTTTACGGCTTCATCGGTCGTTACGCCTTCGGGCAATTCGAGAATGCGTAGGAGGGCAGAGCGGGCCTGGGGCATGTCGAGGTAGAGTCCGTGCATCCTATCCTCGACCGCCTCTTGGTCAGAGAATCGCTCTATCCACAGCTTTGGTCCATCCACCAAGATAATCACACACGGGAACCGCAACGAATCCCCTGGGTCGCCCAAATAGACGATGGTCCCACGTTCCCGCAGCGCTTCTGCCAAAAGCGCGGCGAGTTTGGCGGGGTCGTTAATGGCAAATGCGGCGCGGCACGCGTTGCAGCACCCGCCGAACCACTCACGACTTGGCCGCTGCGACACGTAAATCAGTGTCAGCCGGTCATGTCCTCCAATGGTGTCCGGGAGGCTCATGGTTTCACCGGGCCAAAAAAGCATTGGTGCTCAGCGTATAGGCCGTGCTTTTCGCACATTTGGCACCAGCCGCTACCGTCCGCAGGAAGGGGCGAAACAGGCTCAGTGGCGGCGAGAAGCGTTTCGATTTGTGGCACACATTGGTCAGCAAGAAGATGCGCACGCGACGGATGCAGCCAATACCGCAAACGCGAGCGCGCATCCGCAATCTCTTCGGGCGTGGGTCTCATGTTACCTCCAATGGGTCAAACCCATCATACACGCTATCAGGCATGGGCCGAGGCGCCGCCTTATCGAGCGCGGCCATCTCCTTACGAGAGAGCCACCTCTCGAGCGGCAATCCGAGGCGCGCGTAAAGCGCAAGGGCGAACGCCGTAGAAGGCTCCCTCGTGCCGTCCGCGTGCCCTTTCGCGGTAGTCGGCGCAATGGGCGCCAATCGCGCGTCCTTGGCCTTTATGAGCTTCGCAAGCTCCTTTCGATTCGACATGCGCGCACCCTACCACGGCGCGGCCATGGGGCGCAAGCGCGAACGCTGTCGCGTAACGGCGCGCACGCGCGAAGGATAAAATTGACAGTCCGTGAACACGTGCTAACGAGTGCCAGGCCAAACCCTCTTGACAAGCGCAAGAAAGTGTGCCGCGTCGGCAGAACAAGGGGCGCGCGAAACGATACGTGTACGAGGAAAAACCGTTGCGGAGACGGCCGGACGGGGCCAGGATGGCTGAGTCGAATCATCGACCTACTCGAGAAAAGGAACCGTATCGCCGTGAGTACCGCAGCGCGGGGCGCGCAATTCCGGGCGACTGAACGCCATTGAAACGATTCCCGACGGGTAGTCGACGTCGGGCCCCATTGAAGCGAAAACGCTTTTTGCAACGGGCTGGTACCGTTGACGTTTGGCGGTATCGTAAACCGCATTATGGGATCGAGCAGCCCACGGGACCTCGTGAAAGCGTGGACCTGACCTCGTGGACACCCGGCGCAAGGCGGTTCGAGTCCGCCCGATTCCACCGCTGAAATGGTTTCGGCGAAGTGGTCACGTAAATGGAAATGCGTAGGCGTGGCCGTTTGGGAGTGGTAGTTCAATGGCAGATCGGTCGGTACGCGTCGCGGGCGTGCCTGGGTGCAGGTTCGATTCCTGCCCATTCCCCCATGTACACCGGCCCCGAAACAACGTTTCGCGCCATGAAGGCGCTTTTTGAATGGAGAACGAATGCCCCCCGAAATGAAAAGCAAACTGCCACCGAGCAGTCCCGTTTTACGAGAGATGATTCCCCGCCAAACGCCGGAGATCGACCTGGAAGCGATTGCGGACGACACTCACGCGAAGTACGGCGCTGAGCTGTTCGTGCCGCGGACGCGGAATGAGCTTCGGGACGACGCGGACACGATGTACCGCGGCGGCTTACTCAAGCGATATCTCCCACGGGAGGCCGAAAAGTGGACCAAGGAGGCGCGATACGCGTACGCGACGAACCGCGGCCTGATTGCATTTCTTGCGGGCGCTGAGCTTGGAATGATGCCATTGGCGGCCGTGCGCGGTATCTATTTCGTGGAGGATATGCCGTCTCCGGCAGCGAAAACGCTTGTCGGATTGATCAAAAAACGTACCTCTATTTGCGAGTATTGGCAGGTCGAGAAGTCGACAAATACAGAATGCCAAATCGTTACGAAGCGCAAGGGGACGCCCAAAGAAGAGCGGCTGCTTGTTACGCTCGATGATTTTGCGAAGTCGTGGCGTGAAGAAAAAAATCAGTACGGCTCTCCAAAGCGGCCCCCGTGGGTACTTTGGCCGTCGCGCCAATTGCACGCGCGCTGCTCTTCGTGGCTAGCTGGAATGGTTTACCAGGACATCACGCTCGGGTTTTACGCCGCCGAGGAAATGAGTTCGGCGGCGTGGGAACGTAAATACGCTGATGTCGGACGGGCTCTCGTGTCGGTGCCGGCGGCAATCGAGTCAGACGATGTGCTCGACGAAATGGTGGCGATGGCAAATGAAGGGGAGCGGCAAGAGGCTCCGATTGCGGGCCCCATTCCCGCGGCGGAAACGCCCCAGGAAGCGCCTCCAGCGGTGAACGTTGAGCAGACGCAAAAAGACCTGAACGCGCTCGGTGTGCGCATTAAAGACGCCAGCGATTCGATCACACCTGAAGAGGTCGCAGAGCTTCGCGCAAAGGTCGAGTCGTTTAATGCGCTGTCGAGCATCGCGTATGGTGCGCTCGTCAAGAAGTGGGACGCCAATCAATTCTTGCGGCCATACGTGGTGCTGTCGTGATCTCGCATAGGTGGGTGATTCGTTGCCGTAATAGGTATATTGCCCACGAGAAGCCGACCCCCGGAAACAATACGGCAACGTCATTGGCTGAGGCGTTCAAGTTTGCCACGGAACAAGACGCACGTTCCAGATTTGCGGCGCTTGATAATAGCGTGTGGAGTAGCCAGGGCGTAGTCGAGCCTGTCGAGGTTCCCAATGCGTCGCCTTGACCTCCTACCTCACGGCCCATACCTACCGACCGCATCTGAGCTTCACCGGGCGCGGGAGTGTCTTGCCGTGTGGGCTTATGGTTTGCCCGAGAGCGAGGGTGCGCCGGGTGAATGGGCGGAAATGGGGCGACGGCTGCATGTGGCGTCTGAGGCGCTCGTAGTAGGCGTCGACGTGCTCCGTGATGTCGTGGCGGAGTTTGCCCTGGATGAGCAGCCCTCAGCGATGGCACGTCTCACGCTTGTCCGCGACGCCGTCGCCGAGGACCGGTCGCTTGCGAAAACGTTTCAATGGCCAGACGGCAAAACGCTCGCTTTGCGTCCAGAGCTTGGCATCAAGTGGCGCTCAGACGGCATTGCGGACGAAGCACAGCAATGCAAGCGCGCGCCGGGAGAGCGCCTTCAAGGCTGGTTTTCTGGCACGGCTGACCTCGTGTACGTGCGCCACGATGGTGTGCTCGTGGTCGCAGACTGGAAATTCGGTCCGCGAGCGAAATACATCGACGCGAAAGCCAAGAGTCACGCGCAAGGGTGGTTTCTTGCGCTTGCGTTCTCGACGCTGCTCGAGATCAATGGTTCGTCGTATTCGGTTGTCGTGGCACGCTTCGAGGCTCGCTACGCGGGCACCGATGGCATCGACGTTGACGGGACAGATATTACCTGGGGCGAGATCTGCGAATGGCGGGACGTGCTCGCCAACCACAGGGAGCGCCTTCCCGATGTCATCGAGGAGTACGAAGACGACAAGGGTATTATGCGCACGCGTCGCGTTCCCGCGTGGAAGACGGGTTTGGCGTGGCGCATAGAGCACCAAGAAAACGCCTTACCGCGCATTACTGCGGCGTGTGCTCGGTGCAAGGCAAAAGCAGAATGCTCAGCGCAGAAGGACCTCGAAACGTTGGTAATGGCCGAAGTGCACGGCGCGAACATTGAAGCTCTTTGCAGGCCCCCGCAGAGCACCGAGGACGTAAGAGCGCTGCATTTCGCCATTGCGCAAGCGGAGCACCTTGCTGCAGAATGGAAGAAGTGGCGCGATTCGTACGTGCTCGCAATTGGCCCCGTGCCGCTTGGAATGGGCATTCAGCTCGAAGCAAAGCCCACTTCTCGACGCAGTGTGGTCGATACGTCGGAAGCCATGGACCTGATCGAGAGTGTCGCCGGCAAGGCGGCAATCGAGGTGCAGCGGAGCGCGACGATCGACTCCATCGAAACCGCACTCATTCCTGGCGCAAATGCCGAGGCGGAGCGGTCAACGGCGCACATTGCAAGCGCCTCAGACAGAAAAAAGGCGAAAGCCGCCGCGAGGGCACGGCACATTTCGGAAGGCTTTGCGCGCCTCGTCGAAGGCGGCGCGGTTCGTGAAACAGGAAAAACCTATACCGTGCGGGAATGCCGCGCGGGTGAAACGGAGGAATAAATGGCACAATTTACAGGCGATAACGTTTGGCAAATGCTGAACCTGATTTTGGTTCGGCGTGAATTGCCCGATGAAACGTTGGCGGCGGAGTTTGGACGGCAATGGGATGCGCTCTGCGACGCGGGGCGTGAGCATGTCGAAAAAACAAATTTGGCGTGCGTCCAGACGATCACGATTACGTTGAAAGTCAAGACGTCGAAAACGGACGGTGATGAGATGGAAAACGAGATCACGCCGAAGATAAAGGGCGTGATTCCGAGCGTGCCTTTACCGACAAAAAGAGTTTTTATGGATCCGGACGGCGTTTGTCACACGACGTCGCAACAGAAAGATGATCCGGCACAATTGGCGCTCCGGGTGGTTCCGGGCGTTGGGAATGATGATGCAGCAAAAACGGTCAAGCCGGCCGTGAAGTTGGGTTGAACATGGAAAGCAAGCATGATACGCAGGCGATTATCGACACGATGAAAGAACTTCATTGCGTCGAGATCCAAACGGTGTGCAACGACGACAATGGCGGTGCACCCGTGTTCATTGTGCCCAAGGGCATGAATGTGCAGGATGCCAAACCATTTCTCGATTTGTGGCTAAAGCGTCCCCGAAGCCTCGTAGGCACGGCCAAGGCCGAAACGCTGAAATCGTTCTGTGACCTGGTTTTGCAGCATCGGACGGCGGACACGGTCATCTTCGCGTCGATCGACGCGGGCAAAATCGTGGCGGTGATCGACTACCACGGCAAAGGCGATCTCGATAGCGGTTCGACTCCGAGCTTTTGCAAGCATCGGGTCGAATACTCGTTTCCGATCGCGCCTGAGTTTACGGCATGGAAGGATGCCGGGCAGTGGCGCGGACAAGGCGCGTTTGCGCAATTCTTGGACCTTCATCGATTCGAGCTTTTTGACGCGCTCGACATCGAGACGATCACCAAAGATTCGATTCTGTACGACGTTATGGTTCGTGCCGTTCCGCGGGAAAAACGCAACGATCTCGACAACCAAAAGAACACCGTGTTTGCGTCGCCTTCGGACCTCATGACGCTCGTACAGAGCCTCTCGGGCAATTCGCGCAAAACGTTTTCCGAGGTGCAGGTCGACCGCTTCGGCGGCATGAAGGCCGTGTGCGAGAAAGAAAGCAAGGTTCAAGGCGACGAGTCGATTCCAGCATTGTTTCTCGTACAGGTTGCGGCGTTCATCGGCGGAGACAAACTCGTATTGCCAGCGCGTATTCGGGCCAAGGTCGAGGCGGAACGTTTGGCGCTTTCGGCTGAGCTTGTAGGCGTCGAGCGCGTGCTTGGAACGGCGTTTGCGGCGGCCGAAGAAGAGGTCGCGGCGGTCACAGGCTGCAAGGTTTTTCGAGGCACTCCCGAGGCATAATCAGATCCTTCCCGCCCAGGGCTCGTGTTCCGAGGCAAAAAACTCGGACGCGGGCCTTTCCCATTGGAGGCGTGCAATGGGAAAGGCGTATGCAAAGGTTTCTTTGGGGCTGCGGTTTCTTTTGGCTTTGCGGGCGATTCCGTGTCTGTGGTTCTTCGTGCCAAACACGAAGCAGGAGGACATTGTAGCCGCGGAGATAGCGGCGGCGCTTGAACAATACCCGGATGCCAAACCGAGCGTGTCTGTCGAGTGTTCGGGCGCGCTGCGGGATTTGCCGGTGATTGGCGAGTCCCCAATGGTTGACCTTGCCAAACCCGATCGGGAGCAGGCAAAGGCAATATCGTCGAAGCAGGTCGGCATGCTCGAAGGGCTTCGCGATGCGGGCCCAATGTGGTGCACATACCGCTCGATCCAGACCGCTAGCTCATTGATTCGTCGAGGCTGGGCCGTGCGGATGGGGGGTAAGCCAGCGGGCGAAACCTGGATAGAGATCACGGCTGCTGGTTTGGCCGTGCTGGGGGCGAAATGAGCAAACAAGTCGAATTGGCACGGGCGTTGGCGGTCGCCGAAAAGCAGCGGGACGAGTGGCGCGCCGAATGCGATACGCTTGTCGCGGTCGTAAACACGAAAAACGCCGAATCGGAAGCCAACAAGGCTCGAATTGCGGCTCTCGAAAAAGACCTGCATGCGGCGAAGGTCAAGACCGAGGCTGCTGAGCGTGCGAAGTGGGAGGCGACGAATGCGGCGCAAAACGCAACGCGGGAAATGACGAATCGCAAAGAGCGGCTGGAACGCGCTGAGAGCGAATGCGCGAGGTTTGGCGCGGAGAACAAAACGCTGGCCAAGCTCAATAGGATGCTCGCTCGTCGGCTCTCGCAGGCGCTGCTCGGTGCGCATTTGGATGAGGTGCCGAAGTGAGGCGCTGGGAATACAACAGTGTGCCGCGCAAAACCGTTCTCGTTGCCGGCAATGGCGAACTGGTAGCGGGACTCGACGCGTTTGGTATGGATGGCTGGGAGCTGGTCGCGATCGAGCGCTGGAAGGCCGATCCTGGCTGGGACGCTTTTATATTCAAGAAAGAGGTTTTGCCATGAACCTGCCCCGTCTCCGCGAACTCGTCGCAATGGGCAAGGATGGCTCGATTCGGCCCGAGGAGCTGAAAGAGCTTTTCGGGGCGTTGCCAGAGGTGATTGAACGATTTGAGAAACTCGAAATTGCCAAAGCTAGGCGAGCGGTGCCTAATGCGGGCTGCGTACACGACATCTTGGTCGTGTTGCGGCGTCGCCAAGGCTTGGACGGGCTGATAGTTAGCGAGCTATTCGGTAGCGTCAAGGGTAATGGTAGCCTTGGATATGCGCGTTTCCGCGGATCCTTGAACAAGGCCGTTGCTGAGGGGTGCGTCATTCGGCGCAAGGTTGGCAATTATTGGCGCTACCGCACCATTGACACGTGACTGACATCCCCGCCCTAAAAACACGCCTATCCGATCCGCGCGAGGTGGCGCGGCTTCTTGGGCTGCGCATCATGTCGCGTGGCCCAAACGAGGTACGTGCGCGATGCCCGGTGCACGGCGGCAAGAGCGCTTCGTTGCGATTGCGCAATAAAGGCGACGGCCTCAAAATGGTGTGCTTTAAGTGCGGAATCCATGGCGACGCAATCGACTTGATCGGCGCCATGGAGGGCGATCGGAGGCGAGGTTTGGTGCGGGCGCAAGAGCTTGTGGGTGGGGGCGTTGCTCGCGAATACAAGGCAGAGCCGGAGCCCGAACGGATGGATTTGGCGGCGTACCACGAGCTTGCCGCAAGGATCCTCGGCGCGGGCAAACTCGATGGGAGGCCGTGGGTCAGGCCGGTTGAAGAGTACCTCGCGGGGCGGGGCTTGCTCGAGCTTGCGCAAGGCGATGGGTGGGTGTGTTTGCCTGCGTCGCGTACGCTTGTGGGTTTGGCGGAGTCTATGCTTCGCGCACACGGCGAGAATGGGATGGGCGTTTGGCACGCGGCGGCGAATCTCCTTGTTGCCGCAAAGCTCGCGCGCTGGGACCGCAATGGCGAGCTCGTGGCATCATGGCCTGGTCATCGGCTCGTGATACCATGGCGGGGCCCGGACGGGCGAATATGCGCGCTACAACGGCGCGTGATAGAAAAGGCCGAGGGGCCGAAATACGTTTTACCATGGGCCCCTGAATGGCCCTATGGAAGTGAGAGGTTGCGTTATGTACGGTCCGTGGATGGAGTATGCTGCCCATTGGTGGGATTACGGCAAGTCGATAAAAGGCCAGAGATACTACACACGAGCGAGGCGGCAACACGCGGCGGAAATGTTTATGGCCCATTTTGTGGGCGGACTTCTTCGCCTGTAGCCATCGTCGAAGGCGCCGTAGATACCCTTGCGCTCCGCGCGCTGCACCCACGCTTCGCCGTGCTCGGCATTCCCGGAATCAATGGATGGCGGGCTTCGTGGGCTACGCTCGCGGGGGATGCGCCCCGAATAGCCCTGGACCGCGGCAAGCCCGATCCGCATGGCATTGTGCAAGAGGATCGGGCGGCCGCACGTATAGCCATGGATTGCGCGGGGAGGGCCCAAGAAACCGAGCGCGTGCTCAAGTGGTGGCTTGGAAGGCATCGCCGCGGGCGGGCGCTTGGGTGCGTGCTTTGTGGGGCGGGTGAGGCGTGGCTGTGCGGGGCGTGCGGGCGTCGGCGGGCGCCCGTGGGAAGCGACTGGGGCGTGGTTTGGCGGGCTAACCTGCCGTGCAGGGACCGCGCGTAGCGGGCCGCGGCGTGGTTGGCTCGAATGGCGCTTGCTTGAATCCGGGTAGCCCCTCGGCTCCGCGGACAAACGCTGCCACGTTGCGCAACTGACCTATTGCTGCATTTCGATCGCGGGCGTCAAGGGCACAGCATTCTGCCACTTCGAGCGCCACATTATTGATTCGGTCGGCTATGTCTTTGGGGGTCATGAAAGTCTCCTATCAGCCTACGCCGTGATCTATCAGTGTTTGCTCGATGGCCCGTCGACGAATCTCGATGGCCTCTCGCTCTGATACACCGGGGGGCACGGGCACGGGATCGAGATCGTCTACGACCACGCCAGCGTGTCGACTCGTCGCAATGGCATAGCTAGCCATCGCATAGCACGCTTGCGCGTAATGGTCCACCTGTACGGCGGCGTTGCACTTGGCGAGCGTATTCGGCAGCTCGTCGCCCGTTACGGCGCTCTTGCCGCCGAGTTGCTGGCGGCGAAATTGCCAGAACATTTCGGGTGTCACTCTGCATTGCGGAAGAAATTCATCGGTGGTCATTCAGATCCTCCTATCAGGTTGGTTCGTGGTTGTCTATTTCAAGGTATTTCAAGCTGAGTCGACGCTACAGCTGGCGGTATCGCGTGAAGCCTTTTTGACGGTTTTCCGGCCCAAGGCTCGCCGAACATGAACCACGCATAGCGGTCTGTCGCGGTACTGCTACCGCCTCGGAACGACGGACGGCATGGGTTTGGGCCACCTCCGACGATAGCGAGCTTTGTATAGCCTTCGCGACCGTCGGGCAGGCGGATCGAGTCCAGGAAGCGCTGGCGGGCGAACTCTGTCTTGGTGTCCGGGTCGTGGTCCCAATGCGTCGGAAGCAGGAACGCCACGGTCCCGCCGGGACGAACGCGAGCGAGAGCGCATTTCAGGAAGTCGAGCGCCATGAGGCCAAATGGCGGGTTGGAGATGATGAGATCCGCCGCTGCGCGTGTTCCAATGGCGGTCCAATCGGAGTCATGCGCCCGGTCGTAAACACGTTGCCCGCCCTTCCCCGTTGCGTTTTCGGCGGCATACCAGCGGGCATAGTCCGTCTCGACTCCAACAATCGTCGCCTCTGGAAACGCCTGCCTCAGCACCTTCCCAATCGCGCCATCCCCGCACCCCGCATCGAGTATCGTCTTCGGCTGTCCAAGCTCGGGAATGAGCAGCTCGACGCACCACGCGGGGGTTCTGTTGAAGTCGAGCGGGTCGCGGGTGGGTTCGTCGAATAGGCTTGTCATGTAAATAAGCTTCCTTGTTTCGGCTTCGCGGCCGTCGTTATGGGCATCTCGCCCGTCAGCACGAACTCGTGCAGCGCCATCGGGTTGACGCCGCGCCAAAACGCAAGGCGAGCGTTTGCGATCTCGATGGCTTCGGGGTACAGCTCGGCGCCATCAAAATCCGCACCAAGAAGCTGGCACGCGATCGCGGTACCGCCCGACCCCGTGCACAGGTCACCCACGCGGAAAGGTTCGTCTCGTGGTATGAGCGCGCCCGCGAGTTTGACCAGGTGCATCATGAGCATGAGGCTCTTGACCGTAGGGTGGCCGTTGCCGCGGGCGCGCCGACCTTCATTACCGCCGCCTCGATGCGCGACGGATGGCGCTTGACTCTTGCCGTCGTTGCGTGGACATGGGGCCATCGGTTCAAGCCCCTCCCACTCCTCCCTTGTCACCCGGTCAAAGCCAAACGGGTTTTTCTTGTTTGCGCGCCAAAAGAGGTTTTCGCAACCCGCGTGCCGTTCGCCGCTCGAAACGCCTTGCTCGTCGGTTCGGCCGCCAGCCTTGGCGAAGTAGTGGAAGTTGTGAAAGAAGCGGGATGCGCCTCCGGAGTCGTCGTGTCCAGCGGTTTCGTATGCTTCGGTTTTGCCGCGAGAAACGCCGCCATGTGCGCCATTCTTTCGTGTCGCCGACGAGCTTTTCGACTGCCCGCTCTGCTCATCCAGCGCGGCCACGGGGCACGCCCATTGCGCCTGTTCGCCGCATTCGCATCGAGGAGCCTTACCGCCCGCCATTGCGAGCCACGAACGGCCACATGAGCAACCGGCAAGGCATTGGTAGGCGGCAACGGATTCGAGGCCGTTGCCGTCTGAAAAGTCTTTGGCGCGCGAGCCTTTCATGTTTTTCGTGTACGTGTCCTGCGCATACGTTGTTTTTCCTCGTAGCGTATTCGTGAATCGGTCCGGATCCTTCGCGCCCTTCACCTTCCGTTCCCCGACCCGCACGCAAGCCTCGCAATGGGAAAGGCCAGCGTCTATGGGGTGTGCGCCGTTGGGGTTTGGCTCGTACGCGTACCCGTCTGACCCACCTCCGTAGCCCATTCTGCCACCGTTGGGCACGGCGGACATACTACCCCTCGGTATCCGACACGCCTCGATTCCAAGCTCGTAATGGCCTTTCGTGGCAATCAGCCATGACTCGTGCCCTGGCTTCAAGTGGCCCCCATTCTTGTTCCAGCCCTGCCCGAAGATATGATCGAACACGAATGGCACTTTCCAGCCGGCGTACCGAAGCGCGGCTTGCGTGAGGTGCTGCGTGCGCGGCAAGGCCCAGACAATCGCAACGCCGTCGTCCTCGGTCAAGTCGTTCATCATGCCAAACCGCTCTGCCCAATACTCCGTAAATTCGTTGTCAGAACGAAGCTCGGTAAGGTTTGCCGATGGGTGCACGTAGCGTGGCTGCCATAGGCCGGCGGCGCTCGCCTTGTCCCATTTCCGCCCCATGAAGCCGATATTCGCGGGCGGGTCGGTGACCCACGCGTGGCGCCTCGTGAGGCATTGCAGGGCGGTAAGGCAGTCGCCGAGGTGGATCACTTTGCTACTCCCTCTCTAATCGCGTCTGCTGCTGCCTTCACGGCCTTGTTGATATCGTATGCCCACGGGAGCGAAAGGCCGCGCTTGGCCGCTTTCTTGGCCTCGGTAGGGTCCGTGGCTTGCGCGTGCCCTCTTGAAAGTATATCCCCGACGAACCATTCCGCTTCCTCGCGCGGTGTCATTTTGGCACTGCCGGCGAACCATTGAACGTCTATGTTGTAATCGAACCCGAGAGTCGTCACCAGCCGTACCGCGGCCATTGGATGGACGCACCTCTGGCATTTGATAATATGGTCAATCAAGTCTCTGCGCGAGCCCTCGATGACGAAGTACCGTCGATCGTATTGCTGCAATCGAATAAGCTCGGCTCGTAGGCGCTCCTGGTTTGGCGCGGACTCTCCGAGTGCGTCACATGACGTGCCGAACAGAGATCCGTACAGGTCCGCGATCGACTTGCGCTCGATGCGAATAAAGGACGCGAGGCCCAAGGCGCTGTAGTCGCCTTCCGCCAGCATGAAGCGTTCGAGGGGCAGGTAGACGCGTTTGCCTTTCTGCCATAGGAACGGCGCGAATGGACGCTGCTCGCGCGTGTCTACGAGGATGGTTGCGGGCTCGAGGTCGGGCGCTAGGGCGGCTTCTGCGGCGTCGAGAATGCCATCCTCCAGGAGCGCGCACATCGCATCGAGGTCGTCTTCATATTGCGCAATGGGCAGCTTGAAGCAAAGCGCGCGACGCACCTTTTCGACGAGGTTGCGCATGCTGTCGAGGGCGTGGATCATAAAAAACAGTGCCCTCCGTCGCACCCGACGTCGAACGCATCGAAACTGGTTTGCTTAGGGCCTTTTTTAATGAGCGTCTCAATGGGCATTAGGTGCCTGTTTTGGTAACAGTCCCCTTCTACGATGCCAGCTCGCGACATATCGCGCGTCGCCTCGTCCACCTCGTACAGGCTCTCTGGATCGTGCTGAACGACCTCCCTCAGTCGTTCGAGCGTGTTGGCCGGGCATCCTCTGCAAGCTGACCACCGAATTTTACGCCCCACATATTTTATATTGTCTTCGTGTACATGCGCGCGCCGTTTCCCAAGCCGAGCAAGAGGGAAGTCGAGCAACTCATACTCCACGTCACGCTTCGATATGGCCTTTGCTATTCTCGTCGTTTCCTCGGCTGTGTATCCAATCCACTTCATGATGCGCATTGGCTGACCAATGCTCTTTAGCCATACTCGTTGTGCCCTGCGCATGGGCGCGATCTTGAATTCACCCGTGCACTTTTGCATCGTGCGTCCGATGCCGCCGTTGTCTTTTTTAATGAATAGCGCCGGGTGGTCAGCGTGTGAAAGTTCTTCGCGGGCGCCTCGAATCAAATGTTCTGGTAGGCCTTCCTCTTGTCCGCAACGAATGAACGTGATTCCCTCTTTTTTGCACAACTCTTCAGCCGCGTCGATTTCGTCGTACGTCCATCGGTTTTCCCATTTTGTATTTGCAAATAGCACAGCGAAGTGTTCGGGCCGCGGTATCGCCCCGTTTACGACGAGGTGCAGAATGTCAATGGACGCTCCTCCGCCGCTGAGAGAAAGGCCAACGGGTATGTCAGTCCTGATCATGGTTTCACCTCAAAAAGGAAAGCAGTCGCAAGCCGGATCGCGGCACGTTTCGGGGTTGTGGGGCGCGTCCACACGAACCTCTATGCCGATGTCCGGCGGCATCCTGTGAATCGCTGCGCTCATGTGAGTGGTTTCGAGTGCGCTCACGTCGCCTTCTTTCTTGCCACCCATCGTGGCACGTCGTAGTTTTTCTCGGTCAATGGGCTCATTTCTTCCTCGGCGGTACAACCGTGTACCGCGGCTGGTTTTTCCTGTCCACGTGCTGTGCAATGCGCCATTCCGACGCTTGGAACCCATTAGGATCATCGACGGGCCATATCTGCGCACCGTGGAGTACGCGTCCGCAAAGGTCCCCCAGGCGCGACGATATCGATTTCGCCGCGGGGCGCTTGCTCGGGTGTAGGCGCCAATTCAGCGTGAAGACTTCACGCGCTTCTGCAATGGCAGAATCTTGGAGGCACGGGCGATTGTCCTTCAATGAGTCCGACCATTCTTTTGACCAAACGTATTCGGCAAACATCGTTGCCGTGACGCCTTCGGGGAATTGACCAGTGGCATGCGCGCCGAGCTTTTCGAGGGCCCTCATGGCGCATCCTACGAGCTGGTCATCGCCGGTCAGGGTATCCTCGCTTGTGAGAATGCAGCTCGTAGGATCCATACCTCCCGCGCGGACGATTGCGTCGCAAACGAACCGCTGAAACCGCTCGAAGTTCGCGAGGTCAGGGCGCTCGTGGGTCGCCTTACCGCCTTTCTGTGCATGGTGCGCGAGCACAACGAAGCAGCACCAAAGCAGTCGGGCGCGATTCTTGAGGCAATACCCGAAGCGTAGGTCGGGGTATTTGAAGCCTGATAGCGGGCGCATTGAAGGGTTTGCGCACGTCGCCACGAGCACGCATTCGAGGCACCTTCGACGCGAGTCGTTCAAAACGTGGATATGGTTGCCTGAAACGAGGAACGTGCACCGCCAAGGAAACTCGATCATGCCGTCGTTGCGGCCGAGCTGGCGTAGCTGCACGCTGTCCTCAGCGACAACGACGCGGTCGAAGATTGGCCCGCCAAACCATGAACCGTTCGGGATGTTGTCGAGGTTGAGCACGCGCGTACCCGACGCCGCGGCTTGCGCCAAACGCTTTTCTTGTTCTTCTTCGCGGTCGGATTCCCTCTTGTCGTCGGGTCGCGCAAGCGGGAAGTGGAATGGCACCATGGCGCGACCAAGGGCGATTTCATTGATCACCTGTAGAATCGTCCCTTTGCCCGTGCCGGGCTGAGACGCCGAAAAGACGAACGCGGGCGAAGGCCAGGCTGCCTGTTGGCTTATGAGCCCCATGATCGCAGCAGCGGGCACATAGCGCATTTCGTCGCGCTCGAAAAACATATCGCAAAGCACGTCCACGACCTCGGATAGGCAATCGTTTGCAAGCGCCGCGTCGATGTTGTCCGGAATCGGCTCGAGCTTGATTCCTGGCACGTAGTAGGTGCGCGTGATCGCGTCGTAGCCTGGGGTTTGCCATAACGAACCGTCTGGACGAAACACGGGCACGTCGGACACGCTCACGAGCGCAGGAAGCTCGGGCCAATCGCCATTGGTATACGCGGCGGCCGCAATGGGACCAGGGCACGATATCTCCTTCGTTTCGCCTTCGCTGTCGATTTTTTGCCACCTCACGATCGAGGATAGGCGGGCTGCGAATCGAGAGGCGGAAACGGGAACGATGCTCGGTTTGTCGTGGTCATCTTGGCCGACGCATACGATCCGCGACGCGCGACGGTACCAGCCCTCGCACCGTGAGAGGTGCCGTAGTGCGACGTCCACGAGTAGCTCGTCGGTGCCCTGAACACACAGCACGCCTGGCAGCGGTCGTGAGCACGGGTCGCCCTCTACCTGTGCGTAGGTGCCTCGTAGGCCAGATATCGGAGCGACATCGGTCACCCAGCCACCCGAGCGGCGTAGGCAGCGTCGTGCTCGGGTAGGGCAGCACGGGCGCGAGGCAGGGCATCCACCAGCCGCCGTGAGGTCCTAGGCTTCACGGCCTCGCCTTGCAGCCACGCAAGGGCCGTGCGGGCATCCACGTCGGCGAGGGCCGCTAGGGTCGTGACTGCGGGGTGGTAGCGGTCGAGGTCAGGCACGGCGGCGATGGTACACTGAGCGCACATTACGCGCAAGACAAGAGGCGTATGTGTACGACGGAACGCTTTTGCCGAGAATACTGCCGACGATGCCGAGCATCTGCCGACGAAAGTGCCGAGAATCGGTGGCCTAAAAGGTTTGGGATTACGGTAGCTTGCGAGGTTCTTGCCGACAATGCCGAGAATAAAGACACACCCTCACGTGGGGTAAAAACTTTCTATCTTACATGTTGTTGTGTATGTGCGCGGCGTATGTATGCGTAACGTTGCGCCCGCGCACGCACGCAAAAAGGCGAACTTATTCTCGGCATTGTCGGCAGACACTAGGTAGGTGCGCGTAAACGTTGAGCTAAACGGAGCCTCGACGTCGGCATTATTCTCGGCATTTGATCGGCACGACGTCGGCAAAGTGGTATCGGTCACTAAAAGAGGCCTTCAGAACAGTATAGGGAAATACCCAG
>ERZ1292625.2033-Hain-H41-01um-R1-2033-length-20319-cov-35_pt1 | contig 20319 bp, 19 predicted proteins | sample MGYA00564400_ERZ1292625 | MGnify/ENA primary metagenome ERZ1292625 (study PRJEB36523, sample SAMEA6512639) | groundwater metagenome | collected 2019-01-08 | study: AquaDiva: Metagenomics assemblies of 32 groundwater samples
CATGAATCGAGATCAGCGCCTCGCAGTACCGGTCTAATTCTTCCCTCGTTTCGCTTTCCGTGGGTTCGATCATGAGTGTTCCGGGAACGGGGAACGAGACCGTCGGCGCATGGAACCCATAATCCATCAACCGCTTCGCGACATCCATCGCTTCGATTCCCGCTGTTTCCTTGAATTGACGAAGATCGAGAATAAACTCGTGTGCTACGAACCCGGACGTTCCTGTGTAGAGAATGGGATAGTACTTCTCCAACCGTTTGGCCATATAGTTGGCGCTCAGGATCGCCACCTGCGTCGCCTTCGTTAAGCCGTCGCGCCCCATCAGGGCGATATAGACCCAGGAAATCGTGACGATACTAGGGCTGCCGTATGGCGCCGCCGATACGGCTCCGATGGCGGCTTGTCCTCCCACATGCATCACTGGATGGCTGGGAAGAAACGGTGCCAAGTGCCGCGCAGCAACGACTGGCCCCATCCCAGGTCCGCCGCCGCCGTGGGGAATGCAGAATGTTTTGTGAAGATTGAGATGGCACACGTCTGCGCCGATGTCTCCTGGCCGACAGAGCCCCACCTGAGCATTTAAGTTGGCGCCGTCCATATAGACTTGCCCGCCGTGCGTATGGACGATCTGGCAGATGCGCCGCACGTCTGCTTCGAAGACCCCGTGGGTTGAGGGGTAGGTCAACATGAGCGCCGCCAGTCGGTCGCGATGTTGCGCGGCCTTGGCTTCAAGGTCGGTGACATCGACATTGCCTTGTCGATCGCAGGCGACAGTCACCACCGTCATGCCCACCATCGCGGCACTGGCTGGATTGGTGCCGTGTGCGGACAAGGGAATCAAGCACACATCTCGATGTTCTTCCCCCTGGCTTTTGTGGAACGCACGGATCACCATCAACCCCGTATATTCGCCCTGTGAGCCGGCGTTCGGTTGCAATGAAACGGCTGAGAATCCTGTGATCTCGGCCAGCCACGTCTCCAGCTGATGGAATAACTTTCGATACCCGTTGGTTTGTTCAACCGGCGCAAAGGGATGAAGCCGCGAGAACTCCGGCCAGGTGACCGGCAACATCTCGGAGGTCGCGTTCAGCTTCATGGTGCAGGATCCCAACGGGATCATCGAATGGACGAGCGACAGATCCTTTGCCTCAAGGCGGTGGATATATCGCAGCATCTCGTGCTCCGAATGATAGCGATTGAACACCTCGTGGGTCAGGTACTTGCTGGTTCGGGTGAGGTTTGTTGGGAAACTTGTGTGGGCGCTGTAGCTCAAGGTCTGCACTTCAAAAGGCAACCGATCCTGGCCGCTGAAAATTTCCATCACGCGGCGGACTTCGTCTACCGTGCTGACTTCATCCAGCGTAATCCCGATCGCGTGGTCCTCATATCGGCGAAGATTGATGCCGGCTTCGTTGGCTCTGATCAGGATGGACTCAGGCTGCATCTTCGTCAGACGAACCCGAATCGTGTCGAAGTAGGTTTCCGTTGCGATCTCGAATCCAAGCTGCCGCAATCCCGTTGCCAGAACCACGGCTAAGCCATGCACGCGCTCAGCAATCCGCCGCAAACCTTCCGGTCCATGGTAGACCGCGTACATGCTTGCCATAATGGCCAAGAGCACCTGCGCCGTACAAATGTTGCTCGTCGCCTTTTCACGTCTGATGTGCTGTTCGCGGGTTTGCAGAGAAAGCCGGTAAGCAGATTTTCCCGTGACATCTTTGGACACTCCAACGATGCGTCCAGGCATCTGCCGTTTGAATGTCTCAGCGGTTGCAAGAAACGCAGCGTGAGGGCCGCCAAATCCAAGCGGAACACCGAAGCGCTGGCTGGAGCCCACGGCGATATCGGCCCCGAATTCTCCCGGTGCACGCAAGAGTGTCAAGGCTAACAGGTCGGTGGCGACGACCACCAGAACCCCGGCTGTGTGGGCCTGTGTCACCAGCGCGCTGTAATCTCTGACAGAGCCGTCGGTGGCCGGATACTGGAGCAGAATGCCGGCCAATTGGGGATTGGAAAAGTCGATGGTGTCGGTTCGGCCTGTGCGTAGTGTCATGCCGAGCGGTTCAGCTCGTGTGTGCATCACGGCAATGGTCTGGGGATGACAGTCCTGCGAGGCGAAGAATTCTGTCCGTTCATGGCCTGACGAACGGGAAAAAGCGAGACACATGGCCATGGCTTCTGCTGCCGCCGTCGCTTCATCCAGGAGCGAGGCATTGGCCAGAGGCAAGCCGGTGAGGTCGGTGACGACGGTTTGAAAATTCACGAGGGCTTCTAAACGGCCCTGCGCGATCTCAGCCTGGTAGGGGGTGTACTGGGTGTACCAGGACGGGTTTTCGAAAATATTGCGCTGAATCACACCGGGTGTCAGGCAGTCGTAATAGCCCATGCCGATCAATGAACGGTAGACCCGGTTTTCTGAGGCGATGGAACGGATCTCTTCCAGCACGGCTTGTTCGCCACGATGAAGGGGTAGGTCTAGTTCCTTCTGCATACGAATGTCGGCAGGGACGGTAGCCGTGCTCAGCTCCTCCAGCGATTGCAAACCGAGCGTCGCCAGCATGTCGCGGGCCTCAGCGTCGGTGGGGCCGATATGGCGATGGATAAACGTGTCGGTCGGGCTCAGAAAGTCCGGTGTGGCCATGGCGTTCGTGTTGTCCTTTGGATGTATCTGGTCGGTTGACGGCCTCGGTATATCGGCTGACTCATGTGCGGACAGAAGAATACCATGCAGACCTCCTGTTCTCCAAGAGTCGTCCGAGCGGGCACGGACTTGCCTTTGGATGCTGAGTCACGTATGAGTGCAGACAATAAGCAGGAGGCTGAAAAAGTCCGCCGACTTCGTTCTCGCATCGTTCAGACCCTCAACGTACCCCAGAGGGTACGCCTCGGGCCTTCACTCGCTGCGGCCTTGCCGGACGAACTTTTTGAGCCTCCTGCCGATAGGTTCTCTTCTTGTTTCAGACTTGCAGACCATGAAACTACACGACATTTTGATCGTTGGAGCCGGTCTAGCGGGGATGCGGGCGGCGGTTGCCGCACCGTCGGATCTGGATGTCGCCGTGATATCCAAAGTCCATCCGGTACGGAGCCACTCTGTCGCTGCGCAGGGGGGGATCAATGCGGCACTGGGAGAGAACGATTCCTGGGAAGCCCATGCATTCGACACCACAAAGGGTGGACTCTATCTGGGCGATCAGGATGCGATCGAAGCGATGTGCCGCGAAGCTTCTGACGACATCCACGAATTAGAACGTTTGGGGGTCATCTTTAGTCGCGATGATCAGGGGAGAATCGCCCAACGCCCGTTTGGTGGAGCAGGTTTTCCTCGAACCTGTTATGCCGCCGACCGTACCGGCCACGCCATCCTCCATGCCATGTACGAACAGCTGCTCAAACGGCGTATCGCTGTGTACGAAGAGTGGTATGTCACAGCGTTGATCATGGAAGACGGCGCCTGCCGAGGCGTTGTGGCGTGGGATCTCATCCGTGGAGGGTTGCACGCGATCGGGGCGAAAGCCGTCATCTTGGCCACGGGAGGCAGCGGGCGCGTCTTCCTGACGAGCACGAATGCGGTAATCAACACCGGTGACGGCATGGCGCTCGCCTATCGCGCAGGTGCTCCACTCGCAGATATGGAATTTGTCCAGTTCCATCCCACGACGCTCAAGGGCACAGGTATCCTTATCACCGAAGGCGCCCGCGGAGAAGGAGGGTATCTCCTGAATACGCTGGGCGAACGGTTTATGAAGACCTATGCCCCGCAGCAGATGGAATTGGCCACTCGCTCCGTGGTCTCATTGGCCATCGGGCAAGAAATCCTCGAAGGCCGTGGAGTTGACGGGTGTGTGTTGTTGGACTTACGGCATCTTGGCCGCCAGCGCATTCTCGAACGGCTTCCTCAGATCAGAGAACTCGCAATTGAGTTCGCTGGCCTCGACCCTATCGAAACACCCATTCCTGTCCGCCCCGGCGCACACTATCAGATGGGTGGTGTTCGGACCAATCAATGGACTGAGACCAGCATTGCAGGCCTCTACGCGGCGGGTGAATGTGCCTGTGTCAGTGTGCACGGCGCCAATCGACTGGGCGGTAATTCACTGCTTGAAACGATTGTGTTCGGCAGGCGTGCCGGAATTCGAGCCGGCGAGTACGTTCGAACCATTGGACCACAGGCCGTGGAAACAGACCAGCTTGCGATCGAGCAGCATCGTGTTCAGCGTGTGCTGGCACAGGAAGGCTCGATCCGAGCCTGGCAGCTTCGTGAAGAACTTGGCCAGTTGATGAGCCTCAATCTTGGTCTCGTCCGGACGCACGAATCCATGTCCACTGCGCTCACGGCACTCACGGCATTGACCCATCGCGCGGCTTCCGTCATGGTGCAGGACAAAGGGCGGGTATTTAATACGGATCTTGTGCAAGCGTTCGAGCTTCAGTCTCTTCTCGATGTCGCGGAGACCATCGTTACCGGCGCCCTTGCCAGGCAGGAAAGCCGTGGAGCCCATTACCGGTCGGACTATCCCAAACGGGACGATGCCCAGTGGCTCAAGCACACGGTAGTCCGGCGAACCCCTCAGGGACCGGCCCTGACCTACGAGCCGGTCGCGGTCACTCGGTTCACGCCGGCATAAAAACTGGTCTATCTGGTTTGTCTTGTTCTTTGGTTGAAAGAAACTAACCAGATGAACCAAATTAACCAGACAAACCAAGCAGGCCAATTGTAGGCACAGGTTTGGTATAATCCTCCATCGTCAACTTTTCAATCCGAGTGATAGGCTGCGATGACAACCCTGCAGGCTGATCAAAAAGCCAGACTTCTCACCCGCCCAACCCCGGCGCGCCGAGACGCGCCGTTCCGCAGGCGAGGCCGCAGGGAGCGAAGACCCCGGAGCGTACGCGGTGGGGTACGTGAGGAGTCTGAGCGACTGAGAACGAAGCTGGGGGGATTTTTCAGCAGACTGCCATGCGCATTCTAGTCATTGAAGACGAAACCAAGGTCGGCTGCTTCGTCAAGCGCGCGCTTGAAGAGGAGAGCTACGCCGTCGACCTCTGTGAAGACGGTGCGAAGGGCCTTGAGATGGCCCTCCATACCAACTATGACTTATTGATCGTCGACTTGATGCTGCCGTCATTGCCTGGATTGGAGATTCTCAAGGGGGTCCGCCAGGCCAGGATTCAAACCCCCATTCTGATCCTGACCGCCCAATCGCAAGTGGATCAGCGCGTCAAGGGCCTCGATGCGGGAGCGGACGATTATCTTACCAAGCCTTTCGCGATCGATGAACTGCTTGCCCGCATTCGTGCTCTGCTTCGCCGTGGCTCCACTGAAAGTCCAGGTGTGCTCCAGATCGACGACCTGGCGTTGAATCCCGCGACGCGCGAAGTGACCAGAGGCGGCCAGCGGATCGATCTCACCTTGAAGGAATATGCTCTGCTCGAGTATCTGATGCGCCATACCGGGCGCGTGTTGACCCGCCCGATGATCTCAGAGCATGTGTGGGATCAGGATTTCGACACGTTCACGAACGTCATCGACGTGTATGTGAACTATCTCCGGAACAAGATCGACAGAGGGCGCTCGAAGAAGCTGATTCACACGATTCGCGGAAGCGGATACATGCTGAAGGTCGACTGATGCCGCTTCGCGTCCGGCTCACGCTCTGGTACGGCACCGCCCTCGCACTCATCCTCATCATCTTTTCCACCATCTTGTACCTGGTGACGGCTCGAAGCCTCCGCGACGCGGTCGATGAATCGCTGGGGGAAACTGCTGAGGCGGCCGTTCGGTCGCTGGAAGAACGCGGGTTCCTTCCGCTGATCGACGAAGACGAACTCCTGTCGCAGTTCCCGGAACTGGCCCGCATCGATAAGTTTTTCCAGATCTTCAGCCCCTCCGGGACCATCACGATTCGCTCGCCGAACATGAAACAGCATGAGATGCCTCTGAGTCGCCAGGCGTTGGAAGTGGCTTACTCAGGTCACACGCTGCTCGAGTTTGCCAGATATCCCAAGGAGCCGCCGTTACGCCTCATTTCAGTTCCCATCATCTATCGAGGCAACCTGCTCTATATCATCCAGGTCGGCACCTCGATGGACTCAGTCGAGCAGACCCTGAACCGGCTCCTGCTCGTGCTGCTGGTCAGTATCCCCATCGCGCTGGTCGTGTCGCTCGCCGGCGGCTGGTTCATGGCAGGCCGAGCCCTGCGCCCGGTTGATGCAATCACGCTGGCAGCCCAACGCATTGCCGGAGGCGATCTCACGCAACGGCTCACAGTTCCAGCCTCAGCCGACGAAATCGGTCGCCTGACGAACACGTTTAATAATATGATCGATCGGCTCGAAACGTCCTTTCGGCAGATCGGCCAGTTCAGCAGCGATGCCTCGCACGAATTGCGCACGCCCTTGACGGTCATGAAAGGGGAAACCGAGCTTGCGCTCCGGCGCCCACGCGAAACCGACGACTACAAAGTCGTCCTGGAGAGCAATCTCGAAGAAATCGACCGGATGACGCGCATTGTGGATGAGTTGCTGTTTCTGTCTCGGGCCGATATGGGCGAGGTCAAAATGGAACATCTGCCGGTCCCGCTGGACGCGCTTGTCGAGGACCTTCACCGGCAAGCCTCACTGTTGGGGCAGGAACGGGACATCCAGGTTGTGCTACGTGCTCCTGCACCGGCAGTGGTATTGGGAGATGAGCTGCGTCTGCGCGAATTGTTCCTGAATCTTCTCGACAATGCAGTGAAATACTCTCGCCCCGGTGGCGTCGTCGACATCGCGTTGACGATTGAACAGACTCACGCACGGCTGTCCGTGACCGATCACGGGATTGGGATTGCGCAAGAGGATCAGTCTCGGATTTTCGACCGGTTCTATCGCACCGATAATGCACGAGCTCATACCAAGAAGGGCACGGGCCTTGGGCTAGCCATCTCAGCCTGGATTGCCGAATCCCATCGCGGGCGTATCGAGGTTCAGAGCAAGGTCGGAGAAGGTTCAACATTTACGGCGATACTGCCGTTGGTCCCTGCTCCCGCATCGGCTAAACGGTCACCAAAGCCCTCGTAACTCCTCTCTCATCGGGGGTGTTTACCCTTCCTTCACGTGCGTGACGCGAGGGAATCTCTTGGTCCCCGGATAATGCTTTTTCCCCCATACGATGATCGCTTCCAATACCGGCTTGAGGCCCTCGCCTTTCTCCGTGAGAAAGTATTCATAGCGTACGGGGTTCCGTTGGTAGGGCCGCCGGGTTACAAGGCCGGCAGTCTCCAGTTTTTTCAGTCTATCCGCAAGGATGTTTGAAGCGATTCGTTCCGGAGAGGACGTGAACTCCTGATAACGTCTCTTGCCCAAGACCAGATCGCGAATAACCAATAGCGTCCATTTATCCCCAAGAGTATCCAACACATTCGTGATCGGACAAGATGATCGCCTGAACTTCATTTCGCTGCCCATTGTTCACGGTCGTGCAACATGACCCATCATCATACCTGTTGGGGGCAGCTGAGTTACAGTCAATAATGTAATGCTGACACTTGCATTTTGCAATTCATCGGGTTACTATAACTTGCGAAATGCAAGTGACTGAGCTACGCATTTACGCCGGGACGTGGGGTAGTCCGTTGACACTCTTTCAATTTGAAAGCACAGGGGCCTTCTCCCCCTGTGCGGCCTAATACTCGATCCGGAATAATGCAGGAGGGAGGAAGTAAATGTTTTCGCGGAAAGTGAGCCGCTTCAATCGCGGCATCGTCGGAAAGGTTGATGCGCGCGTTGAGAAAGTCATCCCAAGTTCTTCAAGTCAGCTTGCTCTTCGCTTGGCAAACGACATAACGCATGGCAACTTGGCGTTTTGGCAAAAAGGAGGATTCACAGATGAATCATTAGTTTCTAGAGAGTCAACATGACATGTTCTGAGAGCGAGTAGGTGGTGAGTCTCCGTTTCCCAGACACACACAATACACATAATGCCCAATCAATGAGGAGGGACGAAAGATGCCGTTATGGAAAGTGTATCATCCTGCCGGAGCGTTCACTGCTGAAGACAAAAAGAATCTGGCTAAGCAGGTGACGGAGGTGTATGCGCGTATCCCGATCCCTAAGTTCTATGTGGTGTTCATTTACGAAGAGATCGCCAAGGACTCCTGCTTTGTCGGTGGCGAGCTGAACAATAAATTTGTCCGGTTCAAGGTCGACCATATTGCTAGGACGTTACCTGGTCCGGTCCTCAGAGAATGGTGGGTCAGGACACTTGATCAAGTCATTGCTCCCTTCGTAAAAGACAGGGGGTACGATTGGGAGATTTCCGTTGACGAGACACCTGTCGATCTGTGGTCTCTTCAAGGGGAACTGGCTCCGCCGTTTGAATCTGTGGCTGAGAAGCGGTGGGTGAAGGAAAATAAGGCGAGTCCCTATACCTTAGCGGAAAAGCTTCCTGTTAATCTCATCCTCGCTCCCGGAATAGCGGACCGTTAGGCTTCGGCTTAGCTGGTAGTGAGCGTGCGGAAGTGGCGTGTGTCTATAGAGTCGTACCCAAGAGAGATGACGACCGACGTGGCAACGTCATCTCTCTTGGGCCACATTTCTGCCTGCAAAGACATTTTCGCAGGTTCAGGTATCTGGCGTCGAAATCAAGCATGCAGGCTGATATGTGGTCTGACAGAGGCAATTCGTAACCAGGTATGTTGACAGAATAGAAGCACGTTGAACGACTTGTTTACAATCGGAGGCGAAGATCATGACCTATCAGACCATCAACCCAGCCACCGGATTAATCGTAAAGACGTACCAGGAAATATCCGACACCGATTTAGAAAACGCGCTCGCCACAGCGCAGGCTTGTTATGAGACCGATTGGCGTCACCGCTCAGTTGCCGACCGTGCACGAATCGTTTCAGGTGCGGCGACCAAACTGCGTGAACATGCGGAGGAGTATGCCCGTTACATCACTCTCGAAATGGGTAAGCTCATCGGCACGGCACGAGCGGAAGTCGCGTTATCTGCCGATATCCTGGACTACTATGCCACACATGCCGAAGCGTTCCTGAATCCGCGGGCAATTCATGAGTCTCCCGGCGCCTTTCTTGAAACGCGGCCGCTCGGAATTATCTTGGGCATCGAACCTTGGAACTTTCCCTATTATCAGATTGCGCGCGTTGCCGGACCGCAGTTGATGGTCGGCAATGTATTGATTCTTAAACATGCGGAGAATGTCCCGCAATGCGCCCTCGCGTTCGCGCGGCTCTTCGAATTGGCCGGCGCGCCGCCCGGCGCGTATACCAATATCTTTGCCAGTCTCAACCAAATCGGGCGCGTGATTGAAGATCCCAGAGTATGCGGGGTAACCGTGACGGGAAGTGAGCGGGCAGGCGCCGCGGTTGCGGAACGCGCCGGACGTAATCTCAAGAAGTCGGTGATGGAACTCGGAGGCAGTGATCCGTTTCTCGTTCTTGAAGACGCCCCACTGGAGGCGAGCATAGACGCGGCGATCTTTGGACGGATGTTTAATACAGGCCAGAGTTGCGTATCCTCGAAGCGTATCATCGTGATTGGGAAGGAACGTGGCAAGGCCTTCCTCGAAGGGTTTGTCCAAAGAATGGCAGCCCTTGAGGCCGGCAATCCAGAAGATCCGGCGACAACACTCGGCCCAATATCGTCCGAGAGAGCGATGGACCTCCTGCTGAAACAGATAGATGTCGCAACAGCAGGCGGCGCGCGCGTGGCGCTTGGCGGTGAGCGAATTGATCGGCCTGGCTTCTATATTGAGCCCACGATTCTTACGGACATTGACGAGAACAACCCCATTTATTCGCAGGAATTATTTGGACCGGTTGCATCCTATTACGTGGTGGACAGTGAGGAAGAGGCGGTCAAGCTTGCTAACGCGACTCCCTTCGGTCTTGGGGCCTCCGTCTTTACGGCGGATGTGGAGCACGGTCGGCGGGTAGCCGAGCGGATCGACAGCGGTATGGTCTTTGTCAATCAGCCCGCATGGACCGCGCCAGAATTGCCGTTCGGCGGGATCAAGAATTCAGGATTCGGGCGAGAATTGTCGGAACTCGGCTTCGGCGAGTTTGTAAACCGAAAACTGATCAATGTCGCACCTGCAGGTTCTCCGTTCTGGGGACCAGTTGCTAGTAAGTGATCAGCGGAATGGCATCTGGAGTGACTGAGTTGTTCTGTTCGGGGGCAGCAAATAATCGTGGATACTTATTAAAAAAGCTGTCAAGGAGCACACGGGGTGTCTTGCGATCGGCGCATGCGAGTCTCAACAGACTAGAGTTGGACACTTATTTTACTCACCGACGCTCTGTTTCCCCCTCATGCCCGGGATTGACGGCGCCGTATATTATGAAGGGAGTAGTCATGCAATTCAGACCATCCATCATCCTAATAATCACTCTACTCGTCCTGAGCATGGGACTCTTCTATGAGGCCGAGGCAAAAACCATCGACGCGGGCCATGCACTGTGAGCTGGAAAGGAAAAGGCGTGATCGATGATCTGGGGGATGGAGACAGGGTCTTTAGCGATATTCTTACCGGGATCATTCTCGTGAAGCATCTTCCCGTTGGCTCGGAACCGGCGCAGATCCATCAAACCAAAATGGATTGTCAGGCGATTCTCTATGTCAGTAAGAAAGTAGAGCAACCGAAGACGATTCTCTGCATCTTGAGAGCCCATCAAGGCAAGGACCTCGCCTATGTAGAAGTCCGATGTGCTGGAAAGACAGGCGAATGCAAAGGCGAGATGACGTGGGTCTGGGGAAAGGGCGGATTTAAGGGCATTACAGGGACGACGCCGTTTGTCGCCGGTATCTATATTGAAGAACAGAAAAAAGGAGAGGTCTACGGAAGTGCCCATTGGCCGGAGTTGACCTATACACTGCCGTAAGGGTTCATGCCTTGCCACGGTGAGAAGGGCATCGAGGAGCTGATAATAGCACTACTGAGAGGATGTGGACTTCCCAGGCTTTTGCGGACACCTCAGTAAGCCCGATTCGAAATTGCTTCAAACGCCTCCGGACTGACCCCGCTCAGATGGCTGTGGCGACGGGTGCGATTATAGAAGGTCTCGATGTACTCGTCGATCTCGGCCGTGGCCATCGCCCGGGTTGTGTAAATGCGCTTCTTGATCCGCTCCTTCTTCAAGCTGCTAAAAAATGATTCGGCTACGGCGTTATCCCAGCAATTGCCACGTCGGCTCATACTGGGTTCCAGATGATGCGCTCGGCAGAAGCGCCGCCACGCATCGTTGCCAAATTGGGAACCTTGATCGGAGTGAATCAGGACATGCTTGGGCTTGCGTCGGCGCACGGCCATGAGGAGTGCGTCCAACACGAGGTTTTGAGCCAGCGTGGGCTTGGTGGACCAGCCGACAATACGGCGGGAGTACAGGTCCATCACGACGGCCAAATAGAGCCAGCCTTCCCACGGGCGTACATACGTAATGTCGGTGACCCAGGCGGTGTTCGGTCGTTGGACGGTAAACCTTCGTTGCAGCGTATTGGGCGTCAGGAGTGAGGTGGTGTGGCCTCTGACGTACCGGGGAGCGCGGTAGCCGTGTAGGGTCAGGTTATTGGCCCGCATAATTCGGGCAACACGATGCGTACTACAGGTCTCACCTGCTTCGCGCAAATCAAGAAAGATACGCGGGGCACCGTAGACGCCATGGCTCGCCGCATACGCCGCGCGGATGAGGCCGAGCAATCGCTGATCCTCCACCGCTCGGTCAGAGAGGGGTTTGCGCACCCAGGCATAGAACCCGCTGCGCGACACGTCGAGGAGCCGGCACATGACGGCCGTATCACACTCTTGCCGATGGGCTTTGATGAAGATGTACTTCAGTCGGACATTCTGCGATCTGCGCTGATTCCCCATAGACCCTCCCAAGTTTCAACGACCACCCCAAAGGTGTCCGTTAAAGCCTGGGAAGTCCAACTTGACCCTTATTTTTCTTGAGTAAATGGAGAGAACAACCTCTCGCTCATCCGTGACGGGCCAGACAGGGAGCATGAACCGGATGTGCAACAACCGATCGGTTGTGGTCGAATTTCTGGATTCGAAGGGTGTGAGCGCAGCCGTCCAGCATGACGAGCTCCACCTGCTACTCTGTGCCAAGAGGTGCGAAATGCAAGAACGAAGCGATGGATTACTAGAAGGTCTTTGTTGTGTTGCAGAAGGGCTAAGAGATCCTACAGCTGGCTCTTCTGTGGGGAGACGAGTGTTTGTCCACAGGTAGAGTTCTATCAAGGTGCTTGGCGCAGCCTCTCTCGGATTTTTATGCTCTCCCGATTGGGAGAGCAGCAGGAGGGCCGCCTCCTCTGTTGTTCTGATCCTCCTATGTTGTTAACCACAACGGGCGGTTACGAGGGACCTCGATAAAACGTATCTAACAAAGGTGGCCACCGAATCGTCTATTTCCCCTAAAGCGCCTCGGACGTGGCGAGTTTCTGCAGGGCATTGCGCAAGGCTACCGCGGCAGTCTTTCCCATTATGGATTCATACTCCTGCTGGGCTTTCCGCCACAGCTTCTCGGCATCAGTACACTTGGCTGCCCCCTTTACGGTCAGGATGACTCGCCGAGTTCTTCCATCTGTCTCATCCGGCTCTAACGCTACCAAGCCTCTTCGCAGAAGCGGTCTCAAATTATGCCCGAGAGTTGAGCGATCCATCACCAAATAGTCCGCCAATTCATTCACGGTCGGAGGTTCCGATCGGTGTCGGCGGAGTTCTGCTAGCAACGCGAGCTGAGTCGACTTCAGTCCGCTAGGTCGAAGATGCGCATCGTAAAGTGTCGAGACACGGCGGACGGCCTTTCTCAAGATGGAGCAGTAGCACGGAGATTGTTGCGCGACTCGGTTCCCCATATCACCCTTTCTTCCAACATTAGGACAACTCAACGCGACCGCAAAGTCAGTATACACTGGTTTCTATGCTTTTCCGAGTATTGACCTCGATTGGGCTCGTGTGTATAATGAGGGCATGTGCACATATATACGGGCATATGCTCGTTATGTACAGGAGGTTGAATGCAACGTGATCGTGGCGCGATCTCGCAACAACTCATGTCTACACATACTCGCATTGGTACCTATCGACCAACAGCCTCGCCTCGGTAACCATCAGGAGGGGACAAAATGATTTCGTCCAATCCCAGCGGCTGGATAGTGCGGAGTCTCTTCAGACTACTTCTCGCGATCTTGGGCACAGGCATGGAAGTGGCGTGCCGGCTGAGCGACGCATTCCGCCGGCAAGTCACACGTGAGCTGACGATCCAAATCGGGAGTGCAGACGGTGCCTTTCACCATTACGTCTTCACGCCACGCACTGTCACCTCTCGACCTGGTCCAGCACCGACTCCTACCTTAAGCCTGTGCTTTGACAATGCCCATCAGGGCACGCTCACCCTGCTCTCGCCTCATGCAGTCGGCAAGTTTGTTCGTGCGCTTCTCGATGGGACCGCGGAGTATCAAGGCAATGCGGTGTTGTTACTCTGGTTTTATGGTCTCACGCGATTCGTGTTGCCGATCGGCAGAATGGGACCGCTGCGTGACGTGCCGCCGGACGCGTACATTGCACCGAATCTAGACAGCAAGGTTGCTGGACGCATTCTGCGCGAGCCGCCGATGGCTGAACTAGACCCCACCTGGACGTTGGCCCACCAACAGCGTGCCAAGATGGTGATGCCTCGTGGTTCGGCCGGTGAATCAGTTCCGCTGTGGTGAGTGCACGATCTCGATCTACCCCAAGGAGGGCTAGCCATGCAATCGAACTCGTTTCCCCGTCTTGATGAGCGCGCGCGGGGCTGGTTGCGATTCATTTGGGATAAGGCCACGACCCCGGATGATTGGAGCATCAACGGCGAACCGCATCCCTGGTGGGATCGGTACAGCACCCCACCCATGTGTAGTTTGGCGCGCTTCGATTTATACGAAACCGGATACGTCCTCCCGGTCATGTGCGACATGACGCCGGCATGGCGCGAAGCCTATACACGGATCGCTGACGAACTTGTGGCCCGCCATACCACATTCTGGGCAGCCATCGATTGGATTACCATGATCGGCCATGACCCCGATCAACACCGTTATCCGCCGGAATGGCTGGTGTACCTCCCTGAGCATCTGCGCGGGCGCTACGACGCGCCAGGCTGGACGGGGAATGGTGTGAAACCCTGGGGCCTACAACCCGATCCGATCGGATCGGATGGGAATAATTTTTTTCGCGCCTTCTTCAATCTGCTCCTGTGTTTCTACCGCTACGTCTCTGGGAACGATAAATGGGAGCAGCCGTTCAAGGTCGTGGGCTGCCAGGAGCGGTTATTCGACTGGGATCACCATCGGCTCGTCAGCTTCATGCATGACCAGTGGGCTGAGCGCCCTCAGGGGCCCCACTGCGAGAACACCAAAATATGGCCGTTCTGTGTGAGCTGCGCTGGCCTTAGCCTGCAGCTCTATGATGGGCTGCACGGCACACGCACCAGCTGGGTCTATCAGCGCTGGGTCGAGTACGCCTGGAAGCATTACATGGGTCTCGACCAGAAGGGGAATCTCGACTGGTTCGCGTTCTACTACGATCCGCTCGTGCGGTCAATCTGTACGTTTCGTGACGACGTGAGCGCCTATGCCGCCATTGCCATTACGCTCTATGTCCTGCCGCAGAACCGTGCATTCGGCACACAGCTGTACGACATGGCAGTGCGAAAACTTGGTTGGAATGATCCGAAGAAGCCCTTGCTTCAGCTCCATCCCGATCCACGCTGGCTCGCGCTGGCCATTTTTACGGCACGCGAGCTGGGGGACACCGTGACGGAGACACGTCTTCGTCAGGTAGCAGAAGCCTCCTTTGAACCGAAATTCTTTGGCCCAGATGGCAATCACTTCGGGTGGTTTTTTAAATTCGGCGAGAGCTGGCCCCGTGGACAACTCTCCAGCCTGATGGTGCTGAGCGAGCTGGGTGAGCCCGGCGCGTGGTCGCGTGTCTTCAATCAACCGAACCTTGCTAAATTCTCGGAACCAACTGTTTCAGGCGTGGACTACCCGACACTTGGTATTTCGCAATGTTGGAACGATCCGACTAGTGGCACGTTGTGGGTGGAGACCTATTGTGCGACGAGTTCCAAACGTGGAGTGGCAACGACCTTTCGGGTGAGCGGACTTCCGAATCCCGCTGCAGTCCGAGTCACGATGGACGATACCGAATTCCGTGGATGGTCGGTGAGCGGTACTGACGCCATCGAAATCCGCACCAATGTCGAGGTACATCGGTTCCGCATTGAAACGGGTTGGAGAGGGACAGTTCGTGTTGCCGCACCGGGCACTGCAAAAGCCCAATCATCCTCTGTCAGCACGACGACGGCAGCGAATGCGTTGGCAAGCGCGAGCCTACACCTCTCTTCTCAAGGTGGCTGCAGCTGCTGCTAGTCTTGAGAAGTATACGATACGTGAAAGTGTGCTGTTCGCATCGCCTCAGTATGCCGGCTCCCCGGCTCACTCAATGTGATCCATGAAGGAGATACGATGAACGCAATTCCACCCGTCGATCTGGCAAGAACGCTCACCACTGCACTGCAGCTCACCGTGCCTCCGGTTGCAATGGCGTTTGTCGACTCTGTGCCGGCTGGCGTCAGCACGTTTGATGGCCAAGTTCCGGCAGGCTGCAGACTTTGGCAGGAAGCAACCAGCCATGTGTTTGCGACCGTGGCGCGTGACCACGAGATGTGTTCCATTGGCGTCTACACCCACAATCTAGAACGCTCGGCGGGAGTTCAGACCGATCTCCAAGACACGTTAAAAGTACTCGGCGATCTGACCTACGTTCGACCCGAGGACATGCCGTTCATCCCAGTATTGAAGCGTGAGGCAAAAGTAGTATTGTATGGTCCACTCGAATCGATACCGGTGGCACCGGATGTCGTCCTGTTGTTCGTCAAGTCAGACCAGGCACTTATTCTTTCGGAAGCGTCGCAGCAATTGGAACAGGGTTTGCCCCCAGCACTGGGCCGTCCTGCCTGCGCGGTGATCCCACAAGCCATCAACACGGGGCAGACCGCATTGAGTCTGGGTTGCTGCGGCGCTCGGGCTTATCTCGATGTGTTGACCCCGGATGTAGCTCTGTACGCCATTCCGGCGGAAAAGCTCGTCGCGTTCACAGAACGCGTCGAGGCGCTTGCGAAAGCAAACTCCATCCTGACCGAATTCCATGCGATACGCCGCCGCGAGTCGGAAGCTGGGAAACACCCGACGGTAAAAGAATCTCTCTCCGCTCTGTCAGCTGGATAACGTTGAGATCTTCATCTCACCATATTACACTTAGAACGAAACTGGCCGATTCAGCAGAACGCTTCGGAGAGCAACAGCCTGGTTCTGCTGTTCGTCTTTCGCAGAATATAGAAAGGTGAACGGACGGGTCTTGGCCTGTTCTGTGATCTTTGTAAGGAGAGAAAGAGGAGGAACACCCTTTTTTACAGGACCCTGGCCGATGAGGCTTACCCTTTCAACCCCATTCAGGAGGAAGCACCATGCTAAGACCAAATAGATGCTCTCTCACGATCACTACCATTTCTCTGATTGCGGCTATCCTGCTCGGAAGCGGCTGTGCAACAACTTCCCCTTCTCCATCTCAAACGTACAACGCCGAATTGGAGTATCTGAAATCGCTGCATCAGGCTGGTCCTGTTACTGAGCCTCAGCTCGTCGCCTTCTTGATGCAGCAGTTCATGAATGCCAATCAGCTGCACGCCGGCATCGCGTTCTACGAATCCTTCCTGCAAAAGCACGGAGGACAGCTTTCTCCCGAGCAAACAGGGCTATATTTGAGCGCCTTGGGCGTCCTGCGCGCCTCCTATGCCAATCAGGTGCCCCTATTGAGTCGAATCGCTTGGGTGAATAAGACGATCGAGATTCTCGAGCAGGCGCGGACTCTCACCAAGAACGAATACTTTCTCGTACGATGGATGATCGGCGTTGTCTATGCGCAGCTCCCCGAGCGATTCGACAAGGCCGAGGCCGCCTTGACCGATCTCACATGGTGTGTGGACAACATCGCGAAGGCACCTCATGTCGGTTGGCTGCGCGAGCCGTACTATCACCTGGCCGCGCTATACGATCGGGCCAAAGATTCACAACAGGCGCAAGCCTATTTGCAACTGAGCGGCCATGACGGCTTCAACAAACCACTCACACTGACTACGCCGTATGCGGTCAATGCCACCAAGGGCTTTACGTTCCATCCCAAGCGATTAAGAGAAATCGTTCCCGGCAAGATCTTTAATCTGTCGGGTTTTGAGTTCACCGAGTATTACTTCATCGTGTCAAAGGACGGCAAGGAGCTGATATCTATCGACGCTGGCACCCGGCCCGACGCGGCCCAGGCCGCTTACGAGTTCCTGCGACATCGCGTCCCTGACCTCCCCCCATTGACGACGGTATTGGTGACTCATAGCCACTGGGACCATATTGGCGGGCACCGTTATTTCCACGGTTTGGGGCATGTAAAGTTCTACGCCAGGGACAACTATCGTCAGGAGTTGGAGATCGTAGGCCCAGGCACGCGAGGATTTCGCTACTTTTTTGGCAGCGATTTTAAAGATGATTTCATTACTGATTTCAAGCCCGATATCACCGTCGGCAAGCGTACCGAAATCACCGTAGGCGGGACTCGCTTTGCGCTCATTCCAGTTCCCGGTGGAGAAACGATCGATGGACTCTTTATTCATGTGCCTGAGCACGACACGCTGTTCGTCGGTGATTTCATCATGCCGTATCTCGGCGCTCCCTTCGTTGAAGAGGGCGACGTCCCGGGACTCTTAGCCGCCATTGATGTCGTTGTCTCCTTAAACGCTAAGCACCTGCTCCACGGGCATGAGCCGCTCACGCGGATCTGGAGTACTGGGGGCATGCTCGCTAAGCTCAAAATCCATCTCGAATGGCTTTACCAAGAAACTCTGAAGGCTACCCGGAATGGCATGAGCCGAGCGGCGATCCATCATCAAAATCTGATGCCGCCATTCATCCGTCAGAATCCCGAGGTGCACTTCCCCTTTCTCGTCATGCGAGAGAATGTCATCAACCGAATATACGATCAGAACATCGGCTACTGGCAGCCCGACCTTCAAGGCATGGACCATCTGAGTCAGGAAGAGTTCGGTTTGTTATTGACGCATTACTTAGAGCGTTCAGAACAACAGCTGGTTAGTGCTATTGAAAACATGCTGGAGAGCGGCGACCACGCGCTCGCGGCACGCACAACGACATGGGCACTGACTCAATATCCGTCCAGTGCCAAGTTGCAGGAGCTTAGGAAGATTGCTTTCTTGAAGCAGAAAGAGAAATATCAAGAGCTAAGCCCCTTCAAGGTTATTGTGTACTCGGAGTCTATCCAGCATGGAACGCCACAGTTGCAGCATCCCCTGCCTAAGAAAGGCATGGAGCCGGACGCTCCCTAATGTCGCTGTAGTGCCCAACTTAATATTCGAACAGGGAGATGAGCCATGTGTATGCAGGAAACCTAAGTCAGTGATAGTAAGAATGTCGGGGACAGAAGACGATCCTCTGCATCTGGAGGGCTCATCAAGGCAAGGACCTCGCGTACGGAGAAATCCGATGTGCTGGAAAGACGGGCGAATGCAAGGGCGAGATGACGTGGGTCTGGGGAAAGGGCGGATTTAAGAGCATAACAGGGACGACGCCGTTCGTCGCCAGTATCTTTATTGAAGGGCAGAAAGAGGGCGAGATCTACGGAAGTGCACATTGGCCGAACTTGACCTATTCGCTGCCGTAAGGGTTCAAGGCTCGCCACCGCGCAGCAGAGCCTACACGGCCTGGTTGTGTTTGCGTATAGCATGCGGCTGGCGTCTCCGTCTCGGTGCGCAGCCTGTGCAGCTCGAGGCAGGACCTACGCTGGGGTGTTCTGGTTCTTTGTCAGCCACGCTGAGAGCAGCCCGGCTTCAATCCAGCCGTCATGATGATCGATGTGCTTGAAAAAAATGATAACGGACTGAGTGCCTGGTATCTGGGAAGATAGCCGTGAAATCGCCCTGTCTCTCCGCGCAAGCGACGGAAAAGCTCTGTGGGAAAGCCGAAATCTCGCTGGCCTGCGCGTCTGGACAATAGGTGTAGATCCCGCCGGATGCTCAAAAAATTCGTCAGCAAGGCCGTAGCGAGTGAAGGCCCGAATCGTACCCTTGCGGTACGTTGAGGGTCTGAACGATGCGAGAACGCCGCTGGCGGACTTTTGGGGCATCCGGTTAATCGAACACCACGGTTTTTCTGCCATACACCAACACCCGTCGTTCAACATGGCGGCGCACGGCGCGGGCCAGCACAATCTCCTCCAGATCCCGCCCCTTCCTCACCAGATCATCGACGGTATCCCGGTGGCCCACACGCATGACGTCCTGCTCGATGATGGGGCCTTCGTCCAGATCTTCTGTGGCGTAGTGTGCGGTCGCTCCGATGATCTTCACGCCCCGGTCGTAGGCCTGCCGATAGGGATTGGCGCCGATGAAAGCCGGCAAGAAAGAGTGATGGATATTGATGACTGGACAGCCGACCTGCGAGAGGAAGGTGCCGCTGAGGATTTGCATGTAGCGGGCCATGACTACGAGCTCGATACGGAGGTCTTTCAGTAGAGAAAGGACTTGTTGCTCCTGCTGTGGCTTGGTCTCCTTGGTCACGGGGTAGACGGAGAAGGGAACTTTGAACAGCTCGGCCCATCCGAGGCAAGTATCGTGATTGGAAATAATCACGGGGATGTCGATGTGCAACTCGTCTCGCTTGTGCCGTTGGAGCAGATCTGCCAGACAGTGATCCTGTTTAGAAACCAACATTGCAACTCTCGTTCGGCGACTTGAAGGACGAACCTCATAGCGCATCTCGAAGGTTTTCGCGACCGGGGCGAAAGCGGCGTCGATCTCATCGGGCGGAATCTGCAAACCCTCTGCAGCAAACTCCATACGCATGAGAAACTCGTTCGTCTCTTCATCGGTATGATGGTCTGAATCGAGAATGTTCCCACCGAAGTCGTGAATGAACCCTGAGACCCGTGCCACAATACCTCTGCGATCCTTGCAATGGATCAGAAGGACGACAGATTCCTTTGGGTGAGTCATCGTGGGCCTATCTTTCGGATGAGAGCGGTCAGTACAAGTGTAGCAGGAGAGGGAAATGGCGTTAACAAGTTGTTGAAACAGTGTTGAGGTATGCAGGAAACTAAAAAGCCAGCCGGATGCTCAAAAAGACCGTCCAGCAAGGCCGCAGCGAGAGAAGGCCCGAGGCGTACCCTCTGGGGTACGTTGAGGGTCTGAACGATGCGAGAACGATGCT
>ERZ1292625.2035-Hain-H41-01um-R1-2035-length-20290-cov-111_pt1 | contig 20290 bp, 34 predicted proteins | sample MGYA00564400_ERZ1292625 | MGnify/ENA primary metagenome ERZ1292625 (study PRJEB36523, sample SAMEA6512639) | groundwater metagenome | collected 2019-01-08 | study: AquaDiva: Metagenomics assemblies of 32 groundwater samples
AACGATTTCATGGTTTCCTCGTAGTGTGCTTTCGACTTGGTACTAGTACGTAACTCTCTTGTGTGGATTGGCGACCACTTAAGGAATCAACCTAGCTTGACGTGGTATCTGGTTTCTTGTCTAATACAGCCTCGCTAACCGGAACCTCTTTCCATGTCCTACCGTGTCGATCTGGTGAAAAAGTATTGGCATCCTCGCACACATAAACAGATCTCCGAAGCAAAAGCGAAAGCGTACAACAAGCGAGCGAAGAAAAAAATCATCGCGCAAGCTTGGCTTGTGGTAAGGCATACGGTCGGATCTCCTGATGTGTACACGAAGGAGCAACTGAAGCTGCAAAAGAAGCTAGCCGGACGAGTGCTCTACAGTGCCCGCCTAACCTCTCGCGCTTCCGTCTTAAAACTCACCGACCTACGAGAAAAACGAATCAGGGAAATACTCGCGTCTCATCGCGTATTCTCGAAACTCTATGATGACTTTGAAGTTGCCGGGGATATCCAGCGGCGCGGAGCGATACGGATTGCAATCAGTGGGATGAGCGATGGTAGGCGGATACGTGAAATTATCCATCTTGCGTTTCATCGGTCGATTTGGGAATTGAGTTTTTCTAACCGAGAGTTAGCCTATGAATCATTTAAGGACTGGCTCGTAGGGGTTATTTTATCAAACTTGAGAAGGAGAGGGTTACGAACCTCAAATAAGAAGCAATCCGATTTCCGCATTGAAGGGATGCTCAAGAACCGTGAAGGGATGCTTGGCATGTTGGAACTGTCTACCACGCCAAAGAAGAAAGCGGAATGGATCAAGCGGATTGCATGGGCAACGGATGCGATTCGCCAACAGAAGAAGGCGAAGCATTTGACTTCCGTTACGTTGAAGATTGAGAAACTGTTGTGAGTGCACAAAGGAATGAATGGGTCAAGATTGAGTGGAACCGGCAAATAGAACTACGAGGTTCGATGTGTCTTCATTGCGATTCAATCTACGATCTTGAATTCGCACACACGGAAGCGACTGAGTGCAGAGGTATGGGTCGAGGGAAAAGTAGGCGATTGGCCGACATACGAAAAAACGCTGATAAGTATATTTTGCTCTGTATGACCTGCCATGATCTCTTTGACGGGAGAGCCCCCCGAAGGAGACAGCAAGAGGCGATCCGGTGGGGATAATCCGCTGTAAAAAGGTGAAGCCGATCACGAAGGTCTGGGTGTTCGATACCGAGGACAATTCTGCCGGCACGGTCTACTGGATTAACTTCTACGACGGTCAAAAACACTACCCCTTCTCTTCCCCACAAGATGCAATCCCGTGGCTTCTAGAACAGTCCGGGGAGTTCTGGGCCTGTAATCTAGAGTACGATCTGATTAACACCTTCAATGTGTTGTTAGATCAAATGTGCGTCTTGACGTATGGCGGATTTGGTCTACTCAAGGCGACGGTCTACGGTAAACCTATCAAGTTTTTCAACACGTTACGCCATTGGCCGTTGTCGGTTGAGGAAATGGGGGTGCGGTTGGGATACCCCAAGCTCCCGTTTGAACCTACCAATCTCACCTACTGCCAGCGGGACTGTGAAATCACCTTTCGCTTTGTGCATGAAATGCTCGAACGCTACAACCAGCTAGGAATGGATCAGGTCGGTGCGACGTTGCCTTCGACAGCGCTCAAGTTCTATGTGAAGAGGTTTTGTAAGGTGCCGTATGAGCGGCATCCCTCGCTTGATTTGTGGAACCGTCTGGCCCGCTCTCGCTATGGTGGACGCTGTGAGGTCTTTCATACCTACCCGGTCGAAACGACTGTCCATGAGTATGACATTAACTCCTCGTATCCCTCTGCGATGCTCATAGAGGAATTCCCTAGGGTAGAAACGGTCAATCCCTCTGTGAAAGATCCTGACTTTACGAAAGGGGGGGTGGTGTGCTGCACGGTGAAGTCGCCGGATCAGGAATTTCCGGTGCTCCCCTATAAACATCCAGAAACGCGAAAGCTGTTATTTCCCGTAGGGGTTTTTTCAGGAACCTGGACGTATCCTGAGTTACGGCTTGCGTTCTCGAAGGGGTACACAATTGAAAAGGTACATGACGCAATCGAGTACGAAATGCAACCCTCACCCTTCGCGGAGTATATCCGATTCCTCTATGATCTCAGGATGAGTTTCAAAGGGAAAGACGAGTTGATGGTGTATAAGCTCAAAAATGTGATGAATTCCACGTTTGGGAAGTTCGGGGAAGAAGGAGAGTTACAAGTTATCTCTAGGGGTAAACGTCATACGCTCTCGCAGACACCTTCACACTCCAATATGATCTGGGCGTCGTATATTCTGGCCTATGGGCGGATCAACCTCTATAAGTATATGACCTTAGCTAGCATGAAAGGGCAATTGCTCTATGTTGATACGGATTCGGTGTTTGTGCGGGCACGTCAGAAGCCATTCGGGGAGGGATCCAAGGAATTGGGCAAGTTGGCTCTCAAAGGCACCTATCATTACGCACATTTCAAACTGCCCAAGCTCTACCGGGTTGATGATTCGTATAAAGCCAAGGGGGTACCCCTGGATAAGCGTCAAGCTGATATGCAACACCTGAAAAAAGAATTCTTCTATGATGGAATCGCAGAGTTTCAGAAGCCCTACCGATGGATGGAGTCAAAGAAGCTCCATGAACAGGCCAACGTGTGGCGGGAAGTCACGAAATCGTGTAACTCTACGTATGATAAGCGAATTATGACGGGTGATGGTAACACATGGCCGTTATCCATTGACGCTCCGGGGGTTATCAGGCAAGTAAGAACACGTAGAAACAGGGTTGCGTAACCCCTACGGAAGAGGGGTGGACAGAGTAGAATGTCGGTGGTACAGTTCAATCATGGCTGAGATTGAAGTACATAACGATGGAGAAGGAAAGCGGGTCATGGTCTCCTATCGCAATGACCCGTCAAAAGCATGGAAGGATCTGTTGACGTTGACCGCAACCGAAGCGTTGATATTCTCCCGGATTCTTGTAGAGCGGGTCTCGTTTTGCAGAGAAGGCGAGCAGGTGAAAAGGATTAATCCGAAAGTATTCAAGCTTCACGCGAAGGGGGGAGTATGAGCGTGGGAACACTCACGATTCAGCTTCCCTCTCGCGCCTGTTGGTGGATTAAGGCGATAGCGAAACGTGAGAAGTACAGTGTCAATGAAATGGTTCTAGAGTTGTTGCTGAGACAGTTGACAATTACTCCGGGGGTCGATCTCAGCCGGTCGCCGGATATATCTACAGAGGGGGGAAGCGATGAGTAAAGACACGAAGAAGGGAAGCGAGTCAAAGGGGGAAGTGGTTGAAGTGTCGAATGAGAGGACTGTGGTGTCAAAAGTTCGCGTGACACCGGCTGCGTATGTCGATCAAGGGGTTGACGTAACTTCTATGGAAGGACTGCCAGAGGAGTTCAAGCGGGCGGAAACCTTGTCAGGGTTCCCCCCTAGCCCCAAGTTTGAGAAGCCGGGGGAAGCGTGCTTTGGATACTTCGTGCAGATGCGGGAGAATATCGGTCCTAACGCGTCACGGCTGTATGAGCTGGCCGTACCTCGTCAAGGAGAAGATCCGTTGACGGTGGCCGTGTGGGGAAGCGCAGCGCTTGACCGGTTGATGGATTCCGCCTTCCCGAAGATCAAGTCCGGGGATAAGATCGGGATTATCTTCCTAGGTGAGAAAGCGACGAAGCGGGGGTTGAATCCTGTCAAGTTGTTTGCGCTCAAGGTGGTGAGACCGGAAGGTGTGGCGACAAATCTGAGTGCGGCTTAAGAGTTTCCTTAAGATGATGTAGCTAATCATCTAGTCTATTGTAACTGTGGAAGCGGGTACAATAGGTCTCAGACTTCCGAGGCAAGGAAACACGGTGGACGGTGGGAGTCAGTAAGGCTTTGAGTGGGCTAACTGGCTCTCACCGGAAACTGTGAAGAATCAAGAAGGAACTATCATGCACTGGTCTTGCTTCATCTACATTTCGGCGGCGGTGGTGATTGGATTGATCTGGGGAGTCGTGTTGGTGGTGGTCAGTGTGCTTTATTTCAGACCGGTCAAGGGCCCGTCAGCCGGAGTGTCGAATCACAAAGAGCTAATGAAGGTGAAATGTTATGAAACTCATTGAAATGAAAAACAAACTTGAGCAGATGTTGATGGAACAGCCTACCCTGGCGGATATGCCGTGTTTCATCTTGTTAGGAAGAGATCCAAACGCGCCGTGTTTGATTCGCCTCTGGGCCTCGCTCACAAGTACGCTCTACCGTACTATACCTGCTTTTCTCGGACGGTATGATAAATGCCTGAAAGCATACAGCTTGAGTCGTGAAATGGAAGTCTGGCAACAGGAACATGGGACGAAGATCCCGGATTAAGAAACCGACAGCTAGGAGGTTTCTCTTAGGGGGGATATGAACCAACAAACGAACCAGAGCACGGTAGGTCCGCCTTCTCCCCGAAGCGTGAAGAATTTCAAGTCGGCAAAGAGTCATAGCTTGCATGTAGGGCGAATCACCTACGAGTGGAAATTTTGGACCGGCTATTGTTTCTTTCTGCCACGGTATCAGTCGGAGGCGACAGAGCTGATGTTTGAGGGGGCGTGCCGGTGGACTCGTTGCTACTGGCTCACGTTCGGATTCTCGAAGATCACCCAATAAGAAAGGACATCCAATGAGCGCGGCAATCGAACTGAGAGAAAAGGATAAATCGAGGACTCATATCGTGGAAACGGTTGATGTTAAGATTGCGGATGGGGGCGAAGCTGTCGCTGACACGTTGACGCAAATAGGAGAGCGAGCGATTGACGCGGGCATGGTGATTCTTTCCACCACGATCAGCACGAATACCTACATGGGTATATCTAATGTGGGCCTTCCCGATGGTGCGCGTCTAGTGGTTACGATCATTTGTCACTGGCAGAATAGGGAAACGCTTGAGTCGATGCATCGACAGAATCAGTTGATGGGTCAACCTGGACCTCGGAGGACACAATGAAGCCAGCGATTAAGTTACCCTATATAGATCATCGGTTGATGAGTGGTGATCTGAACGATTTCATTACACCGAACCCTGAAATCGAACGGTTGGCTGCGTACAGAGAGAAGAGTCAAGCCTGTATCGCGTTTATCACCTACCTGGAAGTCTTAGGATGTGTCATCCAACCGCCGAAGGATTATAGTTTCAATCTTCGGACTGCCCTTTGTGAGTTTTTCGGTGTGAATGAGACCGTGCTACAGAAGGAAAAACTGAACCTGTTAGGAGCACCATGCCAAGAAAAAAAGTAGATTATAAACCGGCTGACTTGACGAAAGATCCGTTGCCCGGATTGACGGATACCATGCTCCCAAGCGACCCGGATGACGATGAGTTAGACGATGTATTCGGGGAATTCCCCCAAAACGAAGCCTGTCTTGAGTTGTTCAGAACGAGCCAGCAAGGCGGAAGGCCGGTGTTCTTAGAGAACATCATGCCGTCTGTGTTCTCCTTTGGCTACGTGACAGAGCATTATGGCGGCGGGCGCTACATTGCTCGCGGGAAGTACAAGGATGGCACGATTGAGCGACGGGCATTCGAGATTGAAGGCGACCCGTTTCCCGTTCAAAGAAAAGCGCCGAACCGAGACACGTATGCAAGCCAAAGGGCGACCGAGCAAGAGTTGCCGCGTCGGGTGAACATTGACCCTGTGACAGCGGCAGAAACTGGCGGGAATGAACTCGCAGCAGCCATGATGACGATGATGAAAACGATGATGCTTGAGATGAGAAGTTCAGAGACGGAGTTTCTTGCGAAGATGAAACTGTATAAGGATATCTTCGGACAGGGCGAACGGAAGGAAGCGCCCTTAGATCAAGCCCTGTCCATGCTCAAGCAAGGAATTGAACTCGGCCAGATCAATAGCGGAGATGGTGGCGGTTCGTCGATTTGGTTGATGGCGCTCGATAAGCTGAAAGAACCGCTCACAAAGATTGTCGATACCATCCAGGTTGCGGTCACTCAGAACAAGCGGGCGCTCCCGAACGTACCGATTCAACCCGTCCCTGAAGGTCCAGGCAATCCGCCTCCTCCTCCTACGGAACCACAGAAAGAGGAATCTATGATATTGGGAGCCATGAAGAGTCTCTTACCGGTGTTGACCAATGGAGCGGCAAAAGGGTCCGACCCAGATCTCTATGTGGACTTCCTACTTGACCAATTGCCAAGACCTTTCTATAATCAAGCCCTGTCTTGGTTGATGGAGCCGGATTGTCTTGAGCAACTTGCGCAGAAAGAGCCGGGTATCAGGTACCAGCAAGAATGGTGGTCGGCGCTTCGTTCGGGGTTGGTCTCGGCGCTTAATGAGGAGTTAGGTCATGGCTCTGAATCAGTACAGCCTCAACCGGCTAGCGACCCTGCAACCGACCGTTCAGCCGATCTTTAAGGCCTTCCTTGATGCCTGTCAAGCGGCGGGTATCCCGTGCGAGATCGTGCAGGGTACCCGCACTCATGCAGAGCAAGCGGATATTTACAACGATGGGCGAACGGAGCCGGGTCGCGTTGTGACGAATGCGAAGCCGGGAGATTCTTATCATCAATATGGGTTAGCTGTTGACGTGGTGCCGGTCGCCTATAAAAATATGAAGGATTGGAATCCCGAAGGACCATACTGGGCAAAGATTGGCGCGATAGGGAAGGGTCTTGGGTTGACATGGGGCGGGAGTTGGCCGAAGCCGGATAAACCCCACTTCCAGCTTACGGCAGCGCCACTCGCGGAACTCAAAGCCTACTGGGAAAAATTTAAGCAAGTGATGCCGATTGAAATTACGCCTACGGTTGCGGGAGGGGCTATCATCCTATTGATTGGGTTGGTTATCGTCATGTTCTATGAACCGCTGAAGGAGAAGCTAGGACTGTGAAACGCTTCGGACATACACGGTCTTTTCTTAGGACACCGGTTCAAGGATTTCCATTGAGGTATTTCCCTGGTTGGAACTTTGGCACGTTGTTACAGGTGAAGCATGAACCTTGAAGGCACACGCCACAATGAGCATGAGTATTCCTGGATGTGCTGGAAGGTTCCGGCTGGATTGACGCGACAAGCAGCCATTGAGTATTTTTTGACGAAGGTGAAACCCTCGACATACACGTTTGAGACGATCAAATATCACCCTCGGACGGGGACTGTCAGGACATGCTAAAAGAAATTCGACACTCCGAGCGTCGTGTCTCATGCTAAGCGTCTTTCCTCAATCAGGCGGGGAACAAGGGGTACGGCAGACTCTTGCGAAGATGGCTGAACTTGCGAATGGGTCTGCGCTTGACCCGGCGATACGCGATCAAGCCGCGCTCGCCATTGCTGGATGCCCTCGAGGGATGAAACCCTGTCACGTACAAGCGATTCTCCAATGGGTTCATCGTAAAGTGAGATATGTGGCTGATCCGACAAAACATGAATTACTGCATGATCCTCGATTACTCGCTAGGGCGGTTGCGCTAGGGAAATATGTCTACGGGGATTGTGATGATATGAGCATGTATATCGGGGCGATGTTATTATCGGTCGGTTTGCATCCGTCGTTTCGGGCAGTCGGATACAATCATAAACCGCTGTCTCACGTCTATGTGGTCTGCGAGGGGATGAAGCTTGATGCGGCAAGAGACTTGTGGAATCCGGGGCTGAATCTTCACACTGAAACCTCGGCAATCGAGTTGCCGGTTTAAGAGGTTCCCATGTACATGAAACCTGTTCGCGCAAGCCGGGTGCCCTACATTGTCAAGCGAGCCATGCCCGCCGGCGGAACCTATATGGGTGAAGATGCCCTGTATTACTACTGGATGAATCCACAGGCAACGAACCAGCTTGGCGGAATGTTCGATAACATCGGGAATATGTTTAGCCGGATGGTGAAGTTTACGCCTAAGAGTTTTACCCCCGGTAACATCTATAAGGGGTTCATCAATACCACGTTGACGGTTGCGACGGGCGGTCTCTACCAAGTGCTCCCGAAGAACATTAAAAAGAGCGTCTACGAAGTGGGGAAAGTGGCGGTGCCTGTGATAGCAGGAGGAGTGCTCGCGTATACGGCAGGTCCGGCTGTATGGGGGATTCTTGGACCAAAGCTTGCACAAGCGGGGAGCTTGCTCAAGAGCGGAGCCGGGTCGATCATGCAGATGGTGACAGGTGGGAAAGGTGGAGGGAGTCCGCAACCGGGAGAGGGGCAAGGCTACGGTGTGCTCCAAAGCAGCGGGTCCGCTGGTTCAACAGGTTCAGGGGTACTTGAGACCGCCTCACAGACCATCCAGGTTGGTGGACAGTTGATGAACCTCATCGGGAAGCTCCCTCAGAACAAGCAAGCGGAAGTGGCGGAAATGTTAACACCTGAACAGATTGCCTACATGGAGCGTACCGGGCAGATTCCGCCTGAACTCCGAGGGTACTTCGATCAGTTGGCAAAATCTTCGTTCGGTCCTCAAGGGGAGACAACCGGAAGCGCCGGACTGTATAACCCGTTTCAGTCAGCGCCAGCCGGACCCGTGCAAGCGGGGATGCTTGGAGAGATCAACCCGATGATGTTGGCTGCGTTTGGGTTGCCGGTCTTGTTCTATATGATGTCAGGAAAGAAATAATGTACCCCTCTCTGGGTAAATTCAACGTTTCGATTACAGACCCCGATTGGCCCGCCTCCATGACCTACACGGCGGAACCGCCGGTTACGGTCAAACATTCCATGAACCCCTGGCAGACGGAGCGAGAGCGAGAAGTCTGGCTTGCGGAAGAGAAATCATGGAAAGGAATTCTACCGAAGCAAGCGAAGTATCGTGAATGGGTCCATAAAATCAAGGTGCTTATTTCACAGTTGAACGGACAAGTGAGCGAGCTTGAACGCACAACCGGACAAAAAAGCGGGATGGGTATAGCGACCTATGGGACCATGCTCTACTCGCTGGCAGGTGGGCCGTATGCGTGGGTTGCGGCCATTGCGAAGATGGGTGTGGATATGATTATCGGGATTTCAACGAAGAAGAGGGCAAAGAAGATTCAGGCTCGAATCGAGGCGATGATCGCGCAAATTACGCAAGCCTATGCGGCAAATGAAGTGATTAAAGGCGAGATTGAAGGGTTGATTCGAGTAGCTGAAGGCATCCGCGCCACGCAACCGGCCAGAGCGAAGGCAGCGGTAGACCAGTCGGAGGGGTTCTATCTTAAACGATTAGAGCTTGACCGGACCCGCGCCACTGTGTTACAAGAGCGTAACAGGCAAGCTGCCTTCCTACCACGAAGACCGACCGGAGGAGATTATGCGACGATTTGACCGTGCTGTTGGCCGACAAGCCCAAACTCTCGGTTGGATGCCGCTGATTGATTGGGGATGGAAAGCGCCTGAACGTCTACCGGAATCTCCCTACGTACAAAATTTCTGGAATGCCGGTGTCAATATGGCCTACGGAGGGCGCGAGAGGATTCCCGTTGTCTCGCGTCGATCAGGCGGGGATACCACGCTGAAGCCGCGCCGTAAGCGCTCATGGTTCTTTGGCGCTCACCCTGAAGTATCGCCAACCAACCTGGATAGAGCCACTATTTACATGCAGTATGGGAACCATCATGGGGCGAAGGCTGAACTTGGCGACTTGTTTAACGATATCATGGGGGCGGTGGTCCCTGGATGGTCTGAACGTCCGCAAGCGTTAAAGAATCTTCAACTCAAGGTGGACCCGGCAAAGGCGCTAGCTGCCGTGCAGAAGATTGCGCCTGGTGCTGGTGGGCAAGCCGTGTCCGCAGCGAATGCGGCGGGCTTGAATGTCTACGCAAACACCCCGGCAGGGAAGGTGCTCATTACACCGGAAATGGCGCAAGGGGCCTACAAGAACTACCCGATGTATACCGAGGCGATGGAAGTAGCCGGGAGTATCCTTGACTCTCCAATGACGTTGTTGGCTATTGGCGGGATTGGGTTAGGACTGTTTTTGATGCTCAAAAGGTGACTTGTGCATTTAGGCGAAGCTCAGATATCAGTAGGCTCTCAAGGCGGCGATGTGAAGCGCCTTCAAGAAATTTTGTCAGGCGGCGGGTATAATGTTGGACAGATTGACGGAATTTTTGGCCCTCAGACCTTGGCGGCGGTCAAATCCTTCCAGGTGTCTAAAAGCATCCTCGCTGATGGGATAGTTGGACCTCAAACGTGGGCAGCGCTCTTTGCGCCACAGGCTCCGAAGGAACCTGTCTATTTGCCGGCTCAACAGTCAGCCTCTTCTATCTTTGAGCCGAAAATCATTATGGTAATCGGAGCGGCTTTAGTTGGATTGTTGTTGATCTCTGCGAGGAAGTAACATGAACTTCCCTTCTCTTGCCAGTGCCGAAGACTATCTCAAAAACACCCTACAGGATTTCTATAACCAGCGTGGGGTGTTGACGAACCGCCTCACAAAGATTGCGCGGTTGAAAGAGATTGCGATTAAAAACGGAGATCAGCAAACCATCGGACAGTTGATTGTCCTTCGTTCAGGTGTGATGAATCTCCTTCAAGAGCAATACGATCTTGAAACACGGCTGGATCCGTATCGTATCTATCTTGGGGTAAGACAGTGGACCCCTCTAGGTGTTTTCCCCTTGGTATTGGCTGGCGGCGCGGCGGCGGTCGCGGCTTCGCTGTACCTGTACTATGAGAAATTGCAAAACCAAGCGAAGGCGCTTGATATGGTGGCGAAGGGGATGCTCCCAGCCGATCAAGCAGAAGCCATTTTGAATCCTGGATTCTTCTCTGGCATCGGTGGATCATTTGCGCAAGTAGGGATGCTGATAGCTGGCGGGTTAGGATTGTATTTGTTCTTTTCACTACGGAGGAGTTGACCATGTTTGGGAAAAATAAAAAGAACGAAGGAGTCGAAGGAGTGGAAGCGGTTGAAACGGTCTCGGAAGATGTTCCGCATACGGTTGAGCAGCGCCTTGCAGAGTTGGAGTTGAGAGTTGATCGGTTGATCCGTAAGAACTGTCTCCTTGAGTCGGCAGAAGGATAAGACCATGAGACTCGTTAAAGGTTCCCCTGAAGCCAGGGCATGGGCAGCCCGCATGCGGAAGGCGCGGAAGATTCGTAAAGCCGGGCGTCATGCTGAACGGAAGTTTTTCGGGCCGCGTGGAATACTGACGAGGGCGAAGGCGAGAAAGAACCCTCTCGCAGTATTCTCCCTCGGCAATCCCCCAAAGCGTATCAATGCCGGTATCGCCGGAGTCGTGTATAATATCTGCCACGAGATCCGGGCAGAAAAAACCGGCTTCAAAAAAGGGCTGTACCGGCATCCATTCGACCGGAAAAGTGGGGTCCAGATTCTAGCGCTTGACAATGGGGATCTTCTTGTTCATAGTACGCGCAAGGTGAGGTTATGGAAGCCGTCTTAGAGCATGTTCATATCGACATTTACGGAAATGTCATTGTTGATCTTACAAAAGCCTCAGCAATTCGCGTTCGCGGATTGGATAAAAACAACGAGTGGAAAGAGTACTTGCTTCGCGTGTCTGAGTCTGGTAAGTTGTCCCTAGTATAAAAACGAACTCGAAAGTTCGTTTTATCTTTTCACACATAGCTTCTCAACGTAGGCGGGATTTCCCGCTCGCAACAGGAAGGCCAGTTGATTCCGAAAGGAGTTGACTGGTCTTTTTTGTTTTTCCATAAGAGGGTTGAATTGTTCAACCCTCGATACTACGAGGGCTTCATGTTTCCCACAGAGCAAGCCTGGATGATTAACCCTCATAAAACCCGGTCGCGCCGGAAGGCACGCCGAACGAAAGGAGTGTCTGTCATGGCACGAAGAAGGAAGCGCAGTCGATCACGAAAAGGACGGATGCCCGCAGGTCTGGCGCGATATTGGGCAGCGAAGGGGCGTGGAAAGGCGAAGGCGAATCCTGGACGGAAGCGCCGAAGACGTGCAACGAGTCATTCTCCTATCGCAAGGTCACGACGGAAGCGGTCTTACGCGGTAAAGGGAAGGCGTCATAGGTCGTATAGGCCTAACCCTGGCTTCTCGATGCCCTCGACCGGCTTCCTGATGGACGCGGCAATGGTCACGGGCGGATTCTTTGCCACACGGTTTGCAGCCGGGATGGTGCTCCCCATGCTCCCGATGGCAGACATGCCGATTGTCCGTATAGCGGGCAAGGGCGCGGTTGCCTGGGGCTTAGGCTTCCTTGGCGGCAAGTTCCTCGGAGCCAAGGCCGGTCAGTTGATCCTCTTGGGCGGCATGGTCGAAGCGTTATCCGATGCAGTACGGACCTACGTTGCACCATTCGTCCCGGCGCTCGCAGCCGATTCGATGGGAAGCTACTCCTCGATTGGAAGCTACCCGAACCTGAGCGCCTATGACTCTCCGTATTCGGTGAGCGCGGCGGAGCAAGGGTACGACGAGTAGACCTGACAGATAGGAAGGTCTACTACGTTCTCAGTAAGGCGAAGCTGTCCGGCCTGATATAGAACAGGGCAGCGCTATTTATCCCAATACGAAACGGAGCACACCATGCCACAACAGCACCCGAAAGGGGTTAAAACGATCCAAGACTTGACCGCTGGAATTACACCGATGCTGCCAGGTCAGCCGGAACGGATTCCGTGGACCTGGTTTGATACGCAAACCTATGTCTCTGGTACTACGGTACGCCTGGATTTCTTCCAAACGGTCGCCACGGACAAGACCTTGAGCAATATGGTGGCGGCAGGGCAGATCCCCTCGCCACAGTTCTTCGATCTGTATCATTGTTCCATCGCCTACCTGATTCCGTTCAGCGCAACGGTACCGATCACGGCTCAGCCCGCGCTGACAGGTGCCTTGAACGATGTTGACCGGCTCTCTCAGGGAGCGGCATCGTTTGAAGTGGCGAATAAAGCCTACTGGCAAGGCCCTCAGTTGTCGCTGCCTTGCGGCGGTGGCCCCCATGCCAATCTCGCCTTCACGTCGAACGGTACCGCAGCCGATTCCTTCAGTTCGACCGCGCAGTATGCGAATAACGGGAATCCGGACCTTCGGAACCGGTACAACTTTTGGGGTGATATCACCCTCCCGGCGAACCAGAATTTCCTCTGGTCGCTTACGTGGTCTGCCCCCTTGACCTTTGCGCCGGCCACAAACCGGGGCATCAAGGTCTGGATGGATGGGTATTTGTATCGGAGAGTGCTGTAATCGAGAGTTGTGTAGCTCCTTCGGGAGCTGCCCCCCGGCGCGGGGTGAGGCGACCCTTCGGGGCTGTCCCCCGCGCTCCCCTTTCCTAAAAATTTAATGGTATTCATGGCGAGTACCACGAGAAGGAGATTCCATCATGGCCGACGAAGATCGTATCATAGAAATCATTGCACAGCGGTTAGGGATGAAGAGCGCTCAAGCGCGGAAGCTGTTCACACTGGACCCGTTCACCTTCCCGATAAACTTTCTTCCACTTGGGGCGTCAAACTCGGCCACCGATCAATTTATCACGCAAGCCGATAGCGGGTTTGCCATTGTGAAAACCTCGTTCACGATTGCATCGAACGTGAATGTGTTGGTCGCCAACATTTCAGACACGCCGAAGTATGCCCCGCAAGTCGTGACCCTCTCAGACTCCGGGAGCGGGCGAGACCTGTCGAGCGGTCCCGTGTCAATCAATACCTACTTCGGCAGCGGAGAACGCCCCTTTATCTGGTGCAAGCCGAAGGTGCTTGACCCGAACAGCACGTTTACGGCCAGAGTGCAAAATCTGGTTGCAACCGACTTCAATATCCGGTTATCATTCCATGGGTTCAAGATCTTCGGAGATGTCTCCGCATTTCGCGGACGATAACACCTAAGAGGCGCTAGGAGTTTCAACACTCCTAGCTGTCGTGTCGAAATGGCTGGTAAATACTTAGACACCGAAATTGCCTTCCGTGGGCCGATCCCGGAAGATATTCTTTCTACCGGTATTAAGGGGAGACAGACAAGCTGGTACGACCCCTATGACGCGAGGGACAGGGAAACTAACCGACAGCTTGATAATAACCAGCTTCTTAGCTTCATCCTCAAAAATACTGACATTGACATTCTCCTACGCACATTAGGGAATGCCTTTTTCCCAAGGCAAATAACCGTAGGGACTTCTCCTACCTTACTGGTTAGACCAAACCGCACACCACGCGGATATATCTTCGTGAACCCTAACACTACGGTATCCGGTGTAGTCACCGATGTAGTGGTGTTTGCGGCGGGTACCGTGTTTCCCGTTGGTGTCACGAATAGCGCGTCAATCAACGTGGCTGGTCATGGTGGTGCTGCCTTTATCTTCAATATCACGGAATCCTCAGCCGGACCCGTCACGGTCAATCTACAAACGCAAGATCCGATTTCTGGCAACTGGGTGACAGCGCAAGCCGATATCTTTGCCGGAGCGCTCGCGGTTGGCACTTATTATGCGAACGTGGGTGGTATCGGGATAGATGAAAATGCCCGGTTGGTTGTGACTGTGGCAGCGGATACGCTGACAGGCTCTATTGCAGCCATTCTCAAGCCCGCCCTTGCCGGGACCGTCTCAGGCCCTACCATCTTCTTAGGAAATGAAGATGTGACCACAACCTTAGGCTTTCCCTTACTCTCCGGTCAACGGGAAACACTTTACCTGAAAGAAAACACCCCCCTCTATGGAATCGCGGTTGCGGCAACAGACTTACGGCTCTTTGAACTGCAATGAGTGTGTGGGGAGCTATCTTGTTAGCTGTGCTTGTATTTTCGAGTGGGGTGATGGTAGGATCATCGCAATCGATATGTTTTCCTGATCCGCAAATTAAAATGAGGTTGTCGCCGTGAAACAAAAACTGCTTTATGGGCTTTCAGCGCTTGCGGTCTCAATGGTGATATTGATATCGCTAACCGCTATTGGGCGTACAGCGGTCACGGACCTGGCCGGTATCGCTGTCGCGCAATCTGGGGCCTTGTGGAAGAATGTTCGGGATGCTGCTGTCGGTGATAATCTTACCGATGGAATCATGGCATCCGCCTTGATGATGTTCGATGGAACGAACTTTGACCGAGCGAGAGGGGATATCACAAACGGTCTTGACGTAGATGTGACGCGCTTAGCCGGAGCCGTTACCCCCACCGACGCATTCTCAAATCCGACCAATGCGCTCAATGTCTTTTCTCTAGGGGGAATCTTTAACGGGACTACATGGGATAGATGGAGAGGTCAAACATCCCCTATTCAAGGGGTAACGCTCCTCAATTCTGAAACGACAAGCGCCGCTGACACGACGTTGACTAAAACATTGACAGGGGTTGCCGGAACTCGTATCCATATCTATAAGCTCAAATCGAATTGCAGCGCCGGGGCATCCTCTCTTTCGATTACGGACAACGCGGTAGGAATCTATTCAACCCTTGCAGGAAACACGATTCCACAAGTCCCACGTTCTTACGACGAGACGTGGCCGACTGGTCTCACGATTTCAACCGGGTCAAACGCTGTTGTATCTATTTTGACGTGTGGAGCTGGCAATACTAGCACGCTCACACTTGAAGCCGATCAATTTTAATCGAGGTTAGAACCCTATGAAGCGTATACTACTCATAGCTGGATTACTTCTCGCTTGTTTAAGCGTGCTTCCTTCCAGCCATGCCGCACAAATCGCCTGTGGGGCAGGGCTTGGATCTTGCGCAAACTCCCTCGTTCAGAGCACGGTACTATTCAACTCCCAGACAACGGGAGCGGCCACAACCGCCGTAACCGTCACCATTGCAGCCGCTCCTGCTCAACGTGCACACCTTTACAGTGTAGAGGCGCGTTGTAATACAGCGGCAGCAACCTCAAACATTACGGTGACGGACGGTGGAACCACAATCTTTAGTTCGGCAGCCGCACTCACCACGACAAATAGCAACTATGTTAAAACGTGGGATACGCCATTATCTAGCGCTACGAATAGCGCACTTGTAGTGACATGGGCGGCCTGTTCAGCGGGGACAGGGACGCTAATCGTTCAGGCTGACAGATATTAATATGATTTCAACACGGATACTGCTCTTCATCGTTTTCGCCTCCGCTATATGTTGGCCTGTAGGGTCTGCTCTGGCTGTCACCCGTATTGATGGAGTGCAAATAGATCGTTCTACTCCTTCTCCGCCGTCTGGTCTCTGTCTCTCAGGCGTGTTCGATATGTCTCAGTTTGGAGTCCTCTCATTCACGGAAACATCCTCCCTTCTCGTGCAGGATGTAGCTCCCTTGCAACAAAGCTATGATGGGTTCGGGTATCTCTCGATCAACAATGGAGTAGGGACGGATACGCTCTATGTGTACAATCTTGACTCGTTCACTGTAACCGCCACGGCTGCGGTTAATGTGGCGAATGCCCCAGATACAGCGAACACCTTTAGAGGTAGCCGCTACAACTCCTTTACAGACCTGTTTCAATTTGTCGGGAATCAGCCAGCGGGAGGGGGATGCCTTCAACCGAACGGATGTGTGCATACGCGCGGGTTCCCGTCCGGGTCTGTAACACCTCTAACGAACATTATTTCTGGCATTGATATCACAGCATCAACGTTTGGGGTAGCGCAAATCGACTCTCTCTTTACGTACATGACGGTTGAAAACCTCGCAGTCATGAAATTGCATCGTATCAACTCGCTCACGGGGGCCAGTGTGCAGCAAGAGAACCAGACGACTTCATATACGTTATGGACACAAGACGGAACCTATCTCTACGCAGACGATTTCGTGCTTGGGACAAACCTCATTCGTTACACGGAGAAAAGCAATCTCACGAACACAGCCACGTTTACCTTTACCACAGCCGGTGGAGGCGTCGGTGGGCTAGCCGTTAACAATGGGTTCCTCTACATCGGGGTCTTCTCCGATGGAGTCCAACTCAACAGGCTGCATAAGGTTAATCTCACAGGGTTTGGAACAGTCGATACTATTCTGTTTCTCGCTGGCGAGTTCGTTCAAAATGTGCTCTTAGATAGCATGAATCAAAAGTTGTACGTAGTGATTAATTCAGGCGGAACCACAAGAGTTAAGCGGGTTGATATCGCTTCCTTCACGGTCGAACAGACCTACAACGGTCTCACTTCTACCAATGGTCCGAGTGGAATGTTTACCTCTATAGATGTTCCACATCAGAAGTTATTCGCCCCCTCGAACGGAGGGGGAGGTTTTGTAACCAAGGTGGAAAAAATAAATCTCTGTGGATAGAATGACCGTGAACACTTCATCTTGGATTATGGGTCTCTCCTCAGTCCTTCTCACGACCATGCTTGGGGGAAGTTTTATTTATACGTGGTCTGCCGATAGCGCCAACACAAGCGAAAAACGGGAATGGCGCGGTCAGCATGAATCGAAACACGATAGACAAGTTGATGAGTTGAAGTATCAACAGAAGGAGATTGCAGAAAAGATTGAAAAGCGCTACGATGATACCCAGAGAGTCCTGCAAGAGATTCTGATTGAGACTCTTGCGGCAAAGAAAGCGGCAACACAAAAAAGGGGGAATCCATGAATATCAACATGATTACGAACTTAGCCGGAATGTTTGTCGGAATCCCTGAAGTGATTCAAGGTGTCACGCAGGCCATAGCCGGTGATTGGACCCATGCGGTTGTGTCTATCTCAACAGGCATCGGCGCATTTGTCATGGCCTACTTTGTGGGGAAGCCAACTACCGCGTAGAGAGGCTTCCACCATGAGCGAGTATATATTAGCAGGGTTGCTCCTCTTGCTTGCGGCGGACTATATCCAGATCGCGGAGGAATGGAAGGCGCGAGGGTTGACCGATACCAGCTACAAAGTCGTGCTCTCACTCATCGCAGGCCCTCTATGCATCGCCTACGGATTCAAGGACATCGGACAAGCGCCCTATGCGTACCTTTTTACAGGTCTCGCTGTCTGTGCTGGCATCATGCTCTCGCTCAAGCTTCGAGACTTCATCCAGACCCGTTATAGGACACTGACTTGATGTGGAGCACTTCACAAAACCGCAAACCCGTCTCCCCGCGTCGCCCGTCGCCTACGAGATTCTTACCGTTGATGGCTCAGTCCAGACGCCTAGCTCTCCGAACGTGGAGCGCTGTGTCTTTGCGATTATTAAGTTTCAGACCGGACCCGCTCGATATCGGGATGACGGTACCGACCCCACGGCGGCGATCGGCACGCCGATCTTCAACCTTGACGAGAAACAATTTTCTCTGGCGTCGATGCGTAAGCTCCGTTTTATCCGTAGCGGGGTTACTAATATGTCTGCCTATATTCACTACTACGCCTAGCTTCGCTCAGGCGGTTTCCATTGAATCCGTCATGGACACCAACGGTACCCCTACGGCTGTAGGGGACGTGGCGAACAATGCCGCCCGCGTCAACTGTGTTGCCGGGTGTGGAGGCGGCGGCGGAACCCAAGACGTGAATGTGATTCAACTGTTAGGGGTCGCTCCTGGCGCTGTGAACCCATTCCCTCAACGGTTGAGCACTGGCGCGGCCTTCTACGATGCTAGAGACCGCAACTGGACCCTCTCAAGCGGAACAGACAGCATTGCAGCGGTTCAGTCAGGGGTATGGAATATCGGAACCCTGACGAGTATTACAAACCCGGTTGCTGTCACAGGCACCTTCTTTCAGGCAACACAGCCCGTCTCAGGTCCACTCACAGACGCGCAGTTGAGAGCGGTTCCTGTCCCGGTCTCAGGCACCGCAGCCGCCACGCAATCAGGTGTCTGGACCGTTCAGCCGGGGAACACGCCGAACACATCCCCCTGGCTCACGGAATCAATCAAGGTTGGCTCTGCGAACAACGATGGAGCTTGCCCTAGCGGAGCGGGGAACACAACCGCCTTAGCTTCTAATGCTTCACGGAGAGCCGCCTACCTTGTCGCCTCTTCAGCCAACACGGATGATATATTCCTGAAGCTAGGAGCAACCGCCACGAGTGCAGACTTCCGCTTGGCTCCCGGCCAACCGTTTAACATCATGGCGAACTCAATCTATACCGGGATCATCGACTTCATCCCGGCAAGCGGAACACAGGCGCTATGCGTGGCAGAACTCAACTAACCATACTCCTTCTCGCTCTCCTTTGGCCCATCTCTTCATTTGCTCAAGTGGGTCCGGCACCGGGTATCGCCCTCCAAGACGAAGGAGTCAATCAAGGGCGCATACAGATACTCAACTGTGTGGGATCAAGTATTGTCTGCGCCAAGGCAGGTGTCACAGGAACGGCGACGGTATCAGGCGGTGGAGGGGGTTCGACCTGGACCGCTGTAGAAATAGACTTCGGAGTCGATGCGAAATTTGTAGCCAAGCTCACTGTGGTCGATGCCTCAGTGACCGCAACCACAAAGGTTATGGTGTTGCAATCCGGCATAGCAGCAACCGGCAGACAAGCTGATGAGAACGAAATGGATTCGATCACCTGTAACGCAACACCGGCAGCGGGAACATTTATCCTTCAATGTGCATGTCAAAGGAGTGTGACGCATGGATTGTTTAAAGTTAATTACACGTTGGGGTAGTCTCGGCTTCCTGTTTGCGCTACTCACGCTCTCAACCGTTCAGGCTGCGAATGTCTGTGACCCCACAACCGGGACTCGTTGCGTCACCATTGACAGCACACTGAACGCAAGAACCAACCTAGGGAACTCCACTCGTTCTACCTATAACGCGATCACAGCCGCAAACACAGCGGCAACCGCGCATACTCTCACGATTGAATCGGCAGCAGGAACCGGCTTCAGGCTTGTTGAATGGTGCATTTCTACATCGAACGCAACCGCTGCTTCCGCCGTGAACGTGATTGTGAATCGTAGAACGACCGCTTCAACCGGAGGAACCGCACTTACGAACAACGGAACCGGCAATACCGCGATCACCAGCTTTGACGGAGCATCCAGCTATAGCGGTATCGCTCGACTAGACGGGACACTCGGCACTCTCGGAGCTACAATAGATCAACGTCAAGTACAAGTCGGCATCATTGCGACTGGCGCAGGAGCAGAAGTCGGTTTCTGTAAACGCTATGGGGACTCAGGAGAACAACTGATAACTGTGCTCGCCGGAGTCACGAACGGAATCTCTATTAGCGTCCCGTCATTCGGCGCGGGATCGCTCGCCACGTCAATTTCGGCCACCATCATCCAGGATTAAACCATGAAACACACACGAATCACACTTGCCAAAAACCCCACCCTACGGAAGGCGATGCTGATACCGTTGCCTTCCCCCACCATTCAACGTGTTGACCTGTTGCACGCGATCAAACAGACGTTCTTTGCAGACTGCCCAGAGAAATTCACCGTACAGATGCGGAGAATCCATGCTAAGTAGTCACCCTATCAGTAATTGC
>ERZ1292625.2036-Hain-H41-01um-R1-2036-length-20290-cov-22_pt1 | contig 20290 bp, 24 predicted proteins | sample MGYA00564400_ERZ1292625 | MGnify/ENA primary metagenome ERZ1292625 (study PRJEB36523, sample SAMEA6512639) | groundwater metagenome | collected 2019-01-08 | study: AquaDiva: Metagenomics assemblies of 32 groundwater samples
CCATATGCTTGGATGTTAACGGTTAAAGTGATTCCAAGCTATTGAACCATTACGACGTCTAGACAAAAGCCGCAGGATGTGTCGCAGAAAAGAAAACCCGCCAGCGCCTTCGGGCGCGTTTTCTTTATCTTACCGCGCCACAAGGCCAGGTGCAGTGCCGAAAGCGGCATGGCCTATCAATGCCAACTTTTCGACCGCGACGATTGCCACCTTCGTAGCACGAAAAAGGCCCGCGAATTGAGCGAGCTCTGGTTCATGGATAGTTTCAAGGTGAAGCCGTCGTGCCAGAGAGTGGCATAAAACATCCTTCGTGACACAAGTGGCAAGTCACCCACGTTTTAGAAAAGACAGATCTTGTGATACGATTATGTTGTATGCGAATCAAAAACTATGGACACTGATAACGAAGAACTAATTAAACAATCAAACATTCAGAGTATAGCCGAGGCCGGGGCTAAGATTTACGAGGCAATTAAATCCCAACATGAGCCAGCCGACAATGGTAAATTTGTGGCTATCGATATTGATAGTCAGGACACTTTCGTTGCTACCTCTAGCAGTGCGGCCGTAGAGTTAGCCAGAAAGGCATACCCGAACAAAGTTTTTTATGTAGTCAAAATTGGTTTTTCGGCGGCCGAAACCTTGGCTAGTCTCGGTTTGGGCAATTTATGATTCGAGGGTTGGTGCACAACAATCGACCCCTCGTTTCTTTGGTTGTTGCCTGGAAATTGGGTGTTCAGGAAATTGTTGCCCTAGTTGATACTGGATTTACTGGAGAGCTTGGTAATCGGCACGCAATCGGGGCCCACTTTGGGCTGTGAAATAGCCTGTGATATCGGCATGCAAATTGGACCCACCGGGGAGAACTCCGGATGCTGGTCGGCTTTCAGTACGGCTGACCAATTCGGAGGTGAAGGATGCTCACGGTGGACGATTACGGACAGATTCGAAGAGCGCATCGCGACGGCTTAAGCGTTCGAGGCGTCGCCCGGACGCTGCATCGCTCACGGCGCAAGGTTCGAGAGGCACTGGCCTGCCCCGAGCCGCGGCCCTACACGCGGACCAAGGACCCGCCGGCGCCGAAGCTGCGGTCCTTCAAGCCGATCATTGATGATATCCTCAAGGCCGACGAAGATGCTCCGCCCAAACAGCGGCACACGGCCGTACGCATCTTTGAACGGCTCAAAGACGAGCTCGGTTATCTGGGCGGCTACGATCAAGTGCGTCGCTACGTCGGCAAGCATCGCCGCGATCGGCGTGAGACGTTCATTCCACTGGCCCATGATCCAGGACGCCGGCTCGAATGCGACTTTGGAATCATCCACGTGGAATTCCCCGAAGGTCGCAAACCGGTGCCGATCTTCATCGGAGTATGGTCCTACTCGTACTTCCCCTTCGCCATGGCCATGCCGACGCAGCGCACCGAGGCCATCTTGGCGGCGATGGTCGAAGCCTTCGAGTTCTTCGAACGCGTACCCAAGGAAGTCTGGTGGGACAATCCCACCACCGTGGTTGCCGCCATCTTCGAAGGGCGGCAGCGCCGACCCAACCAACGATACGCTGCCCTGGCCAGCCATTACGCCTTCGATCCGCTGTATTGCATGCCGGCGTCGGGCAACGAGAAGCCGTATGTCGAGAACCGTGTCTATGACCTGCAGCGCCGCTGGGGAACGCCGGTGCCCAGAGTCAAAGACATGGATGAACTCAACGCCTATTTGCTGGCCTGCTGCTACAAAGAGCAATCCCGCACCGTGGCCGGACAACGCGAGACGATCGGCCAGCGCTGGCTTGCGGACCAGGCCGCGGCCGATGGTCTCCCCGCTCATCGATTTGATCCGTGTATTCACCAGGCGGCGCAGGTCGACAAGTATCAGACCGTACGCTTCGACACCAACCGCTACAGCGTGCCGCGACCGTGCGCATTTCGTTGCGTTACGGTGAAGGCCTACGTGGACCGCATCGAGATCGTGGCCGATGGCGGAGTGGTGGCGCGCCATCGCCGCAGCTACGAGAGGCACGAACAGATCCTCGATCCGATTCACTACCTGACCACGCTGGGACGTCGCCCCGCGGCGCTGGATCATTCCAAGGTCTATCGCGACTGGCGACTGCCGGCGGATTTCGCGGAGCTGCGGCAATCGCTGGAAGCGGTCTGCGGTCCCCTGGCCGGTGGGCGGCAGTACATTCGCGTGCTGCAACTGCTGGCCCAACATCCCATCGAACGCGTGCAACGGGCGATGCGCCAATCCGCGGAACCCGTCAGCGCGGATCGGATTATTCAACAGACGTTCTGCCTGGCTGAGCGTGAAGCCGCTGCGGCGCCGCTGGACGGTGTCGATCGGAATGTGCCGGGATGGGATGTGTCCGTCCCCATGCCGGATTTGCGTCGATTTGACCAGTTACTTTCACAAGGAGAACAAGCCTATGGCTGATCCACAAATGCCGTTGCTCAAGAGCAATCTCAAGCAGCTTCGGCTGCCCACCATCAGCGCGGAGTTCGAGAAGCTGGCCCGCGAGGCCGCCGAGCACAATGAAAGATATGAAACGTATCTGTTGCAACTGACCGAGTTGGAGGTGGCCAGTCGCACGTCCAATGCCTTGCAGGCCCGCATCAAGACGGCGGGCTTCCCGGTGCACAAGGACTTTGACACCTTTGACTTCTCCGCCGTGCCGGCGCTGAACAAGCAGAAAATGTTGGAGTTATCTCGCGGGGCGTGGATCCATGATCACTCCAATGTCTGCCTGGTCGGCAGTCCGGGCATGGGAAAAACGCACGTGGCCATCGCATTGGGTTTGGCCGTCTGTCGGCTGGGCCTGCGGGTGCGCTTCTTCACCGCGGCCAATTTGGTCACTCGCTTGGAGGAAGCCCAGAAGCAATACCAATTGGATCGCTTCATGGCTCAGTTGGACAAAGCCGACCTGCTCATCTGCGATGAGCTTGGCTACCTTTCGTTTAGCCGCGGCGGAGCGGAGTTGTTGTTTCAGGTCTTCGCCGATCGTTACGAGCGGGCTAGCCTGCTGATCACCAGCAACCTGGCCTTTGGTGATTGGGGACAAGTGTTCCAGGGTGAGCGCATGACCGCGGCGTTGCTGGATCGGCTCACCCATCGCTGCCACATCTTCGAGATGAACGGGGAGAGCTATCGCTTCCGTGAATCGGTGAAGGCCAAGAAGGAAGCGGGCAAGGCAAACAACGACGTCGGCAAGGCGAAGAAGGCGTCGTGAACACCGTGCGTGAGTCTGGAATCAACCGCGGGACGATGCGGGCCTGCCAGGGGATGGTCAGTGCCCGCGCCGATTTCGCAAGCGGCATGAGGCACGCGCGTAGCGTTCACACCGAACCCCGCGGGGATTTCACAGATATCACACGAATTCACAAAGAGAAAGAAAAAAGAAGCAAAAAAGAAAGAGAAAGTTCACACGACTACAACGTCGTGCTACATTCCCGAAGACAAACGGTCCCCACTACGTGGGCCCCGTTTGCTCGCCGATCCGGGCCCCATTTACTTGCCGATTACCAAGAGCTGAAGATATCACGCGATAAGGCGTTGGAATTGGGACTACGAATGACTCACACTGAGCCAGTGACTCTGGGGGATGAAAACACCGTCAATATGGCGGCCTCTTTGATCGTAGTCTCTATGGAGGGAGTTTCCAATGTCGTTAACGTAATAATCTCGAAAGGCCAACCCATTATTGGAGTTGGCCTGCTTCGTCGTTACGGTTACGCCCTAAACTTAGACATGAAACGCGATTATCTTGCTCTTGAGAAATAGGCCTAGTCCTTTTCGGCACTTTTCCCCACCTACCCACTTCACCACCACCCGCGCTAAGCTTCAGCCCGTCATCCTCGGCGGCGGTATCAGCGGGGGAGCTAGACCCAACAATCGTTCTAGCTCTAAAACACGACTGGCTAATCGCTCGATTTCGACGTGGAGGAAAAAGGTTCGAACATCCTCTACTAGCCCGAGCAAAGCACCTTTGTTCCACTTGTTCTAGTTGATATGATTATTATATGACAACAATAAATCCTTGGATTAATTTCAACGGCAATGCTGAAGAAGCGTTTGAGTTCTATAAATCAATATTTGGCGGCGACTTTACAAAGATCATCCGTTTTAAAGATATCACAAGTAAAGGATTTCCAGTGTCAGAGATAGATGCAGATAAAATTATGCTCATTGCCCTACCGATTGGCAAGAACAGTGTTTTGTTGGCAAATGACGTGCCAGCATTTATGGGCAAAGTGAATGAAAATGAAAATCGGAGCAAAATTTCAATCAATACAGAGAGCAAGGAAGAAGCAGAGGCTATATTCAACAGTCTTTCTTTGGGAGGGCAAGTAGAAGTGCCGATTAGCGAGAGTGCCTGGGGAACGTTTTTTGGTATGTTAAGAGACAAATATGGCATCGAGTGGATAGTAGAATATCAAGTTGTCAAATAACTAAAAAATAAGTTCCAGCATAAATTTCTGGTGCTATAATATCAGTATCACTAACGTTGGGCTAATCAAGAATCGGGAGGAATTGGTGCGGGGCTCGCATTTACGTGCACAAGCGCTGGACATCGTTTCGGCTGGCTTAGCGGCGATCAAAACTCGTCAGGTGGTCAAGGAACGAGTGCAATTTGCTGGTGATATTTTAACGATTGATAAACAAACTTTTCGTCTTGATTCCGCCGGCCGGTTGCTTGTTGTAGCAATTGGCAAATGCGCCAACGAGGCATCCCGAGCGCTGGAGGAAATTTTGGGTGAACGGCTGGACGGCGGTATCGCCATTGATCTATATTGTGACGAAAGTTTACGAAAAATAAAAAGTTGCCAAGGTGATCATCCTTTTCCCACCGAGCGCAACATCGATGCCACCGGCCAACTCATCGCCACGCTCAATGGCTTGTCGGATCGGGATCTGGTGGTCGCCGTAATTTCCGGCGGCGGCTCAACACTCTTATGCCAACCCAATAACTTTACCTGCGTGGAAGAAGCCGAACTTTTGCAACATTTGTTCAAAGAAGGAGCAACCATTGGAGAAATTAATACTGTTCGGAAACATTTGTCGTTGGCGCGGGGCGGGCATTTGGCGCGCTACGCTTACCCAGCGATGGTGGTGGGTTTAATTTTCTCCGACATTCCCGGCAATGATTTGAGTTTGGTTGCTTCGGGCCCCACTTTTCTCGACACTAGCACTAAAAGCGAAGCGGCAGAGGTATTGAATCGTTATCACAAAGGTCAGACTAACCAGCTTTCGACAGATAATCTTTTGGAAACGCCGAAGGAGAAAAAATACTTTTCTCGAGTTAATAATTTTTTGGCAGTGTCCAATCTAACGGCATTGCGCGCCATGGCCGCAGTTGCCGAAACAAACAACTTTTCCGCCACCATCTGTGATTTGTGTTTAGCTGGTGAAGCAAGAATTGTGGGTCAAAACCTAGTCGCGCAAATTATGCAACAGCCGCCACGCACCGCCTTTCTCTACGGCGGCGAAACAACGGTTAAGATTAGTGGAGCGGGTCAAGGTGGACGTAATCAGGAACTAGCACTGGCCGCTCTGCCGGCAATTTTGGAAAATACTCTACTAATCTCACTAGCCTCTGATGGCCAAGACAATTCCGATCACGCTGGTGCCATTTGTGATATAATTACCAAGCGTAACGCAGAAAAGTTAAACCTAAAATCAGAGTTATTCTTAGCCGAAAATAATTCTTATGAATTTTTCCGTCAGACCAGTGATTATCTTTCTACTGGACCAACCGGTGCCAATGTATCAGATTTATTATTGGTTTTAAAAAAATAAAACATGTCCAACGTTGCTCCCTTGATTCTTTGGTTTGACCAAATTGATCTCGACCAAGTGTCTTTAGTCGGCGGTAAAAACGCCTCACTGGGAGCGATGTACCGGGACCTCAAGCCACGAGGTATAAATCTAGCTAACGGTTTTGCCGTCACCACCGCAGCTTATCGGCACTTTTTGGACCACAATAATTTGTCCAAAAAAATGAGCGCGATCTTGGCCGAACTTGATGTCAGTCGAGTTGATAGTTTACAACATGCCGGGAGTCAAATCAGACATTTGTTGCTGGAGGGCAGATTGCCAACTGATTTGCAGGAAAAAATCATTAGCGCCTACCACGATTTAAGCAATGCCTATGACGAAAAATTAACTGATGTGGCGGTGCGCTCCTCAGCCACGGCCGAAGATTTGCCCGGCGCGTCATTTGCTGGTCAGCAGGAGACTTATCTCAACGTCAGTGGCGATGAATCAATCTTGTTGGCAGTCAAAAAATGTTTTGCTTCTCTATTCACCGACCGCGCTATTTCTTATCGTGCCGACAAAAAGTTTGATCAAACTGAAATTGGTTTATCGGTAGCGGTACAAAAAATGGTTCGTAGCGATCTTGCTTCGTCTGGCGTGGCTTTCTCTCTGGATACGGAGACTGGTTTTACCAAGGTGGTAACCATTAACAGTATTTACGGACTGGGAGAATTAATCGTTCAGGGCGCGGTTACGCCGGATGAGTTTATTGTTTTTAAGCCAACGCTTGAGCGCGGCCGTGGTGCGATTTTAAGCAAGACATTGGGTATTAAAAACCGCAAACTTGTTTATGGTCATAAAACACAGACGCAATTGCTTACCATACCGGCGGCTGAGCAACAATCCTTTTCGCTATCCGATGACGAAATTGTTTTGTTGGCTAGTTGGGTGGTGGAGATAGAAAAATATTTTTCCGCGAAGCGGAATCGTTATCAACCAATGGACATTGAATGGGCCAAGGACGGGAGGTCGGGCCAACTATTCATCGTCCAGGCGCGGCCGGAAACAGTCCATGCCGAGGCCGACAAGAATTCTTACCTCGAGTATCGCTTGCTGGGTAGTGGCCAGGTGCTCGTGGAAGGCGCGGCCGTGGGCACCGCCATCACTCACGGCCGCGTGCGAATCATTAAGGATCCAAAACATCTGAGTGAATTTAAAGCTGGTGAAGTATTGGTCACCGAGATCACCGACCCCGATTGGGAGCCGATTATGAAAATTGCCGCGGCCATTATTACCGAGCGCGGCGGCCGCACTAGCCATGCGGCAATTGTATCGCGCGAATTGGGCATACCTTGCGTGGTGGGAGCCGCTTCGGCCGCTCGAGTTTTAAAAAATGAACAACTCATCACCGTGGATTGTTCGTCGGGCAAACAGGGTTTGGTTTATGATGGAACAATTGAGTTTAAAAAAATCACCAATCGATTGGATCAAATACCAACCACGCGCACTAAAGTAATGGTGAATGTGGGTTCACCCGCGGAGGCGTTTAAAAATCACTATTTACCGGTTAGCGGCGTTGGTTTGGGTCGTTTGGAGTTTATTATTAATTCGTATATAAAAATTCACCCGCGAGCATTGCTTGATTACGAGAACCTAAAACAAAAAACCGATCCTCACACCAAGCAGATCGTCAAAAAAATTGACCAGCTCACTCTGGGCGAGACAAACAAAATAAATCATTACGTCAACGAGTTGGCTGAGGGTGTGGGTAAAATTGCCGCCGCCTTTTTTCCCGCGCCGGCAATAATTAGATTTTCTGATTTCAAAACTAATGAATACCGCACCTTGATTGGCGGTGATCTGTATGAACCAGCGGAAGAAAATCCGATGATTGGGTGGCGCGGCGCTTCACGTTATTACCATCCAGATTTTTCAAATGCTTTCGCACTGGAATGCGTTGCCATCAAAAAAGTGCGCGATTTTATGGGTTTAACCAACGTCATTCCCATGATCCCGTTTTGTCGCACCATTGATGAAGCCCACAAGGTGCTGGGCATATTGGCTTCGGCTGGCTTGGATCGCCAGCAAGATCCAACTCTAAAGATTTATATGATGGCCGAAATTCCCTCCAACATCATTCAAGCCGAAGATTTTTTGGATCTCTTCGATGGCTTGTCAATTGGCTCCAATGATCTAACACAGTTAGTGCTCGGCCTAGATCGTGATTCCAGCTTGGTGGCCAGTGTGGGCAACGAAAATCATCCGGCCGTGAAAAAACTAATTGCGCAACTTATTTCTGTCGGGCGCGCTAAAAACAAATACATCGGTATTTGTGGTCAAGCGCCTTCCGACTATCCCGATTTTGTGCGCTTCCTTGTTGAGCAGGGTATAGAGAGTATCTCGCTCAACCCCGACACGGTGATTAAAACAATCACCCCAATTCATGACGCCGAAAATTAAAGCTGTTACAGCGCGGCCAATTTTGGACTCACGGGGGGATTGGACCATAGAAGCAACGTTAGAATTGGAAAATAACGTGCGGGCTACGGCCGCGGTGCCTACTGGCAAAAGTCGTGGTCAAAACGAGGCATCAACCGTTTCGGTCAATGACGCCGTTAGCAACATTGAGCAAATTATTTCGCCGGCGGTGATGGGTTTGCTAGTCGAAGAACAAGTAGTGCTGGACGAACGCTTGATACAGATTGATGGCACTGCCAACAAATCACGACTCGGTGCCAACGCGCTTTTGGCTGTTTCGCTGGCCGCCGCACGCGCGGCGGCCAGCGCTCAATCGGTGCCGCTGTGGCGGCACCTCAATCAATTGGCAAATCATCCGCGACCGCAATTTCCTAAATTGCTTGTTAACATGATCAATGGTGGCGAGCATAGCGGCAGTAATTTAAAAATTCAAGAATATCTGATGATGGCGCAAACTAATAATCCCCAACAGTCAGTTGATCTGGCCCAAAAATTTTACCAGTCGCTAAAAAAAATTGTGGGCCAAAAACTCGGCCGAGCGGCACTCAAGGTGGGGGATGAGGGTGGGTTAGCGCCCGATTTAGATAACCCAGCCGCGCCACTGGAATTATTGACGGAAGTAGCGAGCGAGCTGACTGCCGCTGAGCAAGTAGAATTTAATTTCGGTATTGATGCCGCGGCTAATAATCTTACCTGGTCGCCAACCGAAGCCAGCCAAATTTATGACGATTTGTTGAAACATTATCGTTTAACCTACATTGAGGATCCGTTTGCCGAAACACAAGTGGAGGCATTTACAACTTTTACAAGCGCTCACCGCTCAATAATGGTGGTTGGTGACGATCTCACTGTTACTAACCCAAGGTTAATTACCGACGATAAAATAAAAAATTCCGTCAGCGGTGTAATTATAAAACCAAATCAAATAGGCACCTTAACCGAAACATTGACCGCTTGTGCCGCGGCAAGAAAAAATAATTGGCAGATCTTTGTTTCTCACCGATCGGGCGAAACCAACGATGACTTCATCGTGGACTTGGCTTACGCTGTTGGCGCTGATGGTCTAAAGCTTGGCGCGCCCTGCCGCGGGGAACGAGTAGCAAAGTATAATCGTCTACTGGCGATAGCCGGAAGCTAATTCTTTTACCAAACCCGGACCACGATAAATTAAGCCGGTGATCAAGTGGATTAGATCGGTGCCGGCTAAAAATTTTTCGTTGGCCGCTTCGACCGACATTACTCCGCCACAACCAATAATCGTTAACTGGCGGCCAAATTTCTCGCGCGCCAATCTAATTAAATTAGTGGAAGGTTGTCGACACGGATCACCACTTAATCCACCGCAGTAACTCACTGGCGCTTCGGTTCTAAACTTTAAATCGGCGTAATTTTTATTAAGATTACCAATAATTATGCCCGACAATCCATGCTCAATAACAATTTGTATCAGACTAGACAGTTCCGACCACGGTTTATTGATCGGCATTTTTACATAAATCGGTTTTGGGCAGTCAATTTGTCGAACAGCAGTGAGCAGGCGCGGCAATAATTCCGGTGTGGCAAAACTCTCACCACCAAAAGCATTAGGACAAGAAATATTGAGAGTGTAATAATCGCCAACCTCGGACTGAATGAGGTGAGACAAACTAAAACAATAATCATTGATTCCATTCTCGACCGTCGCGCTGGCGGCATCATTGGTTCGAGCGATGCTAACGCCGACCACAAAATTACTAATTCGAGACCGAGATTTTAAACGTCTGGCAATAACCTCTACGCCGTCATTGCGCAAACCTTTATTGACGATGATACTGCGGGAACGCGGTAGGCGAGTAAGGCGCGGTCGCGGATTACCAACGCAAGGGCGGGCGGTTACCGAACCTACTTCTTCACCACCCAAACCAATCATTGGTAATATTTGGCTCAATCGTCCGTTATAATCAAAGCCGGCCGATAAAACAAACGGGGTCCGATAGCTTAAACCATCAACAATTTTGGCGATAGTGGGACCACGATAATTATAAAGCGCACCGATCATGCTTCGTGTTATTCGAAACCGGCCCAAACGTTCACCTGTCGCCACTGCTAATTCGTGTACAATTTCTGGGTCAAATTTGAACAATAGGGGTTTAACTATTGCTTCATACATTTGCAATATTATATCGCATATTCCTGTAAAATCCCGATCACGAGGCATATGCCGCTCGACACTTCGAGCGGCTTTTCTATGGGTGGAAAATTATGCCTTTGAGTGGTAGCATGCGCACATGGAAAATAAATCATTAGTCACCCAAACCGAGATCGGGATAATTCTTTTTTTGTCGCTCTTTTTTGTTGTTTTTCTTTGGGGTTTCTGGTCGAAAGAGGTTTTTGCTCTGGGAATTAATTTTGCCCTCTATCTTGCCGCCGCCACTATATTTTTTGTCTCACGATTGCGAAAAAGTTTAAAATATTCACACACCGATCTCGCCTGGATCATTCCCTTACTCCTTCTAGCTCTCTCGTTTGCTATCTATGAGAACCCCTTTTTCAAGGCATTCAATTTACTTGTATTTCCTGTAGTTGCATCACTTTTTTACGCCTACGCCTGGGTGGACAAAAAGAACGAAATTGACTGGGGCGGCCTTTTTATCTCAAAAATAGTCAAACGCGTTTTTAGTTTCTTTGTTTTTCTCCGTACCGCCGTGCAACTTTTACTCCACACTATTTACAATAATGAAAAAACAGACAGGGGAATGCTAAAAAGAGTATTAATTGGTCTAGCCCTTCTCCTGCTTTCACTACTTGTTGTCGTCCCGCTCCTGTCTTCGGCTGACCCTGTCTTTGCGCAAAAACTAAAACCATTTTATGACATTATTATCGATATCGTTTCGGCTTCAATCGTGGCAAAAATAATCGTCTTCGCGGTTCTAAGTATCGGTGTCTTGACTTCCCTTGTGGCGTGGGGGCGGCCACAAGTAATTGCCAACACCGCCACGGGAGCGAATCGAGACATTGTGATTACCGGCATTGTTTTAGGTGGGATCTTTGTTGTTTATCTGCTCTTTTTGTGGATACAATTTGATCGTTTGTGGGTTGGACAATTGCCGTTCGATTTCAAGGAAACAGAAAATCTGGTGAAGGGTGGTTTTTGGCAACTCCTGTTTCTGTCATTGGTAAACTTGGCCATTTTCTTTTTTCTCTATCGTAAAACTTCGTCACTAGGACAAAAATTGCTAGGCCTATTTTCATTGGCTTCGTTTTTACTGCTAGTTTCTTCGGCCCACCGAATGATGCTCTACGTAACTCACTACGGTTTTAGTTACGAGAAGTTTTATGCTTCATACACCGTGCTATTTTGCGCCATACTTTTTTTCTGGCTTATTTCACGACTCTTTGTCAGTAAAAAATCCAATGTCGTTAAATTCCTGGCTTTTCAATTTTTGTGGATGTTTGCTTTGATATCGCTATTTCCAGTTGAACTTTTTATATTGAGATCAAATATGGCTCTAGTGACGAGACTAGACTCAAAGATCAATTTATTCGAAATGACCATGCTCTCGCCCGATGTTTTGACCCAAATCAAAAAATATCAAGAAGAAGAAAAAATGGGCGACTGGAATCCGTGGATAGAAAAGCAAGAAAAAAGGATTCGGGATAAAAAATGGTATGAATATACCCTAAACGCTAGGCATTGACACTATTGCATCAATAGTGTACAGTGGATAGTGGATGAATGTTACAAACAGTTGTTCTTTTACAGGAGGTCAAATGTTCAACGATTACGACCACACGGGAAACGGGGAGGATATTTACCACGTTGAGGTCAGGGGCGCAATGTTGACCAAGCTGAACCGTCTGTTTTATTTTGGCTCAAGTAAGCGAGGTAAAAAGGATTGTCGGATTATTTTGCATTCCCACTACCACTTTTTGCCTACAGCTCGTGACGGGAATCTGGAGATCGGTATTTGTGATCCCCAAACCCACGTTCCATTGAAAACCATCGTCCATGCCATTTGTGTTTTACGTAGAGACCGTCGGCTGAAGGATTACCTGCTAGCTGTGCGCTGGTGCACAACCGAGGAAATCAGAGCGGCGCGCGAGGAAGCGTGTGCGCAACGTGAAGTGGTTACTAGTCCCAAGGAAGGGGAACTGTGTGAGCAAAATTAAAACGGGGTCAAAAAAACGCTCCACCGTGGTAGTGGTCACAAGGTGTTTCGTTCGCCAACCGGATCAAACATTCCTTTTACTCAAGCGTTCAACTTCGGATCGGTATAACGCTGGAAAATGGGAATGCCCGGGCGGTAAATTAGAACCGGGAGAAAACGTGATCGAATCCCTGCGACAGAAGGTGTGGAAGGAAACCAGTCTTTTGCTGAGATTATCCCTGCCCTTGATCTGTACTGGGGGCTCGGCGGTTAATGGTGGGTCGGTTATTAATTCCACCTATATCGTTTTGTTCGGCATTGGTTACAACATTAAAAGCGGCCCGGTCGGGTTAAGTGCCGAGCATGATCAATATGCTTGGTTGAACTACTCTCAAATGCTGGACCATGACTTGGCGACAGAAACAAGACAAGCGGCGATTTTTTTATGCGATCGCCTGCGTGAGTAATTAGATGGGGCCCCTCCGCCACGGCGGATGGGCCCCTTTTCATTTGTAACAGAAAGCTGGACATTGATTGTGTAAAATGTTAGTAATAGGACTAGATAGTTCACTTCACACAGAAAGGGGTAATATGATCCAATCACGCATCGGAAAGGAGGAAGTAGATGCACGGGTCCGTCGAGTGATCGGCAAAATCACTGATCGGAAGCAGGGAGAAGTTAAGGGGGGAATGTTGTTGAAAGCAGATCTGGGAATAGGGCTAACCGCCATGGGTCCACAATTTTTGGATTTGCAGTGCGCCTTGGAAAAAGAATTTGGTGTAAAAATTCCCAAGTCAATGTTGCCCACTTGGTCACAGCTGGCAGATCTTAAAGTCAAAAACGTAACGGCTTTATTTCAACTGCTAACGATGGCCTCATGAGTTGAACTCATGCTAAGCTCTCCGTTTGTCTGGAGAGCTTTTGTTTTTGTATAATCTACAACGATGGATAAACTCAATGCTTTAGTGCAATTGGAAAAAGAGATGGCCGCGGCCAACTTGCCGCTAATTGAGTCGAACCTCGTTTTTGGCGAAGGTGATCCAAACGCCACGGTGATGTTTATTGGCGAAGCGCCGGGCCTGAACGAAAATATTCAAAAACGTCCATTTGTTGGTCGCGGCGGACAATTACTCAACAAGATGCTCACCGAGATCGGCTGGCGGCGTGAAGAAGTGTATATTACCAACATCGTTAAGCGCCGCCCACCCGACAATCGTGACCCATTGCCGGAAGAGATCGAGGCCTACAAACCTTTTTTGGCCAAACAAATTACCATCATCAATCCACCAATTATCGCTACGTTGGGACGTTTCTCGATGAATTATTTTTTACCAACGGCCAAAATCACCCGCGATCAAGGCAAAACTTTCTCTCACGCCGGCCGCATAATTTATCCACTTTTTCACCCAGCCGCGGCTCTCCGCAATCCGCATGTGTTAGAAGAATTTAGACAAAGTTTTCATAATTTAACGAAAATAAGTTATCCCCAACTTCTTGTTGACCGGTGAACCACGGTTCACCTATACTTAGGCCATGAGTCGGGAACGTATGATCGAGGTGATGCAAACCGAGTTGGGTAAGCTCAACCAGCAAATTGATCTCAAGATCATTCGTGGCCGAGCGTATCAACGCGAGGCCAAGCGGCATAAATTTATCCTTCGTCAGCTTAGCGTCCTAGCATGCTAGCAGAATACAAAAATCGTTTAGTAACTTTTTTTCGTCAGCATCAACGTATGCCGGGCTACAAAGAGTTAATGAGACTAACCGGCTTTAAGTCTAAAAATGCCGTCTACAAATTGATCAACAAATTGGTGGAAGCAAATGTGGTAATCAAAGATGCCAACGGCCGGATCAGTTTTGTTCATGGGGTTAACGAAGTCCCACGACTAGGCTTAGTTGAAGCCGGTTTTCCCTCACCGGCTGAAGAAGATTCCACCGAGACCATGAGTCTTGACGATTATTTGATTGACAATAAGGAGGCCACCTATGTTTTGCAAGTCAAGGGTGATTCCATGATCGAAGCGGGCATTCAAGAGGGAGACATGGTGATCGTGGAACGTGGCCAAACACCAAAACCGGGTGACATCGTCATCGCTCAAGTAGACGGCGATTACACAATGAAATATTACCGTCAAAAAAATGGCCAGGTTTATCTTGAGCCAGCGAACAAAAATTACGCCCCAATTTATCCCGCCGACGATTTGCAAATTAACGCCGTAGTGAAAGCTGTGATCCGGAAGTATTAATGTCGGTTATTTTGCACCTAGACGGCGACGCCTTCTTTGTGGCTTGTGAGGTGGCTCGCAATCCACGCTTGCGAGGGCAACCGGTGGTGACGGGGCAGGAACGGGGCATTGCCTGTGCCTTAAGTTACGAGGCCAAAGCTATCGGCGTACGTCGCGGCATGCCGATAACTCAAATTAAAAGATTGTATCCGCAGACGGTAATTTTACCCTCTGACTACCGTGCCTACAGTCTTTATTCACAACGCTTTTACGCCATTGTTCGTCACTACGCTTCGAGAGTAGAAGAATCGGGAATTGACGAATGTTTTGTTGAACTTGATGATTTTGATGCTGGCATAGTAAATGCTATCAGGCATGATTTACAAATAGAATTAAATTTGACGTTCTCAGCTGGTTTAGCCAACACAAAGGTTCTTGCAAAAGTTGGTTCCAAGTGGCAAAAACCCGATGGCTTTACCGTTATTCCGCCGGAACAAACGAGCTTTTTTCTCTCGCGTTTACCACTAGAGCGCGTGTGGGGGATTGGACCACGTACCGCGACCCGTTTGAACAAACTTGGCTTAATTACCGCTGCCGATTTAGCACAATGTAGTCACACTTGGATTTGTGATCATCTAAATAAACCGGAGCGAGAGATTTGGAGTGAACTGCGAGGGCAAAAGACTCATCCGCTCACCGTCGGTCCGCGACCAGACTATCAATCAATTAGCCACACTCGAACCTTTGTACCGCCATCAGCAGAACAATCCTTTCTTTTGTCTTGTTTGTCGCGCAATGTTGAAAGCGCCAGTCGCAAATTGCGTCGATATAATTTATTGGCCAATCGAGTTAAATTTTCTCTTAAAACACAAAATTTTTGCTATTACTCAATAGAATGTAAACTTATTTATCCCACCGCGACGCCAGCGAAAATTTTAACGACGATCAATCATCATTTTAATAAAATCTTTCGACCTGGAATTACGTACCGAGCAACGGGTGTGACATTAAATAACCTGGTTTCGTCGACACAGATAGAGCAAGACATGTTTGGCCAAGTTAATAAATCTCTTCAACTCAACAATATCTTTCGTATCATCGACCGAATCGGACGACGCTACGGCTCGCGTAGTGTTTTTTTGGCTTCCAGTCTTCGTTCCTTACCTCGACGACTCGCTAAAACGAAGTTGACTAATGATAAAATGGAGTTCAGTCTAAATATTGGTGAAGTTCTTAAATAATGAAGAAAGACAAGAAAGGAGAAAGTGGTGTGCAACAGTGGCGGTTGGGCGGTGGCGTTGTGCGGAATAGCGTGTTGTGGTGGTTGTGACAGAAAGGACTTAGGCAAAATTAGTTTGGGCGGGGGAGTACGGCAAGTTCGAGGAGAATACCTGATAAAAAAAACTAAAATTCTATTGCCGGTGGCAGAATTAAAGTGGCAACAGGAAATCAAAAAGGACCTCGACGTTTATGCCCGACTGCAAGCCGTTGGCGTTAGTTCCAATCTTGGCGAAACTTTGTTGGGTAGCGAAGCAAAGGGTGAATTTCAAAGTTTGGGAATCGGCATTAATTATTATCCCTTTGCCACTAGACTTATTGGCCTCGACTTGGGTACCGAAATTTATCGTGGTAGTTATCGTCTGGCAGAAGATGTTGGACCGGTACATCTACAGATTGACGATAATTTCTGTGGTGGCGGCGCTAACGTTGGTGGAATAGGGGAATTAAAAATCGGTCAGTGGCAGGACATGGAACTATTGTGGGCCAGCGGCCGCAATTTTACCGATACCTGCGGTAATCGTGGCGGTGCCGACCTCGACGGTTGGTACTTCATCCTCGGCGCCAAAATCGCTCTCGGCAGTAAGTAAAAAGCGGCCCGCTTGGTATATATAAACCAAGCGGGCTTATTTTTGTTATAATTTTTGAATAGCGTGGACATGAATAAACTATCAGAGCATAAAGATATTTATCTTAGTAGTAGTTTGCGCGAAATTGTTTTTGGCATGGAAGACGGAATGGTCAGCACTTTGGGTGCGATCACTGGCATTGCCGTTGGCAGTCAGGATCATTTCACTATCCTTTTGGCCGGCACATCAATTATTGCCGTCGAGGCAATCTCCATGGGTTTAGGTTCCTATCTATCAAACCAGTCTGGTCGCGAAGTTGATCTTAAGCGTTTGGCAGAAGAAAAAAAAGAATTGATTGAATTTCCACAGGAGGAAAAGGCTGAACTTTTAACGATGCTACTTCGCGATGGTTGGTCACAATCTTTAGCTAAACAAATGGCAAGTGAGGCTGATAAAAACAAAGACTTGATGCTGAAGGAAATGGCCTATCGGGAATTAAAAATAACAACCACAACCACAGCAAATTCTTTTCGACTCGGCTTATACATGTTTTTCTCTTACATTATTGGTGGCGCCATACCCCTCATGGCCTACTTTGCCCTACCGGCCCCGCTGGCCATGAGAATTTCGATTCCAGTTACCTTGGCTGGCCTCTTTACTCTCGGCATTGTCTCATCACGCTACACCAAAACATCGTGGTTGCTGTCCGGCTTGCGTGTTCTTGCTATTGGTGGTACCGCTTTAATCATCGGCCTTTTAATCGGTAGCATCGCGTCACTTTTACGATAAATACGCATATTTATAGCCGTTTTTTAGGATATACCCAACAGCATTAAGATCACTTGACAAATATATTGGCCATGCTATACTACATAAAGCGGGGTTGAGTGGTTGGCGGTCAATCACTCAAACCTCAAGGCACATCGAAAATTGGAGAAACCCCATGTTCATCATCCTAACCAACTGGGAAGTGTATTCGCTGGACGAGATCACCTACGCGGCAGGGCAAGGGAATAGGTCTGCCCTCCGGTGGTTGTGCGAAATGGGTCTTTTGGAAAACTTAGAATAAGAAACGACAGGAGAGCGGCGATTGGACACAATGTACAATAGCCGCTTTTTAATTTATGTTACAATCTAAGTAATATGAAAACTGCATTCTTTGGTGTCAAACTGTGGGAAGAAGAATACTTGAAAGAAAAAATCGCCGCGCGACAGTTGGCGATCGAACCAGTTTTTGTCAAAGAAATTTTAACGCCGGAAAAATTGCCTGCCGACCGAACTGCCGAAATCGTCTCGATTTTCGTTGATTCAAAAATTGATGCCGTCGTGCTGGAAGCTTTACCCAATACCAAAATGCTCGCCTTGCGTTCAACCGGCTATGATAATGTCGAAACCAACGTAGCTCAGGCAAAAAACATCGTGGTTAGCAATGTACCATCGTACGGTGAGAACACAGTAGCTGAACAGGCCTTCGCCCTACTCTTATGTCTGTCGCGAAAAATATTTCAAGCCTACGACCAAATCAAGGAAAGCGGTAATTTTACTGTTGAGAACTTGCAAGGTTTCGATTTAAAAGGCAAAACAATCGGCGTGGTTGGCACTGGCCGAATCGGACGACACAGCATCCAGATTGCCAAGGGTTTTGGTATGACCGTGATCGGCTATGATCCTTTTCCCAACAAGCAACTGGCCATCGAGCTCGGCTTTGATTATTTACCGTTTGATGAATTATTGAGCCAAAGCGATATCGTTACTATTCATGTTCCATACAGTAAGAACACGCATCACCTCTTTAATGCCAACAGTTTCTCGCGAGCCAAAAAGGGATTTTATCTCATCAACACTAGTCGAGGACCAGTGGTAGAAACAACTGCCCTGGTGACGGCACTTAAAAGTGGCCAAGTGGGCGGCGCCGGCCTTGACGTATTGGAGGAAGAGGGAGTAATCAGAGATGAGCTTGATTTTATTGCCCACGGCCGGTCGGAGGGCCATGATCTCAAAACGATTTTGGCCAATCACGTATTGATTGACTTGCCAAACGTAGTCATCACGCCCCACAATGCCTTCAATACTCGCGAAGCCCTGCAACGCATACTAGATACGACCCTTGACAATATCGCCGCCTTTCTTGCTCAAACACCAATCAACCTAGTTAAATGAAGTTTAGCTATTCAGCGCTCGGACATTAACATCGTGTAAGGCCACCACAAAAAGACTCTCACTCCAGCCGAGCGGAGTGTTGTCGTTGTGTTTACTCGAATTTGAAAAATAAAGCTCCGGAATAACACCATTGCTAGTAACCGTCTGCTTGGCTTGTTCAAGAAATACTTGCGCCTTATCGTGTTGCCCTAAACTTTCATAAATAATTGCCAACCAACTTAACCCAAAAGTCCATTCTGCTTCTTCCGACCAACCATCCGGGTTTTTGTTGTAATAGTGGTCACCCTTATAACGAATAACCCCACGACCACGCAAAAGATGATATTCAACATTGTCCAAAATTACGCGACATTCATCGGATGAAACTACGTTGTATGGCCAAATAAGTGACAATAAGGCGAGGTCGACAAATTTACGTCCCGATTCGCGCGGCAAGAGTTGATGCAAAGCCTGTTCACCACGTTCAATTAATTCACCGGGCACATCAACACCATGAACATGACGGATCATTTTTAATCCGGCTAAACAAGCACCAACGGACGACGAGTGAAGTTCCTGGTTTTCTTCCCACATGCCCGAATCATCGTCATGCCAATATTCTAGAGTCGATAAATACCAAATCAATTTTTGCACTATTCGTCGATCGTTATCATCAGTCACGATTAAGCCCGCCTGTCGGCTTTCCAACTCACCAATTTTAAATAAGATACAGCCAATTGAATCATTCTGTTTATTACCCCACTCCTCCCAATATTCGTCAAAGGTCTCCGGGTGATAGCGTGGATGGATATACTGGTGGGTATGCTCGGGTTTTTTGCTGATCGCAAAATCAATTTTAAATTCGTGCTTTTTTAAAATGTCGAGAATGGCACGATAAGTCTGGCGTACCGTTTGCCAATCACCAAGTACTTCAAAAGCTAAACATTCATAAAAATTATCACGTAACCAGGCTTTGTTATAACCAGTATCTGCGTCTTTTTTTGAAGCGGCAAAGAGACCAGAGCGGTACTGTAAATCTTTAAGTATCGTTAAATGTTGTTTAACTAATTTGTCGTAAGCAAGATGAGTGGTGTCCATAGTAATTATCATTGTAGCGATTAAGGCAAAATTATGATAGCTTCAAAATAGAATCAGTTCCCTAACAAAAAAAGGAGATACGCATGCCGATAGTACCAAAAGATAAGTCAAGCTATTATTGGACGTGGCAGGATTACTTATTGGTTGAAAAAGCGCGCTCGATAAGCGAGCTAGCCGTTATCGCACTGAGAATAATTGGACTTATGTCTAAGCCGATAGTTCAGGTTTGTGGCCCACTTTCCACTGGTGGCCTGGGGTCATTATCGGCTAATCAAGAGCGCTTCAGTCTAGCAATCAATATCTTACATCACCGCTCACGGGGCTGTTATCGAGTTTTCGATCAAATGCCGTTCCAGGGAGCAATGGCGCGACTTACCGAACGACGAAGAAAAAGCGGTTATCCGCGGGAAATTTTGTATCAGTTTTACCTGCCAATTTTTAAGTCAAGCAACATCCAACTCGCTTACTTTCTTTCTGGCTGGCAAGAATCAGTCGGAGCTCGATGGGAACATCAAACGGCGCCAAAGTACGGTATAAGGATCAAAGATTTTCCCGATCGATGGTTCAACTAACCTAAAAGGGTTCAAGACCTTGGAATCAGTTGACTAGGAATTTGATAATTGAT
>ERZ1292625.2037-Hain-H41-01um-R1-2037-length-20284-cov-13_pt1 | contig 20284 bp, 19 predicted proteins | sample MGYA00564400_ERZ1292625 | MGnify/ENA primary metagenome ERZ1292625 (study PRJEB36523, sample SAMEA6512639) | groundwater metagenome | collected 2019-01-08 | study: AquaDiva: Metagenomics assemblies of 32 groundwater samples
CTAACTTCATGGGACAGAGTAATCAGATTGTGGTGGGGGCTCCTACGCCGACTCCCGCCCCCTACGTCACCCTCTCTACAGCCCCCACTACTGTTGTGGGAGGAGCTTCCGTCCAAGTATCTTGGAACCGTGTGAACTTCTCTGGATATCCCCGAGACTTTGTCGTGATTGTGCCCTTTGATAAAGGCTACCGAGAGACACTGGATCGTACCTGGATATATCTCAACGGCACTCAAATTCCTCCAAGTTCTGTGGTAGCAGGCCCGAGTACGGTTACCATTCCTGTTCCTACGACTCCTGGCATCTATCGTGCGATGTTCTATATCAACGACAGTATTGCAGACGCTAACTTCATGGGACAGAGTAATCAGATTGTGGTGGGGGCTCCTACGCCGACTCCTACCCCTACGCCAACGCCTACCCCGACCCCCACTCCTACTGCGACCCCAAATCCACCCACATGTGCTGAAATGGGATGGTATGATGCGGACGCACAAAGCCAATGCAATACCGCATGTGGGAAGAAGTGTGTCAAAAAGCAGTGGTGCGGTAACGACTTTTGTCCATGGCCGGGCTATTGTTGGAAATGTCAATGATGACCCCACGCTCTAACGGATTCTCTCTTTTAGAAGCACTGGTCGCGCTTTTTCTGTTAACGATGGGCATCATTCCAGCGCTTCTTGTTGCTACTGCGTCATTGCGGTCATCTGACGGCATAAGAAGTGGACTTATTGCATCACAGCTTGCACAAGAAGGCGCAGAAATCACACGGTCTTTCAGAGACGCCGATTGGTTTGCTGGAAATGCGTTTGGTACGCGCATTACTACAGGAGATTGGGAGGTGGCGTGGAATGACGATGCGCTAACGCCCGCGACAGGCCAGCCATTATTACTAGACGCTACCGGCCTCTACTCCTATGCGGGAGGAGTCGAAACGCCATTTGTGCGCACGCTTACCATATCTGCAGAGAGCGCATTTGAATTTTTAGTGCAAAGTGAAGTTGCTTGGGAGGAGCGGGGAAGAACGAGGAGCGTTATTGTGGAGTCTCATATTTATGACTGGTATTAAAAAGAAAAACGGCTTTACTCTTATTGAAACTGTCGTTGCTACGTTTGTCTTTTCCGTTGTCGTGATCGCTTCACAGGGTGTTTTTGGAAAGGCGCTTACGGTGGTGAAAAGTGGCACGGCGGCACAACGCGTGCAAGAGAGCGCGCAGTATGCGCTCGAGCTTATGGCGCGTGATATTCGAGTGAGCAGCGTTAGCGCTGATCAAGAGGATGCGTTATGTGCGCTCTCGCAACTTATTTTAGTGCACCCCGTGCTCGGCAGTGTTGTGTATCGGCATGATAGCACTTCGATTGAGCGCACTGTTGGGGGCACATCGGGGCACATTACTGCGGATGATGTACTCATCCAGGGGCTTTCATTCTGTGTTCGCCACGCTGGTGTTGACGGAGAACAGACGCGAGTCACTATACTCATTGACGCTGTATACAACAGCGAAAAGACTTCAGAGCAAAAAGAATTACGGGTACAGACAACGGTTTCCCTTCGAGATTATGAAACAGAATAAACAGCAGGGCTCCATTATTGTATTTACTGTATTACTCCTTTCGGTGATGATGACCATTGTACTTGCGTCGCTCGGAGGCTTTGCGGTGACCCAGCGCTCTGCGGCTCAAGTAACTGAAGCGGCAGTTGCGCTTTTTGGTGCAGATAGCGCTGCTGAATTTTGCTTGTATGAAGCTCGTCGCGGACCAGCCGATCTTGTGTTCGTGGATCCAGATATTTCGTATGAACTTATTGATATAGCTACCGATACCCCACTATCAAACTGCGAAAATCAGGGGATTGCAGCATTCCGTGCGCAGGGAATCTATCGCGGCACAGGGCGCGCTTTAGAACTTGGTCAGTAGTTGGGGGTGTGGTAGGCTTGAGGCATGATTCCTGCCGAGATTCGTGATCGAATTGCAAAGCTTCGCGAAGCCATTGATCGCCATCGATATCTCTACCACGTCGAAGATAAACAAGAGCTTTCTGACGAAGCTCTCGACTCTTTAAAAAAAGAGCTTTTTGATTTTGAACAGAAATATCCAGAGCTCATAACTTCCACTTCTCCAACACAGCGCGTTGCGGGCAAGCCGCTCGACGGGTTTATAAAAGTTCCGCATCCAGGTCGCATGATCTCGCTCAATGATGCGTTCAGCGAGACTGACATGCGCGCTTGGCTGGAGCGGTTAGAACATTATCTCGGGCGTTCGTATATCGATGCGTTTTACTGCGATTTAAAAATGGATGGCCTCGCTATCGAGCTACGGTATGAGCGAGGGGTGCTGGTGTTGGCATCGACGCGTGGTGACGGCATGGTGGGCGAGGATGTCACCCAAAACGTGCGAACAGTTGATGCCGTCCCTCTGCAATTGCGAAGCAATGCTCGACTAGTTCCCGAAACGCTTCTTGTTCGCGGGGAGCTTTTTTTAAAGAAAAGCGAGTTTGAGCGCATTAACAAAGCCTTACAAGAAGCTGGCGAAAAGCCATATGCAAACCCTCGGAATCTCGCGGCGGGAACTATTAGGCAGCTTGATCCTGCGATACCTGCAGGACGCAAGCTTTCATTTTATGCATATAGTGTTGTTGGTCCCGATGGGGTATATGGAGGCACCTTTTCAACGCACGCTGATGAATATTGTGCGCTCCGTGAATGGGGCATTGCCACGAATCCACACGGACGCGTTGCTAGGGACTTCGGTGACATGGTCGCATTTTATCATCAGTGGGAGCGAAAGCGAGATGCGCTTGATTATGAGTTCGACGGCACAGTCATATCTATCAACAATAATACTACCTATCGAGACGCGGGCATCGTGGGGAAGTCTCCTCGAGGCGCGATTGCGTTTAAATTCCCTCCACGAGAGGCGCACACGATTATTGAAGATATTCGCATACAAGTTGGGAGAACGGGGGTGCTGACGCCAGTAGCGCACCTTCGTCCTGTGGGTATTGGCGGCACGGTGGTTACTCGTGCGACATTGCATAATATAGATGAGATAGCTCGTTTAGATGTGCGTATTGGCGATACAGTGGTTGTGGGTCGTGCGGGAGATGTCATCCCGGACATCCTGCGCGTGTTGCCGGAAATGCGCACAGGAAAAGAGAAAGTATTTTCTATGCCTAAGAAGTGTCCTGTGTGTGCAACGACTGTCGTGCGCGCCGATGGCCAAGTGGCGTTCTATTGTCCTAACGATGATTGCCCAGCGAAACAGCGTGAGCGTCTGTATCACTTTGTTTCTCGTCATGCTTTTAATATCGACGGACTTGGCCCAAAGACGATCGACCAGTTGGTTGATAGCGGTCTTATCACCAATGCCGCAGACCTCTTTTTCTTGAAAGAAGAAGATCTTCGCAATCTTGAGGGGTTTGCGGAGACGGCGAGTAAGAATGTGATTGCGGCAATTCAGTCGCGGCGGACTATATCACTTGCACGCTTTATCTTTGCGCTCGGCATCCCCCAAGTTGGAGAAGAGACGGCTCGCTCACTCGCTGTGCACTTTGGTGATGTGCAGCACGTCGCGTCGGCGGATAGGCAGTCACTGGAAGCGGTGCCTGATGTAGGGCCAGTTGTTGCAGCGAGTATTACGGAGTGGTTTACAAAGCCATATCACGCAGAACTTCTCTCTACGTTTGGACGTGGCGGAGTAGTTATTCAAAAAATGGACGTACCTCAAGCAGGGAAGCTCTCCGGGAAGTCGTTTGTGGTAACGGGCTCTCTTGATTCACTGAGTCGCGATCAAGCCAAAGAGCGTATTCGTGTCCTTGGTGGCACTGTTTCCGAATCTGTTTCTAAAAAAACATCGTATGTGGTGGTGGGCGATGATCCTGGATCTAAGGCGGAAAGGGCGACTGCTTTGGGAGTGCCAACGCTTTCTGAAGAAGAGTTCCTGAAACTAGTACAGAAGTAGCTCCCATTGTGATGAGAGGTACTTCTTGGTAGTGTATTCGTCATGGCTGACCATATCGATATTGATCACGTTGCTCGTCTCGCGCGCCTTTCTCTGGCGCCCGGGGAGCGAGAGAAACTCGCAAAGGATTGCGATGCTATTTTGGCCTACATTGATCAGCTTTCTTCCGTGCCCACAGAAGGAGTCGAGCCGCTACTTCAAACAACCGGCCTCCGCAATGCTTTGCGAGAAGATGGTGGCGAGCATATTGTAGCGGAGCATCTCGTAACGAGCGCGCCACGCCATGATGATTCATTCGTGCGTGTTCACACGGTGCTACGTAAGAAAAAGTAATCATGCGACACACACTCTCTACGTTTACAGAAGCACTATCCAAAGAGGGAATCGATTCTCTTCTTGGAGCATATCGTGCGGCGCGAGACGAGCGTGCTAATCTCAACGCGTTTCTTTCTACGGGGACAGTTATGCCGTTGCGCCCCGAAGGTCCGCTTGCTGGTATTCCTTTTGCCGTGAAAGACAACATTCTTGTTCGCGGTGAGCCGTGCACGGCCGGCTCTCACATCCTTGATGGCTATGTAGCCTCATATAATGCAACGGTGATTGAAAAACTATTAGGTGCTGGCGCAGTGGTGTTTGGAAAAACAAACATGGATGAGTTCGCAATGGGTGCTTCAACAGAAAATTCAGCGTTTGGCGTTGTAAAAAATCCACTCGACATGTCTCGGGTGCCGGGGGGCTCTTCTGGTGGATCTGCGGCAGCAGTTGCGGCGGGGCTCTGTGTTGCCGCTCTCGGCACAGATACTGGCGGGTCCATCCGTCAGCCGGCAGCATTCTGTGGCATTGTGGGGTTAAAGCCAACGTACGGGCGCGTGTCTCGCCATGGCGCTATTGCTATGGGATCGTCGCTGGATCAGATTGGTCCGTTAACGAGAACAGTAGAAGATGCCGCTCGTATACTGGAAGTTATCGCGGGGCATGATCCGTATGACGCAACGACCGTAGATCAACCAGTGCCGGCGTATGCGGCGACGCTCTCAAAAGGCGTTTCGGGGCTACGTGTTGGTGTTGTGCAGGAACATTTTAGCGAGGGACTTTCTCTCGAAGTGCGAGCGCGCGTTGAGGAAGCAATTGAAACTCTACGCGCCAAGGGAGTTGATATCGTCGACGTTTCATTACCGCATGCACCACTCGCCCTCGCGGTATATTATACAGTGATGCCATGCGAGGTTTCAGCGAACCTCGCGCGTTTTGACGGTGTGCGCTACGGATTCTCCGACACCAGCGCAGAGACAGTACTGGAGACCTATGAGCGTGCGCGGAGTGCTGGCTTTGGCGCAGAGCCAAAACGTCGTATTATTTTAGGAACATACGCACTCTCCGCGGGATATTTCGATGCCTACTACATGAAGGCGCAACGCGTGCGTGCTCTTATTGCGCAAGATTATGAGCGTGCTTTTGAAAAGGTTGATGCTATCATTGGCCCCACAACACCAACAACAGCATTTCGTATTGGAGAAAAGAGCGACGATCCGCTGGCAATGTATCTTTCCGATATATATACAGTCCCAGCGAACTTGGCAGGACTTCCAGCGCTTTCTGTACCATACGGCGTGGGACATGAAAGCGGCATGCCGGTAGGAGTGCACATAACAAGTAAGGCGTTTGACGAAGAAACGATGTTGCGCATTGGGTATGCGCTCGAACGTGCGGTATAATAGAAGTCTATGCAACCGGAGGGACTGTTGAATGATATTGTGGGAGAGCTTTACGCTAACATTGCTTCAGCGAGTCTTCCTGCAGCAAATATACCGGCACTTACATCGGAGATCGCTTCACGAGCAAACGGGTTCGAGCAAGCGCGTTTTGTGCTCGATACATTTTCGGTTGCGCTTTCGGTGTTTAAGGGAATCGGTATGATCCTCTCGCTTGTGCTGGGAGCTATTTTGATCTGGATTGCATACAAGTGGATTGCGCTTAACACCGAGGTTCCTGCCCCACAAGACACAGAGACTCCAGGCGTGATTCCCGAACCAGCTGAAGGCGGGCCGTTCCAGGCGCGCTGGGATGAAATTATGCGGCATATGGGGTCACCCCAGGAAGCGCAATGGAAGCTGGCTATCGTTGAAGCGGATACGCTTCTTGATCTCGCGCTTACTCGTGCTGGGTTCCCCGGATCTTCAATAGGAGATCGCCTCATGCGTATCACTGATGGGCAGCTCCTCGGACTTGATGACGTGTGGGGTGCGCATAAGATTCGCAATCGCATCGCGCATGATATTGGCTTCACGCTCTCATATGCCCAGATGCGTTCTGCGTTGAGTGCGTATGAGCGGGCACTGCGAGATCTAGGAGCTATCCGATTATGAAACGCACCCTCATGATAGCGGGCAGTGGAGGGGTTGTTCTTCTTTTCATCGTGGGCGCAGTGCTGCTTTCGCTTTTTTCAAATCAGTTCTTACCGGGGACGTATATCGGCGCGGTGCCTGTTGAAGGGCTTACTCTATCAGAAGCAGAGCGCGTATTACGCGATAGGGTAGATGCGCTTGTTGCCGAAGGAGTGGCGCTCCGTGTGGATGGTACGAGAGAGGAGCGAGTCATACTCTCGCCCGAATCTTTTGTAGTTGATCAGGAGATAAGTATCGCCCGTGCGTGGGAGCTCGGCCACGTTGGTCCGTGGTATCGGCGTCTATGGGATCGTATATATGCCCTTACGTCATCGCGTGTTGTCGTCCCGGCGGTGACACAAGATACGTGGGCTCTTGAGCAGGATATCGCTCTTGTTTCGCAAACGGTTGACCAGCCAGCAAAAGACGTGCGCCTTCATGTGCAAGGAATAAAAATCTCCATACTTTCCGATACAGCATCAGGCTTGCGCATGAATGCTGAACAGGTACTCGCGGATGTGAGCTCACGACTCTCTCTCCTAGATACTTCGCCAGTGATAGCCGTGCGCACACCACGTGCGCCGATCGCTGATCCAGCAACTGCAGTTGAAGCGAAAACTTCTGCAGAGCGGATGATTCGCACACCCCTCACGCTCCGCATCCAAGATGCAGAAGACGTCGTGCTTTCTCGAGCCACGCTCGCTTCATGGATCATAACAACATATGAAGGCACTCGTGTGATCGCTAGTATAAACGAGCGCACGGTAAGTTCTTTTGTGACGAGCGTCGCTGGGCGCACGAACATTCCAGCTCAAAATGCGGCGCTTACTATCGCCGATGGTAGGGTGACCTCATTTACGCCACCACGCTCTGGCTTGGCCGTGCAGGAAGAAGATTTAGTGCGAGCAATTCTCGCAGAGCTTGATGCGCGCGCGTCTGGATCATCGTCTCGAGTCGCTTTAGACGTGCCACTCAAAATAACGAAGCCACAGGAAAACGAACTTGATCCCGCGTTCGGCATTACGGAGCGCATTGGGGGAGCAACGACGAGTTTTAAGGGTAGTCCGTCGAATCGTGTGGGGAATATTAAGAATGGTACCAAGTTTTTAAGTGGGGCCATTGTCCGCCCAGGAGAAGAATTTTCTACTATCAAGACGCTTGGAGTTATCGATAACACGCAGGGATATCTCCCCGAGCTTGTGATCCGAGGAGATCAAACGATCCCCGAGTTTGGTGGAGGGCTGTGTCAGGTTTCAACCACGCTTTTCCGCGCGGTGATGAATGCGAGCTTACCAGTGACGGCACGACGCAATCATTCATACAGGGTTTCATACTATGAAAACGACGGTGACGGGAAGTTTATAGGACCTGGTCTTGATGCGACAATTTATGAACCGTATCCAGATTTTAGATTTAAAAACGACACCGCGTACCCCGTGTTGCTCTACGGTTTTGTGAAAGGGGACCGTATTACGTTTGAATTATATGGAACGGCTGATGGCCGCTCGAGTCACATTGCTGGGCCAACCACCCTTACGGAAGTTCCCGCTGGAGACCCTATATATACCGATACGGATACGTTGCCTCGCGGTGTCGTTAAGCAGATAGAAACACCACATCCTGGAGGCTCGGCGGTTGCGAATTATACCATCACATATCCAGATGGAACGGAGCAGAGGCAGGAATTTGTATCAATCTATCGTCCGTGGCCAGCACGTTTTTTAGTGGGAACCGGTGAGCCGGTTGCTCCAGCGGCGCAGTAGAGATATACACATGAGCGCGCTACGCACCAGGGGTGCGTGCTATACTTTTTACATACGTAGTGCGCACGCCATGTTCGCACCGCGCTCCGAGGGAGCGCATGTGTGTCCGCATTCGTTGCTTCCATCTAACTAAGCATGCAATCGAATATGAAATATCTTTGGTATGGTATCGGAGCTCTCGTGGTGCTCTTTATCGTTTTTAATGTAACGTCGAATGTACCAGTGACTGCACCGGGTGCAAATCAACAAGCGCAAGTAACGCCAGTACCGTCTTCTGCGCCAGCGCAGGCGACGCCAAAGGCGGTCGTAAAACCGAAGACAACAACACCTTCTTCTCCAAGCAACATCTCGTATGGAGACGCACTTCGTTTATACAGTGGCAGTCGCGTGCAGTTTGGGGTGACCTGCCAAGCAAGCCCAAACCAGATCACGGTCATCAACGGGACGAACGTGATGTTCGACAACCGCTCCGGCGATGCTCGTTGGATTGCATTAAATGGCCAAGCATATTATTTAGAAGGATATGGTTTCAAGATCCTTCCTATGAAGAGTCAGACATTACCACAGACAGTCGTACTCGATTGTGGCGCGGCAAAGAACGTAGGCAAAATTCTCGTTCAGCAATAATTACGCACGAGCGTAGCAACCAAAACGGGGCATGCACCCCGTTTTGGTGTAGTCTTGACTATAACCGTATATAATGTACACTGAAATAGACCTGGGACGAGCTGGGGGGTGTTGGCTCTCTATCGCAGAGAACCAACAAGGCTCCAGGTGGGTACGCTAGAGACCCTCTCGACGCGGCTAGGGAGCCCTGGCTGGCTCCTAAAGATCGCCCTTTGGAACCCAAGGGCTTCGGACTTCTTTGCGCAATGCAGGAAGTCCTTTTGTTTTCGTATAAAAAAAGAGGACAAGGATTTAAGTTCTTGTCCTCCGGGCCTATCAAGCCTACTTTTCTCTGGATTTGATTGCCTCGGCTATATTGCCGAGTTGTTCAGCGAGCGCTACCAAACCAGCCGCAATGACATATCCGCCGATTGACGTACCAGAGCAATTGAAGTACGGCTGCTTATCCAATACAAACGACTTTGCCTTTTCAAGCGCATCATTTTTCATTGATCCTTCTCCCTGCTATTTGAGGCATAGCTGCCATCGGATTGTTTACGAACTGTTTATGTATTATACAATACTTACCATACATTTACAATAGCTATTATCAAGCTGTTTTTGATAGCTCTGGCCCGATCTTATTTGTTGCGGGGGCTGGATTCGAACCAGCGACCTCCAGGTTATGAGCCTGGCGAGATACCACTTCTCCACCCCGCGATATAAGTGCCTTGTGAATATACCAGCAAAAATGAGGGAGGGCAAGACGGTCCGTTGAAAAAACAAAGGAAATCGTGTACGATGCTGATACTTTTGCCGGCGTAGCTCAGTGGTTAGAGCGAAGCATTCATAACGCTTAGGTCGGAGGTTCAATTCCTCCCGCCGGCACCAACCTATGAACCTTATCCATTCCACCCATACATTTCCCTCCGGTTTACGTGTTGTGACTATCCCTATGCCGGCTATGCAAACGGCAACCGTGTTTGTGTTGGTGGGAACGGGCTCAAAATACGAAGCGAAGGAGATCGGTGGCATCTCACATTTCTTAGAGCACATGATGTTTAAGGGAACGGAGCGTCGGCCTGGTCCTTTAGATATTGCGCGCGAGCTCGATGGTATAGGCGCAGATTATAACGCCTTTACCAGCAAAGAAATGACGGGCTACTACGCAAAGGCGAGCATCGCAAAGCTTGATGTGATTACCGATGTTGTGTTTGATATTTTCCAAAACTCACTTCTTGACGCGACGGCAATTGAGCGTGAAAAGGGCCCAGTGATCGAGGAGATCAATATGAATAAGGACACTCCCATGCGCCATGTGGGAGACGTATTTGAAGAGGCGATGTATGGCGATCAGCCAGCGGGTTGGGACATCGCGGGCACAAAAGAATCAGTTGCCGCACTCACTCGTGATCAGGTGGCAAACTATTTTCACTCACACTATGTTGCGGCGAACACAGTCATCGCAGTTGCGGGCAACGTCACTCATGAAGATATTGTCGCTCGTGTTACAAAAGCCTTCGTACGGGTGCGCGAGAGTGGCGCACCAACAAAGCTGGAGACGCGCCACGCCGATGCCGGTCCAGTGGTGCGTGCGGTAGTCCGTGATACAGACCAAACACATTTTATCCTTGGTTTAAGAGGCATTGATTTAAAAGATGAGCGTCGTTATGCGATGGGTCTTGCGAGCACGATTCTGGGTGGGGGCATGAGCTCTCGGCTTTTCACTGAAATTCGTGAAAAGCGCGGACTGGCATACTATGTTGGCTCAAGCCACACCACGTATACTGATAGTGGGTACCTCATGATGCGCGCGGGTGTCAATGCTGAAAAAGTACACGAAGCGGCAACTATCATGCTGGAACAGTGTGCAGATATGGCAACGAACGGTGCCTCGGAAGAAGAGCTGAAGCGTGCGAAGGATAACATGGAGGGATCGCTCGTGTTGGGCCTTGAACATTCTGACACCGTCGCCGACGCATACGCGATGTCCTGGTTGCTGGACACCATTATTTTGACGCCAGCGCAGGAACTCGATAAACTAAAGGCAGTTACGAGCGAAGAAGTGCGCGCGGCGATGCGCGAGGTTCTCGCTCCAGAGCGTGCCGCATTCGCCCTTATTGGCCCGCAGGGTAATGAAGCTGCGCTCCAAGAACTCATGACGCAGTATGCCAAACGATAACACACTCACTCTTGATATCTCCGCCGCGAGCATCATGCGCGCTCTGGCACTGACCGCTGGAGCGCTTTTGCTCTATGCACTCAAAGAGATTTTCGTGATCGTACTCTTTGCAATTATCATTGCATCGGGCATTTCTCCCTTCGCATCTTCCATGGAGAGGCGTGGAGTCCCCCGTATTCTTGCGGTGTTGTTATTGTACGTCATTGTATTCGGACTCTTGCTTTTCTTAGCTTCTCTTGTCATTCCATTCTTGTCCCAAGACCTTGCGCAGCTGACTTCCGCGTTTCCGCGCATTCTCGAAGACGTGACGTCGTCTCTTGATACGGTGCAGAATGGTTCGCCGCGCTATTTTGACTTTGTGAGTGAGCTACAAAACATTCTTGACATCTTCAGTAATTATCTCCAGCAGTTCTCACAATCGAGTATTAGTTTTGTGATCAGTATCTTTGGTGGCTTATTCGCATTCGTTGCCACCATAGTGATTTCGTTCTACTTCTCGATCATGAAGGATGGCATTGACGCCTTTATTCGCTCGGTCACCCCTACAAAATATGAGAACTACCTCATCAATCTGTGGCATCGTGCGGAAGTGAAAGTGGGACGGTGGTTGCAAGGACAAATGCTCCTCGCTCTTATCGTGGGCCTGTTAGTATATGTAGGCCTCGAGCTTTTTAATGTGAAATTTGCGTTGCTCCTTGGAATTCTTGCGATGGCACTTGAAATTGTTCCGTTTGCGGGGCCAATCCTCGCCATGATCCCTGCGATTGGGCTAGCATTTCTTCAAGACCCTGCATTGGGCGTGTGGGTCTTTCTCTTCTATGGTGTCGTACAGCAGATCGAAAGCCATGTATTTGCCCCACTCATTCTTGGAAAGACTACCGGTATGAATCCTGTGGTAGTCATCTTGGCGTTGCTGATCGGCGCAAAACTGTACGGTATTGCGGGAGCACTTTTAGGTGTTCCCGTCGCGACGGTCGTGGTTGAGGTAATCGACGATCTTGCCCGCCGCAAAGAGCTCCGCCGACAACAGTCGGCATAACATGGGAACTCTCTTTATTGTTGCAACGCCGATAGGGAACCTTGATGATATTACCTTGCGTGCGATTAATACACTCGCGAGCGTCGACGTGATTTTTGCAGAAGATACCCGTACCACTCGAGTGCTGTGCGATCGGCACGCTATTCGTACGCCATTAATAGCATTTCACCAGCACAGCAGTGCGAACGCATTTCGTAAGGTTGCTGAAGCGTTGCGTGCAGGTCAGCGTGTAGCACTCGTCTCCGATGCGGGCACGCCCGGCATTAATGATCCTGGAGGCATGCTCATCGAATTTGTCCGCGAAGCAGTGCCCGATGCTCACATTGTTCCCGTCCCGGGGGCAAATGCGGCGATAACTGCGCTCTCGGTGAGCGGCTTTCCCGCAGACCGTTTCGTGTACCTAGGCTTCCCGCCACACAAGAAAGGTCGCCAAACCTTTTTTCGTGGGCTTGCAGAGATGCGGGATACATTGGTACTCTACGAGTCGAAGCACCGTATCCTCAAAACACTCGAAGCCCTACAGAACACGTCTCGTATCGGGGAGCGGCAGGTGCTTGTCGCGCGCGAACTGACGAAGCAGTTCGAGACTATTGTGCGGGGGACTATCGAGGAAGTGATCCGGGAGTTCTCTCGCGGAGATCCTCGTGGGGAATTTGTGATCGTTATCGCGGCGCAGAAGCGAAGCTCACGCGCCCGCGATGCGGTGGAAACAGCAATACCCGAAGAAGATGCAGAATAACCGTTTTTATATTACGACTGCTATACCCTATGTAAATGCGCAACCGCATATCGGTTTTGCGTTGGAATTAGTGCAGGCTGATGCGCTGGCGCGGTACCACCGCATGCTTGGGGATGATGTACGCTTCCTCAATGGTAGCGATGAGAACGCACTCAAAAATGTGCAAGCTGCCGAAAAGGCGGGCGTCTCTGTACAAGATTTTGTAGATGAGCACGCACAGCGCTTTCAAGGACTTTCGGATCCGCAGGTGCTCAACATTTCGAACGATGATTTCATCCGCACTACCGAAGAGCGGCATGTGCGTGGGGCGCAGAAGCTCTGGTCTGCGTGCAAGCCAGAAGATATCTATACAAAGACATACGATGGGCTGTATTGCGTTGGGTGTGAGGAGTTCAAAGCTCCGAAAGAGCTTGTTGACGGGCTGTGTCCCGAACACAAAACAGCACCAGAGCGCGTTGCGGAAGAAAACTATTTTTTCAAACTCTCCAACTACCAAAGCAAACTGCTTGAGCTTATCGAATCTGGTGCGATTACGATAACGCCAAGCACTCGAAAAAATGAGGTGCTCTCATTTATTCGTGAAGGCCTTGAAGACTTTAGCATCTCTCGGAGCGTGGCGCGCGCAAAGGGATGGGGTATTGATGTGCCCGGAGACCCAAACCAGAAGATGTATGTATGGTTTGATGCGCTCACGAATTATATTACTGCACTCGGGTATGCTGATGATGCAGAACTTTTCCAGCGCTATTGGCTAGAGAATAATCAACGTATTCATCTGGTAGGCAAGGGGATTACGCGCTTTCATGCGATTTACTGGCCAGCCATGCTGCTTTCGGCAGGGCTTCCCGTGCCTTCAACTATTTTGGTGCATGGATATGTCACGGTTGATGGAGAAAAGATTTCCAAGTCATCAGGTAACGGCATTGATCCTTATACCGCAGTAGCACAATATCGAACTGACGTAGTGCGCTATTTCTTATTGCGCGAAATCCCGTCTGGTGAAGATGGCGACTTCTCGTTTGAAAAACTGAAGACTCGCTATACGGGAGATCTTGCGAATGGACTCGGAAACTTGGTTCAGCGCACAGCAGTTTTGGCGCAAACAAAAATCAGCACATCGTTTACGTGGGACCTCGAAAGTAGTGAACGCTCCGCGCAGTGGCAACTAGTGCATGCAGATGAGGAGTATCATGCCGCGATGAACGATTTTCGTCTCCACGACGCTATCGCAGATGTCTGGAAAAAGATTGCCACCGTGAATCAGTATATCAACGATGAAAAGCCGTGGGCGCTTGAGAGCGGGGGGCAGCAACGGGGAATCCTTTTGCATATGATTGGCATGGTTCTTCATATCGCATGGCTCCTCCAGCCGTCTATGCCAGAGACCGCGCAAAAGATCTTCGCATCGTTCGGCGTTGCGCCAACAAAGGAGCTTACCTCTGGCACCGTGTTGCGTATAGAAAAAGGCGAGGGGTTGTTCCCTCGCCTCTAGTGGGCGGCTGCTTCCTAGTCTTCTTCTGTGAACCGTCGTCTGTCGTCCAGCACACCGCTCTCATAGATGCAATAGCCAATGGGCCAGATCAGGAGCGTAAGCCACAAGAGCCAAGCCATTGCGACGCGATGCCAGGTGCTGGCGTACTTCAGCTTCGAAATGCCGACGAGCGCGAAAAGCTCTTCGCGCCCCCAGCACTCGTCCCTTCGAAGGAACCAGAAGCCGAGGGCAAAGTAGCAGACCGTAGCGAGGACTACCGAGCCGGACAGGATACCGACCATGACCGGTACGAGTGGCAAGCACCACCGCCACACATTGGCGACATTCCGACGGATTGCTTTGAACACTAGCGCCTCCTTGGTGCGGTATGGTACGCTTTTTCATACATTATGCAACAACTGTTCGACACTCACGCACATCCGCAGATGAAAAACTTTGATCGTGATCGCGACGAGGCACTCGCGCGCGCGAAAGAAGACGGAGTGCGCATGGTATGCGTCGGCGTTGATCTTGATTCTTCTCAAGCGGCCATTGAGCTTGCATCGGCATACGATCACGTATGGGCTTCGGTGGGACTGCACCCCAACGACAATCTTTCAGAAGTATATGACCAGCAGGTATATGCCGAGCTTCTTGCATCACCTCGCGTTGTGGCAATCGGAGAGGTTGGCCTTGATTACTATCGTACACCGGATGCACCGCAACAGCGCATACAATACGAGCGCTTAGTACAACAGCTGTCGCTGGCACGGGAGTATCATAAGCCACTTATTATTCACTGCAGAGATGGAGCGCAGAAGAATGCGCATGCTGATATGCGCACCTTGTTGCAGTCTTCTGAATTCGTCGGGAAGGTTTCCGGTGTTATCCATAGCTTCACCGGCACCTATGCGGATGCAAAGGCATATATCAATCTCGGGTTTATGATTGGTCTTAATGGGATTATCACATTTGCGCGGCAATACGATGATACGGCTATGGAAATTCCTCTCGAGGATATTGTTTTAGAGACGGATTCTCCGTATCTGACCCCCGAGCCACATCGTGGCGAGCGTAATGAGCCTGCTTTTGTCGGATTTGTTGCAGAACAGCTTGCACGCTTGCGCCGCACTTCCTTTGAGCGCGTTGCCGAGCACACGACGCGCAATTCAGAAAAGCTGTTCACTATTCCTTCTGTTTTGGTATAGTGCGCATACACCTATGACCTCATATCAGCCGAACGATATTGAAAAAAAGTGGCAGAAAGAATGGGCAGATATGCGCGCGAACGAAACGCCAGACCATGTTGAGGAGCGCCCTAATAAGATGGTGCTCGTAGAGTTTCCTTATCCTTCTGGTAATTTACACATTGGCCACTGGTATGCCTTTGCGCTCCCTGATATATACGCGCGCTACTGGAGAATGAAGGGCTTTAACGTGCTGTACCCAATGGGGTTTGATGCATTTGGGTTGCCAGCAGAAAACGCCGCACTGCAGCGCGATATTCATCCAGGGGAGTGGACGAAGCAAAACATCGAGTACATGACGAATCAGCTCCACAGCATGGGGGCAATGTTTGATTTTTCTCGTGCGGTTTCCACAATAGATCCAACGTATTATCGGTGGACGCAATGGATGTTTCTGCGTATGTTTGAAAAGGGCCTCGCATACCGCGCAAAGACAACAGTAAACTGGTGCCCAAAGGATCAGACGGTGCTTGCGAACGAGCAGGTCGTTGATGGTCATTGTGAGCGGTGTAGTACCGCGGTACAGCAACGCTCTTTGGAGCAGTGGATGATGAAGACAACCGCGTATGCTGATCGACTTATTAGTGGACTTGAGAATCTGGACTGGCCGAACACGGCCCGCACCGCACAACAGCATTGGATCGGAAAATCAGAGGGGGCGATTATTACATTCCCACTTTCGGGGATCCCTGGACAAGAAGATGGCAAGCATTCAGTCGAAGTATTTACGACACGGCCCGATACGCTTTTTGGCGCCACGTTTTTAGTGGTGTCGCCAGAACTTGCTCAGAAGTGGATTGATGTCGGCTGGCGAGCGAGCGATGAGGTGCGCGCATATATTACAGAAAGCCGCTCTAAACGAGAACTTGAGCGCCTTGAGGGCGCAAAGGACAAGACGGGCGTTGCTCTAGGTATCTCAGCAAAAAATCCTATCTCCGGAGAAAGTATTCCGGTGTGGGTTGCAGATTATGTGCTAGGCAACTATGGCACAGGAGCTATTATGGCGGTGCCCGCGCACGATGAGCGAGATCGTGCCTTTGCCGATGCCTTCAACCTTCCGATAAGCGATGCGTCGCTCCGTGATGCGCAGGAAGTTATAGATCAGCTTGTCGCGAAGGGCGCTGGATACGCGAAAACAACCTTTAAGCTCCGCGACTGGGTTCTCTCACGCCAGCGCTATTGGGGGGTTCCTATTCCTATTATTCACTGTACGACGTGTGGCTACGTTCCCGTTCCAGATGACCAGCTTCCCGTAGAGTTGCCGCCACTCCGCGATTTCAAACCAGCAGATGACGGGCGGAGTCCGCTTGCAAAGGCAACTGAATGGCTTTCGGTTTCATGCCCGAAGTGTGGTGAGGATGCGCAGCGTGAAACGGATACCATGGATACCTTTGTAGATTCTTCGTGGTACTACCTTCGCTATACAGATCCTCACAATAGTGAGCAGTTTGCGAGTAAAGAAAAAATGGCGCAGTGGTTGCCGGTACCGATATATCTTGGCGGGTCGGATCACAACACCATGCATCTTCTCTACTCACGCTTTTTTGCAAAAGTACTTTTTGATCTCGGCTATCTTTCATTTGAAGAACCGTTCTTAAAGCGTGTGAATCGTGGATGGGTACTTGGTCCTGACGGACAAAAAATGTCGAAGTCTCGGGGGAATGTGGTTGATCCTGATAAAGAGGTGGCTCAATATGGCGCAGATACGGTGCGTATGTATTTGGCGTTCATGGCGCCATACGAGCAGGGCGGTCCTTGGGATCCGCGAGGTATAACCGGAGTGCACCGACTGCTTTCGCGTATCTGGACCTTGTTTTCACAAGAGCCGATCGGAGAGGCATCTCCTGACGTAGAGTGTGCATTGCATGCAGCAACACGAAACATTAGTAGAGACATTGAACTCCTTTCATTGAATACGTGTGTCAGTGAGCTTATGAAGCTGATGAACGCTGTTGATGACGCAAAGACAACGCTTACTACAAAACAGCGAGAGCATGTTATCCGATTACTCGCGCCGTTCGCACCACATCTTGCCGAAGAATTGTGGCATTCGGTATGTGGCCATACGTCATCGGTGCACCAAGAGCCTTGGCCCTCATTCGATGCAACGCTTCTTGAATCGCAGAGCGTTGTTGTCCCTGTGCAGGTGAATGGTAAGGTGCGCGCAACGATTGAAGTTGCGCCCGATGCTTCAGAAGAATTGGTGCAAGCTCAAGCGCTCGCGGCAGAGGGTGTTATCCGCGCTCTTGGGGACGCACAGGTGCACAAAGTGATTGTGATACCCAAGCGTATGGTGAGCATTGTCGCGCGTTGACGTCTGTGCGTAAATCTCTATACTGGTGGGCGATAGCATGATGGTGGGTGTATACGCGTGGGCATGAAATGACCGGCGCATACATTTTCCGTCTTTCTCTCCTATGGCTCAAGAAGCAGACCGTGATTTTGTAGCATACGTTGTAACATCAATCGTCAGTAAGCCAGAAGACGCACGCATTACTCGTACCGTTGACGAGCTGGGCGTGCTTATTTCTGTTAAAGTGCACCGCGATGACATGGGGGTTCTTATTGGGCGCAGTGGTGCGACGGCGAAGGCGATCCGGACGCTTGCACGTATCGTTGGCATGCGCCACGAAGCGCGCGTGAACTTGCGCATTGAAGAACCAGAAGGTGGTAAGATGGCCGGTGGCGCAAAGGATGTCGACGCTGTGGTGAGCGAGTTAGGTATGTAAAAATTGAGGATGCAAACAGCGGCATCTTGCACGATGCTGTTTTTTGTTGCATAATAAGACATTCACTCTATGGGGAGTGAAAAAGGAGGCTAACCGTGTCAACGACAACGGAAAGAAGGAAGCGTTCAGTCGAAGCCTTTAAGGCCTTCGCCGCCTCGTGCGCAATTCACCAAGGCGAGATCGGGGAAACGCAGGCGAAGCGCATCGCTGCGCTTCTTGTGCTGCTGGCGAGGACGGCGCACAACCTGAAGACAGGTCCAGGTGTGCTCATCCAGGCACCGCGTTTGTCCCTGCGCGACATCGGGTTGTTGGAGGCGATCTGTGTTCCACAAGGAGTACACGTCGCATACGTAGCCGGGCGCCGCTCTCTGCGGTGCGAGTATGTCCGACGCCGCAAGACGTATGTGCCGTGGGGCGACGGCTTGCGCTTCACCATCGGTGCGCGAGTGCGGCGCCGGAGAGTACCGCCCCCTCGGAGGCAGGCCGCGAGGTCTGTCTCGTAGTTCGGTGCCGTCCGTCCTGTAGGCGGGCGGCACATTTCTTTATACGATATGCGCATTGATATTATTACTATCTTCCCAGATCTCTTTTCAGGATTCCTTAGCGAATCCCTTTTGGCTAAGGCGCAAAAGCCTCGACGCCCAGAAGGGTCGGGGTTTCGATCGAAAGCATCGGGAAAGCCCTTATTGACGATCAACACGCACTATCTTCGCGATTGGACGGACGACCGACACCAGACTGTTGACGGTAAGCCCTATGGTGGAGGCCCGGGCCTTGTGATGAAAGTGGAGCCTATCTATGCCGCGGTACAGCAGCTTCTCAAAAAGAAAATAGGGAAGCTTACAAAGCCAAAACGCAAGGTTATTCTGTTTAGTCCGCGGGGTGAACAACTTACGCAGCAGTACATCCAAAAATGGACGAAGGTTGACCAGCTTATTTTAATTTGCGGACGCTATGAAGGTATTGACGAGCGCATTGCCGACCACGTTGCGGACGCGGTTGTCTCTGTGGGCCCCTATGTACTGAACGGCGGGGAAGTCCCGGCGATGACGGTTATTGAAGCCGTGGCGCGACTCCTTCCCGGCTTCATGCACGACCCAGAAAGCCAAACAAAAGAGGACCATGCGCAGTATACAAAGCCAGAGATTTTTGAACCTAAAAAGGGGGCTCGCTGGCGCGTACCTAAGGTGCTCCTTTCGGGTAACCACGCTAAGGTGGCGGAGTGGCGAAAAGGGGGCAAAAAAGGCTCTTGACGGGCGTAACACCACTAGGGTATACTGCTCGGGCCCCTGAACTATCTATTCAGGTGTTGCACTTTCCCAATTCATACTCGCACACCAGTCTATTAAATTTGAAGAGAGTTTGATCCTGGCTCAGGATGAACGCTGGCGGCGTGGATAAGGCATGCAAGTCGAACGGTCCCGACGGATCCCGCAAGGGGCTCGTCGGGATAGTGGCGAACGAGTTAGTATCACCTTGGTACGTACCCCCGAGTCGAGCATAACGGGTCGAAAGATCCGCTAATTCTCGATGGTCTCGCAAGAGTAAAGTCGCAAGACGCTTGGGGAGCGGCCTAGGTCCTATCAGCTAGTTGGCGGGGTAACGGCCCACCAAGGCTATGACGGGTAGGAGGCGTGAGAGCGCGACCTTCAACGACGGAACTGAGACACGGTCCGTACACCTACGGGTGGCAGCAGTCGAGAATATTCGACAATGGGCGAAAGCCTGATCGAGCGACGCCGCGTGCAGGAAGAAGGCCTTCGGGTTGTAAACTGCTTTTGCGTGGGAAGAATTTTGACGGTACCACGAGAATAAGGGGTTGCTAACTCTGTGCCAGCAGCAGCGGTAATACAGAGACCCCGAGCGTTATCCGGAATTACTGGGCGTAAAGCGCGAGCAGCCGGTTGTATTAGTCTGGTGTTAAATTCTGGGGCCCAACCCCAGAGCCGCATCAGAAACGGTACGACTAGAGCGGGTAAGAGGTAGGCGGAACGTGCAGTGTAGGGGTGAAATCCACTGATATTGCACGGAACACCAAAAGCGAAGGCAGCCTACTGGTGCTCTGCTGACGGTCAATCGCGAAAGCGTGGGGATCAAAAAGGATTAGATACCCTTGTAGTCCACGCCCTAAACTATGCACACTAGCTATTGGGAGCATCGACCC
>ERZ1292625.2038-Hain-H41-01um-R1-2038-length-20280-cov-5_pt1 | contig 20280 bp, 19 predicted proteins | sample MGYA00564400_ERZ1292625 | MGnify/ENA primary metagenome ERZ1292625 (study PRJEB36523, sample SAMEA6512639) | groundwater metagenome | collected 2019-01-08 | study: AquaDiva: Metagenomics assemblies of 32 groundwater samples
CTTACGCTAAGGCTAAGGCCGAGTTCGAGAAGTTGTCTGCCTCGGGGGAGGTGAAGTCCAAAGTATTAATCCTCAGACTTCCTGGCATTTTTGCTGACGAACGAGAAAGTGGTCTCTTGTATAAAATCAAACAAAGTTTTTTGAAGCGGGAGTCTCTATCTCTTACTATAAACAACGTGCTTTGGCATGCCATGTACTTACCGCGCGTAATTGAGATTATCGAAAAATTGATCACGATCTCACCTAAAGAACGCATTATCACTGTCGGCTATCCCACAGAGACAAACATCGAAAAGATTATAGGAGACAGAAAGAACGTCATCTTGAATGTAAATCAAACAGATCACTATTGCCCAGATGTGAGAATTCAAAACCAATATATTCAAATTACTCCTCCGATGTTTGAAGAAGACCTGGAAGCTTACTTTAAAAAATGATTATAAATACAGCCAGAGTAGTAGACAGGGTGGCGGGGGTCGTTTTGAAAGAAGACTCAGTCCTCCTCATGTATAGAAAAAACTATGGCAAAGAGTACTACACTTTTCCAGGTGGAGGCATAGACTATGGTGAGACAAAGGAAGGGGCGTTCATCCGTGAGATGGCTGAGGAGACTTCGCTCAATGTAAAACCCGAAAAGATTCTGTATGAAGTAAATTGGGATAATGGTACCAAGCAGTATTTCTTCCAAGTCACATGTCTCATCGGCGAACCTGTTCTCGGAGATTTTGATGAAAGGAAGATTATGCAGAAAGATCCAGAACAATACTACGAACCCAAATGGGTCCAAATTGCGGATTTACCCAAGCTACTCATCTTTCCGCTTGAAGTGGTAGATTTACTAATAAGTGACCTGAAAACTGGTCTTCCGGCTATAGCTCGCCAATTATCGATAACGTTTGCAACAAGTCGTCAAGAGAGGTAAGGTTGAGCCATGAATAAGACTAATAAGGTCTTGGTAGTAGTAGCCCATCCTGATGATGAGCTCTTGGGACTGGCCGGTACGCTTTGCAAGCATCGAGACGCGGGAGACAATGTGTCTATTTTGATCTTGGCTAATGGTGAGGACTCTCGGGATACAGGGGCTAATGCCAAAAAGCGCCTTGGCCAAGCTGGAAGAGTGGCAAAGAAATTGAAGGCCAAACTATATCTGGAAAACTTGCCGGACAATCAGTTTGACTCTGTACCACTCTTAAAGATCGCTAAGCTTGTGGAAAAAGTGATTTTCAAAGTGAAGCCGTCTATCGTCTACACTCACCATCCGCAAGATCTCAACATTGATCACCAGAAGGCGTGTGAGGCGGTAATGACAGCTTGTCGCCCAATGCCTGGTGTGCACGTTAGGAAGATTTTTGGATTCGAAACCCTCTCTTCAACTGAGTGGCAAATAAAGGATTTCAGACAATTTGCGCCGAATCATTATGTGGATATACACAAGTATCTAAAGGAGAAGCGGTCTCTCCTCAAACACTATCACGATGAAATGCGCAACTACCCTCACTCTCGTTCCTATGAAGGAGTAGAAATACTTGCTAAGTACAGAGGTTTGGAAGTTGGACTCAAGTCCGCCGAAGCCTTTGAGGTTCTGCGTTCCATCGATTTCTGATCTAAATTAGAGGGCTACTTTATAAAATGCTAGGATACAGCCATGCCTACACAAGTGGTGATAGTCGATTACGGATTAGGTAACCTAACCTCTGTTAAAAATGCGCTTCTGATGGTTGGTGTGGAAGCTCTTATAACAAGAGATCCCACAGATATTAGCGATGCATCTCACCTCATCCTCCCGGGCGTTGGTAGTTTTGGTCAGGGGATGAGAGGTTTGAAGGAGCGCGGGCTCGTCGAGGTATTGCAGAAAGAAGTTCTCGAGAATCACAAAAAAATTCTAGGAATTTGTCTAGGCATGCAGCTTCTTGCGACGAAAGGATTTGAGTTCGGAGAGAACGAAGGACTTGGTTTCTTGTCTGGGGAAGTTGTTAAAATCAATACTGCCGAAAGATTGCCTCACATGGGTTGGAACAATGTTTCCCTCGTAGGTGAACACAGAATTACTGAAGGGCTCGAAACAAATCCCCAGTTCTACTTTGTTCACAGCTTCCACTTCAAACCGGAAGATAGGAGTATTGTGGCCGGTGTGGCGGAGTATGGCGAACCCATAGTATCTATAATAGAGAAGGGGAATATCTTCGGTACACAGTTCCATCCTGAAAAAAGTCATGATGCGGGTCTAAAAATCCTTAAAAATTTTCTTAATCTCTAATGCTTACCACCAGACTCATTCCGGTGCTCCTATATAAAAGTGGAATTTTAGTTAGAAGTAGAACCTTTACGCTTCACCAAGCCACTGGTGATCCCATAACCCAAGTGGAACGTCTAACTGCTTGGAAAGCTGACGAACTTATATATCTAGATATTAGTCGAGACGCAGTTTATGATTTCAGACAAACGATGAACGTCATAGGTCCGACGAGTTCGAGTAGGGATTTATTTGCAACAATGCAGAACAATTTCATCGATGTTGTGAGAGAAGTATCAAAGATTTGTAGGATTCCGTTGACCGTCGGCGGTAAAATCCGTACAATTGAGGATATCCGAGTCCGTCTTGAGGCTGGTGCAGACAAGGTAAGTATCAATACCGAGGCTTTGCGAAGAAAAGAGTTTATTAGAGAGGCAGCAGAGGCCTTTGGTAGCCAATGTATTGTCATTTCGATAGATGTCAAGTTTGATCAGGAGAAGAACAGATGGGCGGTCTATCGTGATTTTGGTAAAGTGAGGACAGGCCTTGATCCAGCTACTTGGGCCAAGGAAGCGGTTCAATATGGTGCAGGGGAGATACTCATACAATCGATAGATCGAGACGGCACAGGTAGGGGATATGACTTGGATCTTGTCCGTGAGGTGGTAAGAGAGGTTAGCGTCCCGGTCATTGCCTTGGGGGGAGTTGGGGAATTTGAGCATCTAGTAGAGGGGATAAAGAGGGGTGAAGCAAGTGCTGTGGCCGCCGCTAACATTTTCCATTTCAGCGAACAGAGTGTTATCAATGCAAAAGAATATATGAAAAAAAAAGGTATAAATGTCCGACTATAACAAATCAAAGTGTCATATATGTGGTGAGACAGAGACTTTTAAAGTAGCAAACAAAAATTACTATTTGGATGGATTAAAGGTCCAAATAAAACAAGAGTACCTAATTTGCTCACGGTGCGGGTTCCTTTTCACCGCAGATCCTCCATCTAAAAAGTTTCTAGAAAAATACTATAATACGAGTTTCCAGGAGCGGAGTGGATTTGCGGATTCCTCCGAGAAAAGACATGTAAGGGACCAAGTACATTTTCTGAAAAGCTCAATGGGTGTTTTTAGCGGACCGATTCTTGAGATTGGGCCAAACCATGGAGAATTTCTTGATGAACTAAGAAAAATTGGTACTCATAAGTTATATTATTCAGAATTGAACGAGCGAGCAGCAAGAATATTGAAAGCTAGAGGCTATACGGATTTCGATTCCATGAAGTCAAAGAGGGGATCCGTCAGTCTTATCGTACTGATGCACACCCTGGAGCACGTTGTCGATCCCCGCCACTTCATTGCGAGGCTTGTTTCCTATCTGTCCGAGAATGGACATCTTTACATCGAAGTGCCAGATTTTTCCCGCCATGACAAGAACACTGATTCCTTACTGTTTGAGCATGTAAATTATTTTGGGAAATTCTCACTTCACTATCTTCTCTTCTCATGCGGTCTCGACATCATATCTATTGAATCTGATACCGATGCTCTGTACACTGCCTGTCCACGCCGAATTGTTCGCATAATCGCGCAAAAATCTAATACTATCCCCAATACCTCCCAAAAACGAATTGATGCCATCCGTAAAACAATTAGTAGAGAAAATTTATTTTTCGAAAAACTAGACGATTTCCTTTTCAAGGTGAAGCGGGGAGAGAGAATTGGTATTTACACGGCAGGTCTTCTTGCTAGAGAAAGTCTTCGGAAGACTAGATTGGGAAGCAAAACAGTAGTGGGTATATTTGATCGGGATAAAAGCAAGTGGGGGAAGAAGGTGGGGGGGGTGAATATAATGTCACCAGAAGAGATAAAGAAATTCAACATAAAATATCTGCTAGTCTTGAACGAAGGGTATGAGAACCAGATTCGGAAGGATCTAGGTAAATCAAAATTTCCAAAGGCTACCTTTTATTCAGATATTATGAAATTATAGTGGGATGAAGACGAAAAGACCGATGACATATTGCAAACGGTGCACCTACCCGATTATGGCGGTTAATTTGACAATAGGCGATGAAGGGGTCTGTAGTGGCTGCACTGTCCATGATGAGAAACCTGTAATAGATTGGACTAAGCGAGAAGAAGAGTTCAAGAACTTGCTCGAATCTTATAAGAGCAAAGATGATAGTAACTATGATTGCATCATCCCTGTTTCTGGAGGTAAGGACAGCCACTTCCAGGCTTGGTATATAAAGGAGAAGCTTGGTTTGAATCCGCTCCTCGTCACTTACTATACTCACAACTACACACCGACCGGCGAGGAAAACTTGAAGAATATCGGCAAGACCTTCGGTATCGATCATTACGTGTTCACTCCGAGCTACAAAGTTATCCAGAAGATGAATCGCCTCGGTTTCAAAAAGACCGGAGATATGAGCTGGCATTTCCACTGTGGGGCTTGGACAGTGCCATTTCAGTTGGCTGTCAAAATGAACATTCCCTTAGTGATTTACGGAGAACATGGGCTACTCGACTTGGCTGGACAATTTAGTTTTGAAGATCGACCAGAGTTTACTCAAAGGTATAGAAAGGAGACAATGATGCGAGGATTCGAACCAGAGGATTTTTTGGGAGGTGAAGAAGGTCTCACGAAAAGAGACTTGGAGTGGGCCCAGTTCCCATCTGATGAAGACATAGCCAGAGTTGGGGTCAGAGGCATATATATGGGTGTCTACGTCTTTTGGGACGCCAACAAGCACACGAAGGAGATTAGCATCCCGGCTGGTTTCAAACCCAATCCAGAGCCGTTTGTGAGGACATATAGGACAATGTCTAATGTCGATGATATCCACGAAAACGGTATCAAGGATTATATGAAGTTTGTGAAGTTCGGTTACGGTAGAGCAACAGACCATACTTCTAAAGATATTCGTCTGGGGGTAATGACCCGCGAAGAAGGTATTGAATTATTGAAAAAATACGATGGAGCCTTCCCTCACAAATCGTTTAAATATTTTTTAGACATGACCGATATGAGCGAAGAGGAGTTTTGGAAGACTGCAGATACGTTCCGCGATCCTCGAGTGTGGTGGATAGAGGATGGGCTGTGGTGGAAGGATAATATTTGGGGTGAACCGTCTTCATATGGCCAGGTTCATTTGTCAAAAGAAATGCAAAAAAAGTATGTTTAAGGAAAATGATATCCGCCCAAAAGATTTATTGGAGGGACAGAAGAAGGCGGTTGAAGCAGATATTCGGACCTTGCTAGATAGAAAATCAGAATTTGTTGAAGTTGCGTGTCCTGCCTGTGGGGGGAATGATTTTGTATCAAAGTTTGAGAAAAATGGTTTTAAATACGTCGAGTGTCCTAAATGTCTAACTTTCTACATGAGTCCTCGTCCAACCTTGAGAATTCTCACGGCTTTTCTTGAGAATTCACAAAATTATGCTTACTGGAGTAAATACATATTTCCTGCATCTGAAGAAACTCGGAGAATGAAAATTTTCTCTCCTAGAGTAGATCGAGTTCTGGGACTTTGTAAAAAACATCGAGTGAGTATGGATGCCTTACTCGAAGTGGGGGCAGGTTTCGGCACCTTTTGTGAGGAGCTTAAGGGAAGAAAAATATTCAAGCGAGTGGTAGCCATAGAGCCAAGTCCAACATTGGCAGCGGTTTGTAGAAAAAAGGGAATAGAGACTGTCGAATCGACAATCGAAAATATTGAATTTAAACATGGAAAGTCCTTTGACTTAGTTGTTAATTTTGAGGTAATTGAGCACCTCTTTTCTCCCAGAGAATTTGTTATTGCCTGCCGCAAATTACTCAAACCAAGCGGATTGTTTATAATAACTTGTCCCAATGGTCGTGGTTTTGACATAAAAACACTTGGTCCCGTATCTGACACAATTGATCATGAACATTTAAATTATTTTAATCCCGAGTCACTTGCTGTCCTTTTAACCTCATGTGGATTTAAAGTACTAGAAAGTATTACGCCAGGTGTCCTGGATGCTGAACTGGTTCGTAACAAGGTTATAGAAGGTAAGTTTGACATAGCCGGCCAACCTTTTTTGAATGAAATACTTGTAGAAGAATGGGATAGGTTGGGTAGTATCTTTCAAGATTTTTTATCGTTTCAGGGTTTATCTTCAAACATGTGGCTTGTGGCAAAAAATTGCTAGGAGGAGTTATGTTAGGATAGTTCCATGAATAGACAAATTCTTAAGAACACAATTCTAGTCGGTATATTTACCATCCCTTTTGTTCCATTTCTAGTTTCAGGCTCGCTTTTTTTCCCATTCATCACCACTAAAGCTTTTGCCTGGAGATTTATAGTTGAAATTGTCTTTGCTGTTTGGGTCGTTTTGGCACTCTTAGCTCCAGAATTTCGGCTAAGACGCTCGCCGATTCTTTATGCGGTGTTAGTCTTCCTTCTTATAGTAGGTTTGGCCGATCTCTTCGGTGTGGAGCCCATGAAAAGTTTCTGGTCGAATTTCGAGCGCATGGAGGGTTTTGTAACAATGCTCCATCTCGGGGCGCTTTCCATAGTGATGGGATCTGTTCTCAGAGAAAGGGAGTGGAATTGGTGGTGGAATACAACTTTAGTGGCTTCAGCAGTCATGGTCCTCTACTCCCTTTTGCAACTATCAGGTTCTCCTAGTTTCCCCATACACCAAGGTGGAGTGAGAGTCGATGGTACTATTGGCAACGCTTCATACCTCGCCCTATATTTCCTGATACACATCTTTGTTGCCATTTTCTATTTTGTGAAAAGTCGTACATCAGCCTTGAGATGGACTTATGGGACACTTATATTGGGTCAGGTTTTCATCCTCTACCACACGGCCACTAGAGGAGCCATTCTCGGTTTGATTGGGGGGCTTATCCTAGTTGCTTTGCTAGGTTTGATTAACAAACAGGATCGGAAGGTGAGAAAAATTAGTATCTGTTTTTTGATTGGTCTTGCAATTTTTATTACTGGATTTTTGGCTATTAGGAACACCTCTCTTGTAAAGAATAGCCAGGTACTCAATCGTTTTTCTACTCTCTCACCTTCTTTGTGGAAAACTGAAGGTCGTGCCTTTATCTGGCCGATGGCCTTGAAAGGCATTGGGGAGAGACCTTTGCTTGGTTGGGGACAGGATAATTTCAATTATGTTTTTGCCGAACACTATTCTGCCAAAATGTATAATCTGGAACCTTGGTTTGATCGCGCCCACAACATCTTTCTTGACTGGGCAGTGGCTGCGGGGATATTGGGTCTTGGCGCCTACCTCTCTTTATATGGAGTATTACTCTGGACTATTTGGAAGAGAGAAAGTCTTCTTTCTCACATGGAACGCTCTGTTCTAACCGGTCTCATTGTTGCGTATTTCTTCAATAATATATTTGTTTTTGATAATCTTGTCAGTTACGTTTTGTTCTTCTCCTTGTTCTCGTACATGCATAGTAAGATTGTCAAAGATGTGACAATTCCAGTTAAGATTATTTCAGAAAAAATTGTGATCGCCACATCCATTGGAATAGCCCTGTTACTAATTGTGGTTATCTACTTTGTAAACGTCAAACCTTTGATTGCGAATACTAACCTCATCATGGCACTTCAGACTGTGCAATCATCTGGTAGCAAAGCTACGGCAATTGGATATTTCGAAAAAGCTTACGCCTCCTCACGTTTGGGTCGGCCTGAAGTGGTTGAGTGGGTGTCCTCTTCGGCTCCAACGATACTTTCTGACGAAACAATTCCTATGGACAAAAGGAATGCTTACTTTGAGTTTGCAAAAAACAGTTTAGAAGTGATAACTAAGGAATTATCTGGAGACCCTCGATACGAGCTTGTTGCGGGGTCCTTCTACTCAAGTGTGGGGGGCAAGGCTGATGCGCTCAGACACTTTGAGGAAGCAAAAAAACTAATGCGAGAGAAGCAGTTAGTCTACTTCAACCTTGGACAGATGGCTCTAATTGACAATAATTTCCCAGAAGCTCTCTCTCAGTTTAAAACGGCTTACGATTTAGCTCCTGGATACGATGACGCCAAGATGGCATACCTTGTTGGAGCAATTTATGCCCGAGACAGTAATCTTGTAATCAAACTTTTATCGGAAATTAATCCTGCTACTCTGATTTCTGACCCTCGCGCTTTATCTGCACTCTATCAAACAGGGCAGAAGCCTTTCTTACTAACTCTCCTAAGAGATTTGGTAATAAAAGTTCCTCAACAAAAAGATGTGATCGAAGCAAACATCAAACAAATTGAAAGCGGAGGTGTCTAAAAGTTTTATTAGAAAGTTATCCACACTTTCTGCAACAACACTATTGTATGTGTGGTGAGTAAGGAACATAATAAATACAAGTCGCGCGTAGGAGATCTTCGAAATATTTTTTAGGAACATCCTGTGCGACCTTAACAAGTAACTAAGTTCCGGTCGACCGGGACACACAAAATGGCAAAAAAGAGAAAGGCAAAGAAGGCTCCTAAAAAGAAGGCAGCTTCCCGCCGAAAGAAGCGAGCTTAATCGCTTTCTAAAGAAAAAACGTCCCGACCGCAATTGGGGCGTTTTTTCTTTTGTCTATTTCGGCTCTAAGCTCAAATGTGGTAAAATAGGCTTCTTATGGCCTTTTTTAAGACTATTTTCAGTACATCAGAGTCAAAATCCCTGAAGTCGTGGAATCCGCTTGTTACAAAAATAAACAGTTTTGAAGCTGACTATAAAAAACTTTCTGATGTTGAACTCAAAAATAAAACAACAGAGTTCAAAAAAAGACTTGAAAGTGGAGAAAATCTTGACGATATTTTACCCGAAACATTCGCCACTGTTAGAGAGGCTAGTCTCCGGACTCTTGGGCAAAGACACTTTGATGTGCAACTCTTGGGGGGTATTGCTCTCCACAAAGGAGGAATAGCAGAAATGCGAACAGGAGAGGGGAAAACTTTGGTCGCTACACTCCCAGCTTATCTTAACGCTCTGACCGGTAAGGGAGTGCACGTGGTAACAGTTAACGATTATCTTTCTAGACGCGATGCTGTTTGGATGGGACAGATTTACTCTGCTCTTGGGCTCTCCGTTGGGATACTCAACGATAGACAGTCATTTGTCTATGATGCTGCTCATACAGACAAGGATGAAGAACGAGACGAATCAGGTTCCTTCCACATAGTGCATGAGTTTCTGAGACCTGTAAGCAAGGCCGAAGCCTACCATGCCGACATCACCTATGGGACCAACAACGAATTCGGATTCGACTACCTAAGGGATAATATTTTGTACGAAAAAACGATACTTTCGCAAAGGGAATTTAATTATGCCATCGTCGATGAAATTGACTCCATCCTTATAGACGAGGCAAGAACTCCACTCATCATCTCTGCCCCAACGGCAGAAGCAAGTGAGCTTTATGTTCAGTTTGCTAAAATTGTTAGAGAACTCGAACAAGAAGCAGATTTTACCGTTGACGAAAAGCGCCAAGCCATATCTTTAACACAAGCAGGTATTACAAAAGTTGAGAAAATGCTTGGTATGGAGAATATTTATAGTGAGGGAGGCGTCAAATTTGTACACCATCTAGAGACTGCCGTTAGAGCCAAAGCACTTTTTCATATCGATAAGAAGTACGTAGTAAAAGATAATGAAATAATTATTGTCGATGAGTTTACTGGTCGGCTCCAACCTGGGAGACGCTGGTCAGAAGGCTTGCATCAAGCTATAGAAGCGAAGGAAGGAGTGAGAATTAAGGAGGAGTCGAGGACTTTTGCTTCCATCACTTTCCAAAATTATTTCAGGATGTACAAAAAACTTTCTGGTATGACTGGTACTGCCGCCACATCCAAGGAAGAGTTTTATAAAGTCTACGGACTCGAAACTTTCCTTGTCCCAACCAATAAACCGGTTGTCCGTTTAGACAAAAATGATCTCATCTTCCAAAACGAGAAGGGAAAATATAAAGCAGTCACGAAAAAGGTAAGAGAGTTACAGGAAAAGGGCCAACCTGTTCTTATCGGTACCGTTTCAATAGAAAACAATGAAGTTCTCTCAGAATATCTTAAGAAGGAGGGAGTTCCACACGAAGTGTTGAACGCCAAGAACCATGAGAGAGAAGGAGAAATAATTGCCGGTGGAGGCAAGAGGGGGGCGGTAACAGTCGCCACCAACCTAGCTGGGCGTGGTATCGACATCAAACTAGGGGGCAAACTCGCTACTTCAGCAGAGTACGAGGAAGTAAAGGCTCTAGGAGGCTTATTTGTGCTTGGTACCGAGAGACATGACGCAAGGCGAATAGATAACCAGCTACGAGGCCGTTCTGGGCGTCAGGGAGACCCAGGGGAGACCCAATTCTTTGTTTCATTAGAAGACAGTCTAATGCGTATTTTTGCTACAGATACGATAAAGAACATGATGGGGAAGTTGAATATCCCAGAGGATGAACCGATTGAAAACAAGCTTATAACCAACGCATTAGAGAAAGCTCAAGAGAAGATAGAAGGGTTTAATTTTGATGCTAGAAAACACGTACTTGAATTTGATGATGTTCTGAATCATCAGAGAAGTGTTATTTATAAACGTCGCCGAAGTGTTTTGTTAGGGGGAAGAGAAGAAGTGGATAGCTATTTTAGTGAAGCCTCAGAGCTTTTGGAAGAGACACTCCGAGAGAGGTTCTTGGCAAAAACCAAAGAGCTTGAAAGTAAGCCGGAGGCACTAGAGACAATGAGAAGAGTCATCCTCCAGACCGTCGACACCTTCTGGGTGGATCATCTTGAGACTATGGAACATCTGCGCTCGAGTGTTAACTTGCGAGCTTATGGGCAAAGGGATCCACTTGTGGAGTACAAAAAGGAAGGGCTAAGTTACTTCAAAGACATGGAGGCTTCTATTGCCAGACAGATTGCCGAATTTTTTGTAGCCCTTGACCCTAATGTGACCTTCAATGCTCCTAGTACCACCACGGAGAAGGCGGCTATGGCCCTCGCTGATGTGCGAGCTACCCCCATCTCTCCTGAGGAAAAGAAAGTAGGTCGAAACGACCCATGTTGGTGTGGTTCGGGTAAAAAATTTAAAAAGTGTCATGGCGCAAACTCCTGATTTTAGCTCATGATATTCTAAAGACATGAGAGTTTTATTTATTTGCAGAGGAAATGTTGGTCGGAGTCAGGTAGCTGAAGTAATTTTTAATAAATTGGCAAAAGGTAAGCATCTTGCCGTATCAGCTGGGACGATAGTCATTAATCCAGAAGGAAAAAGTCAAGATGGTGTTACGCTCAAAGATGTTCCAGGGGCCGAAAAAGTTTTAACTGCTCTCAGTGAAATTGGAATTGATGCGTCGGAAAATAAACGAAGCCAATTAAGCCCAGAAATGCTTGATACGGCTGATAAGGTTATCGTCATGGCTGAGAAAGACACTATTCCAGACTATCTTTCAAAAAATAGTGAGTTTACTTATTGGGAATTGAAGGATCCCAAAAAAGAATCCTTGGAGTTTATGAGAGATATACGTGACCAAATTCAAGTGTTGGTTAAGGAATTAATTAATACTCTTAGTTAAACTAGTTCCACTTCGCACTAAATCTTCAAGTAAATAAAATTTAAAACGAAAGCCGCCGGTGGTGACGTTGGTCAACACTGAGTGTTGACCAACGGTGGTGTTGACCAACGGTGTTTGCCAATGCAGTAAGTTTGTCGGTGATAGAATATTCTAATGTTTGATAAGGCAATCTTTGGGATACTATCGTCAGCCTTCGTTTTACTTGGTGCTTTGCCCTATATAAGGGATATTCATAAGGGTAAGGCACATCCTCATGTCTTGAGTTGGCTTGGTTGGACATTTATTACTCTACTTGGAGCGAGAGCAATGTTTGCAGAGGGAAGTACATGGGTAGTGGCAATACTTGTGGCTAACGCTCTCAACTCTCTAGTTATTGCTGGGTACTCTGTAATTAAGAAGGTTGGAGTCTGGTCTACAGGAGTTTACGATTATGTATTTTTTGGACTTGGTGTTTTGGGTTTGATTTTATGGCAAACACTAAATATGCCCATCGTCGCCCTCATTTGTGCCATACTTGCCGACCTTTTCTTTGGTATCCCAACAATAATCAAGACTTATAAAAATCCTACGACCGAAACTCCGTTTGTTTGGATAACAGCAAGCATCTCGGGGTTACTTAGCCTTTTTGCTATACAAGTATTTGTTTTCCACGAAGTAGCATATCCTCTCTATCTTTTCATATACGACTCTATTGTTTTGCTATTAGTACTGAAGATTATCAAAAGAAGGTCAGATTTGGCAGAGTAGAATCTGAAGACCACTTCGTTTATAATACAAATATGAAAAGCAAGAGATTGGTTTGGGGGGTAGGGGCAATAATAGTCATAGGACTTGTTGTTTGGCTCATTGTGACTCCGGCCAAGGCTGGGAAGCTCGATACCTTCGCCACTTGTCTTAGAGATAGTGGGACCAAGTTCTACGGGGCTTTTTGGTGCCCACACTGCCAGAAGCAGAAGGCCATGTTTGGAAAATCAGCAGGACTCCTTCCTTATATAGAGTGTTCTACACCGAACGGGCAAGGAACACTTCAAGTTTGTAAAGATGCAAAGATTGAAGGATATCCAACATGGGTTTTCCCAGACACCTCGAGACTTTCGGGCGAAATAGAACTAAAGACTCTAGCTGAAAAAACTTCTTGTGAACTTCCACCCACAACGCCATAGCTAATAAATTATGCTGACTCTTATTCCTGTTCTTACCCTTGCTTCACACGTTATCTTTGTTGTGGCACTCCTAGCCATAATTTTTAGAAATAGTTGGGGAAAAAGTCTAACGATGTGGCTTGGTAGACACAGCCTTAAACTTAGCTTCGCCGTCTCTCTCGTAGCTGTTATTGGCAGTTTGTTTTACTCAAATGTAATTGGCTTTCCTCCTTGCGAACTTTGTTGGTGGCAAAGAATCTTTCTTTATCCAACACCTATAATCTTTGGCGTAGCTTTACTCAAAAAGAACGCTTCAGCGTTTCTCTACACAACTCCCTTAGCGATGCTCGCTGGTATTGTGGCTATCTACCAAGCCTATGTAAACTTGGGAGGAACTTCTGTTTTACCTTGCACGGCTGTGGGGGGAGAATGCTCTAAGGTTTTCGTGTTAGCTTTTGGCTACATTACCATCCCGATGATGTCTCTAACTATCGTTCTCTACATTCTTCTCATAGCTTGGGCTAAAAAAACTTATGACGACAATAGCCACACATAACAGCACCTATCACGCTGATGATGTCTTTGCTGTAGCTACCATCCTTTTAATTGAACCAGAAGCAAGGGTAATCAGAACTAGAGACAAAGATTTAATTAGCCCTGCGGATTATGTGGTAGATGTGGGCATGGAGTATGAACCAGAAAAAAATAGATTTGATCATCATCAGCTCGGTGGGGCGGGAAAAAGAGAAAATGGAATTCAATACGCATCGGCCGGTTTAGTTTGGAGGAAGTTCGGAGAAATATTAGCGGGAGGAAAGAGAGAGGCAGAGATAATTGACCGTATCTTTATGGAACCACTCGATGCACACGACAACGGTATGCCTATCGCCGAGTATCGTTACGAAGGAATTAGAGATTACTCTATTGTAGATTTTTTCTATTCGTACTTATCTAAACCAAATGATTCGGAAGAAAATCTATACAAAATTTTCATGAACGTTGTTGGTGTAGCCAAGGAACTACTAGTTAGGGAAATAAATAGAGCCAAAGAGACTGTACTTAGCGAAGTGGCTGTTGAAGAAATTTATGAGGCCACCAAAGATAAGAGAGTCATAATTTTAGAAAAGGAACATAACTGGTATTCTACTTTGATGCAAAAACCAGAGCCTGTGTATGTCATTTATCCAAGGAATGATGGAGTAAGTTGGGGAGTGAAGTGCGTACCCGCAACGTCGAAAGTTTTTGGAACGAGACGTAAAGATTTGCCGATTGCTTGGGGAGGAAAAACAGACGAAGAGTTGCAGAAAATTACTGGAGTTCCTGACGCCCTGTTTGCCCATCGAGGCCTATTTATGGCTTCAGCTAAGACTAGGGAAGGAGCCATTGCTCTTGCAGAATTAGCCTTAAATGCCTAGATTGGGTAGAGTAGAGGAATAATGTTTATAGATGAAACAAGACTTCACCTAAAGGCTGGTAGAGGCGGAGACGGGGTTGTGCGGTGGCGCCATGAAAAGGGAATAGATAAGGGTGGTCCAGCAGGAGGCAACGGCGGTAGGGGGGGTAATGTTTCTGCCGAGGCCATAAGGGATGTGGGGGTCCTAGCATCTTATAGAGATGTGAAGGCTTTTGCCGCAGAAGATGGTGAGGATGGACAGAAACATAACAAGCAAGGGAAGGAGGGGGAAGGTATTGTTATAAAATTGCCAATTGGTTCTGTTATAACAAATCTAACCACTGGCCATGTTTTTGAACTTAAGAAAGATGGAGAGACAATAAAACTTTTGACAGGAGGTAAGGGAGGTCTAGGCAATGCTTTCTTTAAGTCTTCGATAAACAGAAGTCCAAAACAGACGACAAACGGAGAGGAGGGAGAGGAAGCGGATTTTGACATAGAACTCCAGCTCGTAGTGGACTACGGCATTATTGGACTTCCTAACGCTGGCAAATCTAGTTTACTCAATGCTCTAACTCGAGCCAAATCAAAAGTTGGAGCCTTTCCCTTCACTACTTTAGAGCCTTACTTGGGGGATATGTATGGAGTAATACTTGGAGATATACCAGGACTTATTGAAGGAGCAGCAGAGGGCAAAGGTTTGGGCCATAAATTTCTTAGACACATAAGGCGGACCAAAGGACTTCTCCATGCTGTATCGAGCGAGGAACCGGATCCTGTATCTACATATAGAATTGTTCGAAAGGAACTTCTGCTCTACAATGAAGATATTGCACGGAAGTCGGAAATTGTTCTCCTGACGAAGGTGGATCTTATCTCAGAATCAGTCATGCAGGATAAACTAGAATTATTAAAAAAGTTGAATAAGAATGTCCTACCAGTTTCAATATTAGACGATAAACTTTTGAAAAATCTATCAGACTTTTTGAGCAAACAGATATGAGTGATTACCTACCAACAATTGGTCTCGAAATTCATGCAGAGCTCTCAACGGCGACGAAGATGTTCTGCAATTCCAAGAATGACACTGGGGAGAAGCATCCTAATGTGAACATTTGTCCAGTTTGTATGGGTCACCCTGGGACGTTACCTGTCATAAATAGGGAGGCGGTTAGGCAAGTGCTCCGTGTTGGGGTTGCGTTAGAAGGGAAACTAGGTAGTTACACGGAATTTGATAGAAAAAACTATTTCTATCCGGATATACCGAAAGGCTATCAGACAAGCCAGTATAAGTATCCACTAGTTAGTGGGGGAGAATTGGCTGGGATTAGATTGACTAGAATTCATCTTGAGGAAGACACGGCCAGGTCTACACATGACAAGGGAGACGAAAGCTTGATCGATTTTAACAGGGCAGGAGTACCCCTGATGGAGTTGGTAACAGAGCCGGTTATACACGATGCGGAAACCGCTGTGAGTTTCGCTAAGGAGCTTCAGCTTCTTTTGTGGTATCTCAAATCAAGCGCGGCTAATATGGAGAAAGGGGAAATGAGAGTTGAAGCCAACGTGTCGGTAAGCCCCTCGACAAAGCTCGGGGTAAATAGCCTAGGCACAAAGGTTGAAGTAAAAAATCTGAATTCCTTTAAGGCAGTCGAAAAAGCTATTCGTTATGAAGTTGAAAGGCAAACAGCAACATTAGAGAGGGGGGAGAGTGTAGTTCAAGAGACGAGAGGTTGGGATGAAAATAAGGAGATGACTTTTTCCCAAAGAGCCAAGGAGGAGTCGCATGACTATAGATACTTTCCCGACCCAGATCTACCAAAATTTTTTATATCTGAAATAAAAGAGTTTAACTATGAAAAACTTAAGAGAACATTGCCGGAATTGCCGTGGGAGAAGAGAGAGAGGTATTTGAAAGATTTAGGTCTAACTGAAGAGGTCGCAGAGCTTTACACAAGAGACGCAGAAAGAAGTCAAGCCATAGACGACATTGCAAAATTAACGTCGAATAAAGAAGAGGTAAAACTAGCCTCTAACTACATTGCTACAGATTTTGCGACATCCCAAATTGCCCCCGATAGTATATTAGAAATAATGAGGATGATTATTGAGGAAACTATCTCCTCAACTAGCGCAAAAATAATTTTAAAAGAACTTGAGAATGAAAATGGTAACCCCCGAGAAATTGCAAAACAGAAACAACTAATTCAAAAAAGTAATATAAAAGAACTAGAGATTATTGCAGAAAAGATAATTAAAGAAAATAGTAAAGCCGTTGACGAATATAAATCTGGGAAATTATCATCACTCCAGTTCTTGATAGGCCAGGCGATGAAAGAAAGTAACGGGGGAGCAAACCCAAAAATATTAAAAGAGGTCTTCGAAAAACTTCTTTACTAGTTATTCGTCTAAGTGTTTTATCAGTAACTTTTTAATACGTTTTTCCGCGTTCGATTTATTTGTCCCTCCCTCGATGTCGTCGATCACCCTTTCAAGCGCTGAATGTGTATAAACTCGATAGTTATTCATGGGGTGCCTACGAGCAGGAAACTTACCAGACTTATCCCAGTTCCTCAAAGTCAGTGGAGTTACCCCTAAAATCTCGGCGGCTTCCTTTATAGAAAAATATATTTCTTTCATGGATTGCTATGTAAACATTAATAATCCTATATATATTACCATGTCCTGGAATATTTGATTTATGTATGTATCTAGATGTTGATAAGTGTTTTTTAACCCCAATTTTGACCTTAAAGTTTCTGTCAACTTGTGATACCTTCTAGAATATTTGGAGTGAGTTTTATAGGCTAGCAATAAAGGTTTATTGTCCACAGTTTTTTGGGAAATTTTGTAGGTTTTCCTGCAACTGGGTACTATAATTAATTTATGACAGTTGATCTATTTTTAGAAGGTAAAAGGTTCATCTCGGTTAAACGAGCAAGCCAAGAAACCGGTTATTCACAAGACTATATTGGGCAACTGTCCAGACATGGAAAAATTCCTGCCAAGTTAGTTGGAAGGGCATGGTATGTCGATTTCGATTCAATTCTTTCATATCAAAAAAACATATCTAAAAAGGGAACTGGAAAAAGAAATTTTGTAACGAAGGAAGATAAAAATCTTTTAAGTCCAAAAAATGATGACGTGGCTTATGCCAATTTGGTCTACAGGAGCGAGCAAGCCCCAGTTCTTCCTGTTTTACAGATGAAACGAGTAATTGAACCTGAAGTTAAAAAGCTAAAAGTTCTACACTCGAAATCAAAACTTTTGATTTTTGCATCTGTGGCGGTAACTGTATTTGTATGTGCCAATTCGGCCTTTCAATGGTTGAGTTTTCTAGCACCTCGGCAAGCCGAGGTGCTAAATAACTCGGTCGTGTCCTCTTATATGGCTGTTTTAGATAAATTTGGTGATCTAGAAAGGAGTGTCTGGTCGGCTTTGGCAAGCATAAATCTTGCTCAAGCTCCTGCGCCTGTAGATGAGGGTAGGTTGGGAGTGGTTGCGTTCCCCGATTCTCCTGACACTGGCAAGAAAGTTGAGGAGATAAAAAACACATTTTCTGATGAGGTAAATGTGTATCTAGATGAGGGGGGAGAATCTGGTGTAATTCGCCCAGTATTTCGTCCGGGCGAAAATGCTGATGATTATGCTTTTGTATTAGTGCCAATAAAAAGCAAAAAATGAAAAGTCTCGGCACCTTACTAATTTTAATCTCGGTACTATGTTGGCCATTTTCACTCTTGGCTCAAAGTGTTATGTCATCAAATTTGTATGGAATGCATTCAGACAGCATTAACTTTGCGGGTACTGGAGCTAGCAGCACTTCAGCAAACTACGGAATAGAGTTTACTGCGGGAGAGAATGGTTCTGGATTAAGTAGCGGAACAAATTATGGTGAGGCTCTGGGCTTTCAATATATGTTTATTGATACATCTGTACCGACGGCTCCTTCAACTCTTACAACTCAAATCATCAGTTCAAGCGAAGTTGAACTAAGTTGGAATGCCGGTAGTGACAACTACGGAGTCGAAAGGTATTACATTTATAGGGACAATGTCAGGATAACTGACGTGGCCTCTTTTCCTCGCGATTACAATGACACAGGTCTAACTGCCGAAACTACTTATTTGTACAATGTTTCTGCGGTTGATATAGCGGGGAACGAGAGTCTTCGCACAGCGACAAGTACGGTTACTACCCCTGTGGCGCCAGCGACAAGTTCATCATCTGGGACTCCAAGTGGAACTCGAAACGTTATTATTTCAGATTTTAATATCTCATCGAACGATACTAGTGCTTCGATATCGTTTAAAACAAATCTTCCAAGGAAAGCAGATATATATTGGGGGCGTGATTTGTCTTATGGTGATGGACACCTTTCGTCCCCAGGATTATTTGTGGGCTCTTTGAGTTCCTACTCATTTGTTGCTAAGGGTTTATCTCCACAGACTTTCTACCATATTAAAATTGTATTGACAGACGATTTTGGGAACGAGCGAACTTACGAAAATATTTCTTTCCGTACTCTGGCTGTGGCTTTGTCACAATCTCCGGCCAATGTGAGTAGTTTTAGAGCTGTGTCCAGTCAATCAACCATCGAGCTTTCATGGAAGTTACCATCTGACAAAAGAGTTGTCGGGGTAAAGTTGCTTCGATCTAAAGAATCTTATCCATCAAATTCTACCGATGGCGAGGTGATCTTTGAGAATAGGGACGGTTTTGGTGTTGAAAGTTTCTCTGACAAAACTGTCGTGACGGGCACAGAATACTATTATGCAATCTTCACAGAAGATCTTGCCGGCAATTTGTCGTCCGGAGTTCTAGCGCAGTCAAAGATACTTCTACCCGGAGAGATTGAGCCAATAAATCTTCTGGACAAGCTTCTTCCCGCAGGGAATGTTGACCCTAAAATTGACAGTCTTTCCATTAAGGATTTCTTGTTCATTCAATCTGGAGACAGTATAGATGTTTTGGGTGACAGCGTGGGTATAAGGGGCGATAAGAATTTAACTGTGGCTCTTAAGTATTACCGAGTTCCTCCAGTATTGAAGACTATTGCCGTCACCCTTTTGACTCAGGGAAACAGCCCAGAACGCTTCACCTTTATTCTACGTCCTAATAGAGACAAGACACGTTATGAAGCGACCATTGGAGGACTCGGTGACCCTAAGAATTATGGGCTGCGTGTGGATATAATTGATTTTAAAAACCAAGGGCTTAAGACTCTACGTGGAGTGCTCAAGGTCGAAGGACCAGTTTCCCAACTACCAATAGTTTTTCCAAGTAAAACAATTAAACTTTTAGGTCTTGGCGTATTTGGAGTTCTCATATTAATAATTGCCGGCTACATAATTCGTCGCTCAAAGAGGAAGCTTCCTTTAGTCAACACTACCAGAGTAACTATGAGTGAAGCACAATGACACATGTAAGAAATACATTTATATATGTGTTTATTCTTCTCGCACTGTTTAGCTCTGTACCTCAAAGTGCTCGGGCTGTTATAAATCCAATGATAAATTATCAAGGTCGACTGACGAATGCTTCAGGTATTTCGGTGTCGAATGGAAGTTACAACATCCGCTTTAAACTCTACACGTCGCTATCTGGTGGCTCACCAATTTTCACCGAGGCTCTGACAGGGAGTGATAGAGTCGTAGTTTCCAGCGGGCTCTTCTCGGTCATGGTTGGTTCAACAACTGCCTTGACCTCTATCGACTTCGATCAGACTCTCTACCTTGGAGTTGAAATTGGTGGTACTGACCCGACAACACCAACGTGGGACGGGGAGATGTCCCCGAGGAAAATTATCGGTTCAGTCCCCACAGCGTTTGTAGCCAAAAATCTCAATGGTGGCAACGCCACAACCTCTAATCTCATGGTGACATCTTCCTCTACTTTACAAAGCCTCACCTTTACAACTGCCACGGGGACCTCCGCCACCACCACCAATCTCTTTGCTACCACTGCCAGTACCACCAACTTCT
>ERZ1292625.1030-Hain-H41-01um-R1-1030-length-36671-cov-6_pt1 | contig 20278 bp, 22 predicted proteins | sample MGYA00564400_ERZ1292625 | MGnify/ENA primary metagenome ERZ1292625 (study PRJEB36523, sample SAMEA6512639) | groundwater metagenome | collected 2019-01-08 | study: AquaDiva: Metagenomics assemblies of 32 groundwater samples
ACCCGATTTTCCCACCCCAAAAACCACTTCTTTATGAGGTGGGAATCTCGCCTAAAATTTATATCCAAAAATGGCCTCCTGCTCTTTCGCAATCTAGAGGACTTCATCTCTTTAATTTTACCATTTTTTACCGCCAAAACCCTTTAAAACTGTGGATTAAACTAAAAATACCTACCAAAATATAAGGACGTCGGACGTCCTTATATTATTCGAGCACTACCTCGCGTACGTCTTTCAGTGATAGTTCTTCCAGCCACTCCGCAATACTTCGCTTGTACTGTTCATGGCTATTGAAAAATTTCATCAAGAAATCTCTTTGGGTAACCGACGGAAAATTTTTTTCGCCGGCATAATCTAGGTGACTACTCCAGCGATACGAATTAAGAAATTTCATTGCATTCGTAAAATTGGTTAGTTTCCTGTCTCTCCATTCGGGGGCTATTAAATCAAGAGGGTTGAGATGTATGTAATACGGCAAATGGATAAAGTGCGCCTCATCCTTTACGATAACTTTTTTATATCTTCCACTAAATAACGCGCCGGCTCGATTGTACTTCTCATTGAAATATTTAGCGTATCCGCCATTGAACTTCTTCATAAAAAGCGGTATGCCATTTTCCACCACCTCTGATAGAAGTAGGTGATAATGATTGGGCATTAAACAAAAAGTATGGATTTTTACTAACAATTTCCTTGCCTCTCTTCTAATATAAGGACGTCCGACGTCCTTAGAATTATTCCGAAAAAAATAAGTCAAATTATTGACGGATTCTACGTCGTTAAATTCAAACAAATCATGAATTCCCCTAAGGTAGTCCTCCGTGTCTAGAAATATTTTCCGTTTGTCTACCCCCCTATTTAAAGTATGATAAAACGCCATTTATAATATAAGGACGTCCGACATCCTTATATTATCCTACTATTTTAGCAAACTGAAAACAAACAGAAAAATACAGGAACCTTGTATTTCGACCTGATTAAAGTTAAGGTTAAAATAAGTTTCTATTTAAACCGAAAAATTGCCGGCTGGATAAAAGCGATAAATGAACATTATTGGGGAGCGGTTTGATTTGGTAGCACCTCACTAGCGCCTATCCCACTTATAGCTGCGGGGTCGTCTAACGGTAGGACACGGGACTTTGAATCCCGGTATCTAGGTCCGATTCCTAGCCCCGCAGCTATGTGCGGGAAAGTAGGAAACCTCAGCCGATAGAAAATCCTACCGAGTTTACGAGGTTTGGATTTTCATCGGTCCCGATGCGTTTAGCGAGAGACTACATTAATCTTATGTCCTACTGGCTCTATATTCTTCAATGTAATGACAATAGTCTCTATATAGGCATCACAAACGATTTAAAAAGAAGATTCAGACAGCACAAAAACAAAAAAGGTGGCGGTTACACTCAAGCACATAAAGTTTCCAAGATTGTATATACAGAACAGTTTTTAAATCGCAGCGATGCGCTCAAGCGCGAGGCACAAATTAAAAGTTGGCCTCGAGAAAAGAAACTCAGCTTAATTAAAAGAAACTTTAGTTCGAGCCCAAAGACTCAATCCAAAAATCGTAGTCGAGGTCAGTACTGAAAACATACAATAAATACAGATTGCGTAAATAACGAAAAGCTGAAGATAAACAAAAGCTAAGGAAGCCAAAAAACCTAAAATAGAAAGATAAAAAACGTATTTCAAAAGCTTAGCCCGCCTAGTTTGCATAAAAAGAGCGGTCAAAATAAAAACCGCTAAATAATACAGCGATCCTCCCAAAGCCACTGGCACTCCAAAAATAACCGAGTATTCGCTAGTTGTAACTTTTTCGCAACCGCTCAAAAAAGTACAAGGCGGAATTACACCCCTAAAATGTTCTACTGCTAGATACGTAGCATCTAAAAAACCCAAAAAACTGACAACTAAAAACGCTACTAAAACCCACTTAGAAACTTGGTTCAGTAGCTGAGGCATTAGGATTAGAAACTGGTTCAACGTTTTGGCCCTGAAGCACTAACTTTTTGAAATCATTATAACTAAACGGATTTTCGATTTTCCTTCCATTTAAATAGAAAGTTGGCGTCCCTTGCACCTGCGCTCTCACGCCACTTTGAAAATCATCCTCAATTTTAGTTTTCACCTCCTCCGAATCACGATCCTTTCTAAACTGGTCCATATTTAATCCCAAAGACTGGGCATAGCCCTCAAAAGTTTTCCCGGCATCGCTTTCTTTAGACCAAGTGGCCTGGTTGCTATAAAGCAAATCATACATTTCCCAAAACTTTCCTTGCTTTCCAGCCGCTTCAGCCGACTGGGCGGACAACTGCGCGAACTGGTGAACGTTTCTCAACGGAAAATTTCGATAAACTAAAACAACCTGATCACCGGCTTCGGCAAGCAATTGTTTAACAAACCCATAATAAGCCAAACAAGCCGGGCACTGATAATCTCCATATTCAACTAAAACATTCTTCGCGGCAACATTCCCCTTCTCCCAATCCTTCGGCGAAACAGCGTCAATCAAAAGCGCTCCGGTCTCGTTACCCCCCCCATTCCCACCGAAACTAGCCAATAAAAATATTGACCCAAAAACCAAAACGAAAATCCCAATCCAAATCGCCCATTGATTTATTCCTCCTGTTTTTGCGCCCAAATTTATAGTTTTCATATTACCCACATTATAAACCAATCTCCAAAAAAATGCAACCCCCGAATCCCGGAACTAATTATGGAACTTTCACTTTCAATTAATTCCCTACATTCTACAATTAGTACCGGGGCTAAAATAACTTAATCACGTCTCGCACCGTAACCACTGCCATCAGCGCTAAAAGCAACGCAAATCCCACCCCATTAATAATCGCCTCCGCCTTAACCGGCACCGGCGATCCTTTAATTTTTTCAATCAAAATCATAAAAAATCTCCCTCCATCCAAAGCTGGAAAAGGAATCAAATTTATCACCGCCAAATTTATCGAAATCAGCGCCACCAAATTTATCAAATACGCCAAACCAATTTTCCCGATTTGGTTAGCAATCGAAAAAATTCCCACCGGCCCAGTTATGTCCGCCGAAAGCTTTCCGGAAGAAATTATTCCGGCAATAATCAAATAAAATCCTTTAACCGTCGCCTCGGTTACAAAAACAGTTTGTTTAAATCCTAAAACGATAGCTGAAAAAAAACCTTCTTTATCTGCGCCGGCTGCCTGCAGCCCCACCCCTAAAGCGCCCTCATCCGCCCCCGTCCTCACCCTTGGCACGGCTTTGAAACTTAATTCCTTCCCTTCTCTTAAAACTGTCACCGCAATTTCTTTTCCGCGATTAGTATTAACAAAATTTACAAAAGTCTCTGAATCAACATAACCCTTTACGATATCATTAGTCTTAATTCCCACCGTCTCCGCCGGCGATCCGTTTTGAACCGAAGTAATAATCAGTGCTTTTGGCGTACCAATCATAAGAACCACAGAAAATAAAATCCACCCAAGTATGAAATTAACCGTCACTCCCGCTAAAATAATCACGCTTCGCTTCCACGCCGGCTGAAAAAGAAAAATCCGCTTCTTTTCTTCCACCGTTAAGCTTTGAAGTTTTTCGACATCACCGCCGATCCGGTCATTCTCACCGGCAATTTTCACAAACCCGCCTAAAGGCAAAGCGTTGAAACTGTATTCGGTTTCACCTTTTTTCTTGGCAAAAAGCCTTGGCGGAAATCCAAACCCAAATTCATCCACCTTAAGTTTAAAAATTCTCGCCGCCAAAAAATGCCCCGCCTCGTGTCCAAGTATTAATATCGAAAGTCCAACTATTACTAAAAATATAATCATAGCTATATGAATATACGAGAAAAGTCCCGAAAACGCAACAAGTTCGGTGCTGAAATTCAGATATTTATTTAACCTTAGTCTTACGAATTTCTAGTAATCGGGCAAAAAAAATTACTAAAACCTACCCCGCAAGCTCTGCGAGTTTTTTTCCTACTGCCTCCTCAATTTTCCTATTCGCCTCGTCCACTTGTTTCTGAATTTTCTCTTTTAGTTTAAACTCTTGATCCTCGTTTACTTCGCCCGAATCCTCAGCCGCCTTCGCCTTTTTCATCGCCTCATCCCGCCTCGCCCGCACTTGAATCCGATAATTTTCCGAAATTTTCTTCACCAATTTAGCCAGCTCCTGCTTCCTCTCCTCGGTTAGAACCGGCAGAGATGCTCGAATCACATTTCCATCATTCGAAACCGAAAGTCCAATCTTGGCATCCTCAATCGCTTTCATAATCGCCCCCACGGCATTTTTATCCCAAGCCGTAATTAAAATATCCCTTGGCGGTTGGACCCCCAAAGCTCCTAATTGCTGAATCGTCATCCACTGGTCGTAAACATTCACCTTAATGTTTTCCAAAAACTCCACCGATGGCCGATTGCTTCTAATCATTCCTAACTCTTCTTTAATCCTAGAAAAAATCACGCCAAACTCACTTTCCAACTCCTTTAAAAATTTTTCTATTTCCAACATATCTATTAAAGAATAGCCCAAGAAACGTGTTTTGAAAACATTCGGCTTGCCTGCCGGCAGGCAGGGTTACCTGCCCGCCGTAGTCCCGACATAGGCGGGGCAGTGGGTTCATTAATATAGCTAAAAATCGAGGCGATGTTTTCAAAACTCGTTTCTTAAGGCTTGAAGTTGTAATCTAGGATTAAGTGGAAAAAAAGAAATATTTCTCCTCAACTCCAAAACCCTATGCCATAGCGCAGTGAAGCTATTTCTATTCTTCATCTGTATATCCGTACTTAATCCGTATTCTGTAGCAAATTTAGTATTCCGTAGCAAATTAGCCAACACCATCGCCAGCGCATCCAAAAAATCTGAAATATTAAAATCTCCGCCAGCCGGCGGATGGTCTACAAGATTCTTTAAAAATTCCTTTGAACTGCCTCGGTCAAGTCTTAAAAACTCCCGAGCTAACTTTAAATTTTCAATCAGCTTCTCATCTTGAAACATTCTCAAAGCCAATCCAGGTTGTCCGAAAGATTCTTTAGCCAATCGCTCCGCCTCCACCGCCCCAACTCCATGCCCTTTTACCAACCAATCTTTCACCTCATTAGTCGAAACCGCCGAAAAATAAATCTTCTGCAACCTCGAGTTTAAGGTATCCATTAAAAGTTCCGGATTTTGAACCACCAAAATCAACAAAGCTGACGCTGGAGGTTCCTCTGTAATTTTAAGCAAAGCGTTCTGCGCCTCGTTAGTTAAATATTCCGCTTTATCGATTATCACTGTCCGATACGCGCTCCTGTTCGGCCTCTGGGCCAAAAACTGCTTCACCTTCCGCGCCTCATCCACCCCAATCGAATTATCAATCAAACCAATCGTCAAACAATCCCCCAAAATCCCGGGATTTTTCTCGTCATAAGCAAACTCTCCTCCGCCAGCCGGCGGATTCTCCAAGAAATTAGCGAAACCCAATGCCATTAATCTTTTTCCAACCCCCTCTGGCCCGACAAACAAATACCCATGCGCCAGCCGTTCGCTTTTTGTGAGCGCCTTAAAACTGTTTACCAACAACTTATGTCCAATCATCTACTTTTTATTTAATAGCGTCCTCTTGTATGTATCCAAATGATTTAATATCAATCCCGTTCCCTTCGCCACGCAAAAAAACGGATCCTCGGCCAAGTACGTCTGCACCCCTAAAAATCTTTCAAAAAATTGCGGCAGATAATGAAGCTGGGAACTCCCTCCGGATAAAATAATTCCTTTCTCCATCACATCCGCCACCAACTCCGGCGGTGTTTCGTTAAAAACTTTCTGTACCGCCTTAGCAATCTCAATCAAGTGGCCGTTTAAAGCCTCGGCAATCTCATTACTCGAAAGATTAATATCTCTAGGCAAACCCGAATCCAAATCCCTTCCCCGAATGCCATATTCCATTTTTTCTTTTGTCGGCAACGCCGCCCCAATTTTTATCTTCACATTCTCTGCTGTTTGTTCTCCAATCGCCAATCCATATTTCTTTTTCACGTAATCCGAAATCGCCAGGTCAAATTTATTCCCCGCCACCCTAAGACTAACCCACGAAACGATTCCTCCTAACGCAATGACCGCCACCTCCGAAGTTCCTCCGCCCATATTCACCACCATGCTTCCTGACCGCGCGTTAATCGGAATCCCGGCGCCGAGCGCCGCCAAAACCGGTTCTTTCACGATAAACACACTATGCGCTCCCGCCTCTCGTCCAGCATTTACAACCGCCCGTCTCTCCGTCTGCGTAATTCCCGCCGGCACCGAAATCACCACGTCAGGTTTTAAAATATCAAACCAATTTACTGCCTTTGAAATGAAATATTTAAGCATCACTTTTGTGATGTGATAATCCGCGATCACCCCGTCCTTAAGCGGCCGGTAAGCCACGATTTCCTCCGGCGTCCGCCCGATCATTTCTTTCGCCTCTACCCCCACCGCCAAAACCGAATTTTCCGGTTTAGTTAAAGCCACAATCGTGGGTTCACAGATAATAAACCCCCGCCCTGGCACAAAAACAATCGTATTGGCCGTCCCTAAATCTATACCAATTTTCCGAGTAAACATAAGCTTAATTAGTATGAATAGTTTAATTCTAAAGGCATATTATAGTCAATAAAAAATAGGGCTTGGCGGCACCACTGACACCAAGCCCATCCTGACCGCCCGAACCCATTAGGGTTTGGCCTGTCCTAGGATAACTAGAATACCAAAACCGAACCTAAACCTCAATATCCACAGTTTTTCTTAATCACAAACTTGAAACCGGACGCACGACACTTGATACCCACATATCATATATGATATAATCCTAAATATGACAGAACAACAAAAAATCGGCCACTTCATCACCGAACTTCGCGAACAAGCGGGTTTAACCCAAGAAGATCTCGCTAACGCCTTAAGCACCTCGCAGAGCGCCGTGGCTCGCATGGAATCAGGTGAACAAAATTTCTCCACCGAAATGCTTTCAAAAATCAGTCGGGTTTTGAATCGCGAAATTATCACACTCGCCAGCGGCGCCATCAACTTCCAAATCGAAGGCGGCCACAAGCTCTCTGGCATTATCGAAACCAACACTTCCAAAAATTCCGCCGTCGCCCTCCTCTCCGCCTCGCTACTTAATCGCGGCAAAATCACCCTCAAAGGGATGCCAAAAATCGAAGAAGTCTTTCGCATTATTGAAGTTTTGGAAAGTTTAGGTGTGAGCGCCAAATGGGACAGCAATAATCTAGAAATTACTCCACCTAAAGAAATCAGCCTGGAAAAAATTAACTCCGAATCCGCTAACAAAACCCGCAGTGTTTTAATGCTTCTGGGACCGTTATCTCATTTACTTCCAAAATTTACCCTCCCCCACGCCGGCGGCTGCAAGCTTGGCCGAAGAAGCGTCCGCCCTCATCTCTACGCCCTTGAAAAATTAGGAATGAAAATTAAAACCACTAAAACCACCTACGAAGTTGAAATTAAGAAACTCCGCCCCGCCGAAATCGTTCTCTATGAATCCGGCGACACCGTCACCGAAAATGTTTTAATGGCCGCCGCTCGCATCCCCGGCAAAACCACTATCAAGTTCGCCTCAGCTAATTACCAAGTCCAAGACCTCTGCCGTTTCTTGGAAATTCTAGGTGTGAAAATCGAAGGCATCGGCACCACCACTCTCGCCGTCCATGGCGTAAGCGAAATCAACCAAGATGTTGTTTTCTACCCCAGCGAAGACCCAATCGAATCTATGCTATTTCTTTCGATTGCCGCCACCACTAATTCATCAATTACCATCGAGCGCTGCCCTATCGACTTCCTTGAATTAGAACTTCTCAAACTCGAAAAGATGGGTTTTAAATTTAAGAAATCAAAAGTTTATAAATCCCGAAACGGCCACACCAATTTAGTGGATATTAAAACTTACCCTTCAAAACTCACCGCCCTCGAAGAAAAAATCTACGCCCGTCCTTTCCCCGGGCTCAATATCGACAACCTCCCCTTCTTCGTCCCCATCGCCACACAAGCCAAAGGCCAAACTCTCATCCACGACTGGGTTTATGAAAACCGCGCCATTTATTATATGGAACTTTCGAAACTCGGTGCCGACATCATTCTAGCCGACCCCCACCGTGTTTATATTAACGGCCCAACCGAACTTAAATCCGCCGAAGTTGTCTGCCCTCCCGCCCTCCGCCCCGCCGTGATTATTTTAATCGGTATGTTAACCGCCAAAGGCACTTCCATTTTAAGAAATGTTTACTCCATCAATCGCGGCTACGAAGACTTAGTTAATAGGTTAAACAAGTTGGGTGCCAAAATTAAGATTCTAAAGGGCATATAATTCCAGTTGACTAGTTTTTCCAGATAAACTATAAAAGAAGTAGCAGACAACGGCATGGCAAGATAACAATATTCCTAGGAGGTTGTAATGGCAGGATTAAAACCCGCCAAAGTCACAGGGTTTTTCAAGACCTTGGAGAAATTCGAAGACAGTCGAATCGTCGCGCAATTGAAAGGAAGCGGAATTACCGTCGTTTCTGAAGGCCCGGGAGGTTATCCGGATCACGACGTCTATCATCTGGACGACATACCGAAAACATGGGTCGGATCGCGCCTCGACGGATATGACGGACGAATTCTCGCCTTCTTCTCAAGTCGGAGAAATGACCCGATCTTCGCCGCAGTTAACCCCTTCGCCGTTAAAGTTGCCGGCAAGGAACGCAGAGCGCTGACGTCAACTCTCGCCAAAGCCAAACGCGCACGCGAGAAAATCGAAATTGAGCAAAGAATCAAGAAAACCGCGAAAGCTCGCGCGGCCGAAGCGAGAGGCGAGATGGCCGCAAGCTAAACCCAATACGCCGATCCGCAAGGATCCGCAAAGCCCCGACACACTCGCCGGGGCTTTCTTATCTTCATCCTCCTCTTGTAATAAAATCAAGCTGTCGGTATAGAGATAATTTTATATTTGAAATCATAAGCGTAGGCGAGTCAAAAATTATCGAGCGAAACAAAAATTTTTAAGCTACTAAATTGAATGGTCGGAGGGTTGAGTTGGGCTACAACCAGACGGGAATCGTTCAATTTATCTTAAAAATTGAGTTGAGTGAATATAATTTTACAAGCCGTAGCGGGTTGAAAAGATAAAATTATCTCTAAACCAGCTTATCAGTCAAATATTCCTTCAATTTATCAATTTTTATCCTTTCCTGTTTCCCTGTATCCCTATCTCGCACCGTAACGTCTCCGCCAGCCGGCGGATTCTCTAACGAATCAAAATCAATCGTAATACAAAACGGAGTCCCAATCTCATCTTGACTGAAATATCTTTTACCTATATTTCCTCTATCATCCCACGCCACCAAAAAATCCTTTTTAAGATCCAAATAAATCGATCTGGCAAAATTCCAAAGCGCTGGCTTATTCGCCAAAAGCGGGAAAACCGCTGCCTTGTAAGGTGCTAGTTGCGGTTTCAATTTCAAAATCACGTGGTCTCCGGTATCGTAATAAGCATCAAGCAAAACCGCCAAAACCGTCCGGTCAACTCCCAAAGACGGTTCTATCACGTGCGGCCAAAATTCTTCACCTTTGGTGGTTGGCAAATCAGGGTCTCTGTATTTTAAATTAATACCCGACGCTTTCTCGTGGTTCTTCAAATCAAAATCAGTTCGGTAAGCTAATCCATAAAGTTCCTTTTGCCCAAACGGAAAGTCATATTCAAAATCGAGCGTCTTCTTGGAATAATGAGAAAGTTCGCGCTCAGGATGCTCAAACTCGTGGATTTTTTTAAGATCGAGGCCTAAATCATTTATCCAATCCAAAATTGCCTTTCGCCACATCTCAAAAGATGTTTCCCAATCTTTCTCGCGGATAAAATATTCAATCTCCATTTGCTCAAACTCTCGCGTCCTAAAAATAAAATTTCCTGGAGTAATCTCATTTCTAAAAGCTTTTCCAACCTGCGCCACCCCAAACGGCAACTTCATTCGCGTCGTACCCAGTATATTTTTAAAATTCACAAAAATTGCCTGCGCTGTCTCCGGCCTAAAATACGCCTCACTGGATTTGCTCTCCGCCGAACCGATGAACGTCTTAAACATCAGATTAAATTGCTGCGGCACAGCAAATTTATTTTTCGCTCCGCAACTCGGGCATTCTTTCAGCGCCGCTTGAACCACCGCTTCTCGCTCAGATGATTTCACATTTTCAAGCTTCTTTGCCAAATCCCACCAAACTTCGTCACTCCAAGATTCGTTAACTCTAAATCTCTCGTGGCATTGTTTGCACTCCACTAGCGGATCCGAAAATTCTTTCAAATGCCCGCTCGCTTCCCAAACTTTCGTGTTCATTAAAAGCGACGCGTCCAAACCTACCATATCATCTCTTTGCTGGACAAACTTCTTCCACCAAAGATTTTTAATATTATTTTTAAGCTCCACGCCGAGCGGCCCATAATCCCAAGAGTTGGATAGTCCCCCGTAAATTTCAGATCCCGGAAAAACAAAACCCCGCCTCTTGGCGAGGCTGACCAACTTTTCCATTAAATTATCCACCCTTACTTTAGTCATAAAACATATAACTTATAACGAAAATCTATTGAAGAAATTTAACCTTTAAGAGCATTCGGGCTGGCGGTGGGATCATTAATGTATCTTAGAAATAAAGGCGATGCTCGCGAAAGTTAAATTTCTTCACGGTTGCACTACTTTTGGCGAACTTGCCACCGTTGAATCGTCCGGCAAATTTGTATCTACTTTATCATCTCCTCCGTTTAAAGTCACCCCTGTAAAATCATCATTGGCTTTTATAACAGTTGCCCCTAAAATATCCACCGTCTGACCAACCTGTCCAGAATTTGGAGTAACACCAATTTGGAAAACCGTCTCAATCGGTTCCCCAATCACCCCCCTTGTTGCCATAATCTTATCGATTTTCCAAACTACTTTATTCAAAGCAGAATCAAAAGTCGGGTCGCTTACATTTTGGCTAGTTTTCACCCTACCCGTCCACTGCGCCCCTGCCGGCAACACCGCCGAAACCTCCGAGCTCGCCACGTCAGTCGCAAAATTCCGAACAATCCAGTGAACCGTGTACTGCGTCAGCTGATTAACTTGCGGAGGAAAATTCCCGCTATTTAAAATCCCCGAAACGGCATCTCTAAAATAAGCCCTAGCTTCAACTCCAATCTTTCCCGCCAATTTGGTTTCGATATTCGCCACCGAAACAAATGTTTGGGAAGATTCTGCTTTAGTCGGGGATGAAATCTCCGCCTGCAATTTCAAAGTATAATTCTTGTCACTTATACGCTTAATTAAAAAACTATCTTTCACCTTTATCTCTAATTCCACCTGTCCCTCGCTCCCGGGAGCAAGACTAGCCAAAGCCGGCACGTTGTCCGAAGTCCAATAAACAGTCCTATCCCCGAAGTTAAATGATCCGTCGGAATGAATAGACCCAAAATCATACATCTCCCCCACTAGCTTCGCTTTAATTGTCACATTCTGAAGGCTAATCGAAGCATTGTTCTTATAAACCAAAGAGTAGGTAAGTTTATCCCCTAAATGAGCCACATAATCACTGGCTTGATTTACCAACACTGAAAGAGAAAGTGGCGCCTCGGATATCGGAACTGTCACTTTCTGTTCGCTCACTAAATAATTCTCACCCGATAAATCCGTATTTAACGACGCGCGGATATCAAAACTTGAATTCTGCGGTCCAATCACGCTTCCGTTTACGTCCACTTCCCTCTCCTCTCCTTTCAATAGACTCGGTACTTTCCACACATTATTGCCTTGATCTGGATCCACGCTACTTTTTACAAATTGAAAAATCGGCGGATAATCAATCTTTAGCGACAAATTCTTTACATCCTCCCCGCTGTCGTTTGTATATTTCACTTTAAACTGAAAATCCTGCCCGCTCGAAACTTTATCCGGCGCCTCAATAGTTAAACTCACCGATGGCCGGCTGACGCTAATATCACTCTCGCTCTGTATCTCATAAGATACCGTCGCGTCCGGCGCCACGGAATAAACCAGCTTCGCCTTCAGCGTTCTTGTCTCGTCTCCGCCTTGAGTGGCAATTAAATTAAAACTCTCCTTACTTAAACTTCCCGGCCCGACGTCTCCCAAAAATTTTTCTTTCACTCTTTGCCCTTCCGACTCACCAACAAAAGAAACATTATCCGGCAAGGTCAGTGAAAGTCTCGCGTTTTTTAAAACCCCCTCTTTATTATTTGAAAAAGTAACATCAACATTAAAAGGCTTTCCACCCGTCACCTCTTCAATCTTTCCAAACTCCAAACTAACCGCCTGCCCTCCTGGCCCTTTTAAGAAAAAATACGCCGTCAAACCCGAAAGCGCTATGACTAAAATGATAAATATAATAACCGTCTGCTTCATACTCGTATTGCGTGGCTCTAAATTAGATACTTGAATATCATAACGCAATCCATCGCTTCTTAAAAGCGCGCTAAAAAACCTTAATCAATTCTTGATTTCTTTTTTTTCGCTGAAGAGTTCCTACTGTCTTCTTTGAAACGCATTCTTCGCAAATAAAGCCTTGGCCGCGTAAATCGAAATAAGCCGGCTTACCAAGTCGGCAAAACTCGCATGTCGCATGCTCCGGATCCCAACCTAAAATTTTCAAGGCCACCGGCCATGAAAATTTTACTCGTGGTGAGCTTGTCGAATCCAGTCCTGAGCCTGTCGAAGGACTACCTTTAGTCAACATCTCCCAAATCTGGAAATCAAAATCCTGCTCCGGCAAAAGCCGGTCTAAAAAATAAAGATCGGGAGAACTAATTTCCACCTTGCCAAACTTCAACGCGTCTACCACCTGAAAACTTCCATTTCCCACAAGCCGAATTTTAACCAAGCTCCCCGGTTCCAAATGTCCTGAAAGTTTAGACAAAATTTTCCTCGCGCTTTTCGCCTTCGCAAAAAATTTGCCAAAACCTTTGGCATAAACCGAAAACCGGCCGTCCACGTCATTAGCATCTTCCCTATCTAGCACTACTGCTTCGGAAAAATATAACTCATTCATTAGTATTATTATATCAAAAACAAGAACCCGCCGTTCGCTCTTCACTGCTTAGGCGAGTCAAATTTAAGTTTATGGCGGCAAATTCTTTATCCTTCTTCTAGCTTCAATCTGATTTTAGGAGTCTTTCTATTTTTGCTTAGTTTATTTTCCCGACCATCTTTGAAGTTTTGAAATGAAAAGCGCGATAAACCATATGAAGAAAACAGGAATCAACATCGCGATACCCAACAAGGCTCCGCTTTTGATCATGCCGTCTGTTTCTATCTCCAAAAATTTACCACCTTCGTATCCTAAAAGATGATCAACCAATATCATTATTGTTGCGCCCCACAGCATCAAACTTAAAAATCCTAATTTATATTTCTTTTTTAAAAGAAACCATAATAAGGTTGCTGTAAGTGCGGCAATAAATGTTGTTATTAACCACATAAATTTATGTTGTTACAATTTGAATTTTCTTTTTACGTATTTTAGCCGCTTTGTTTGCGACTAAAACCATTACTACCCAAACTGCAACAATCGCAACAGTCATTGCTATACCGATTGTTGCTATTTCTTGTAACATCACAGGGATATCAGCGGGATTTTGCATTGCCGTCAGAAATGGTGGATATAGTACGACTTCCCCATGAGCGATATGTTCAATCGCTAACATCGCAACTCCACCCCAAAGCATTGCGCTTAACCACTCTGGGTGGTATTTTGGTGAAATCTTTTTCCTTATACTTGTTGTAATTATTGCTGCGGTTGCTGGCGCTAAAAAACAAGCCATATTTTTTATTTCCTTTTATTAATAAGTTTTGTAATAATATCTTTCGACCATTTAGATATTATGAAAAAATTTTCTTTTCTCAAAATATTTTTGCCCAGCCCCGCCTATGGCGGGACACTGAATTTTACAACCAATCGCTTCGCTCTTAGGTAAAATTCGTGTGCGCAGGGTGAGAGTTGAACTCACGAGGCCTAAAAGACAACGGATTTACAGTCCGCTCCCGCCCCCTACGGGTCTACCTGCGCAAATTTTTCAACATACTTTCCAATCCGATCCTTAATATCCAAAAGCAATTTTTTATCGATGTATCTAACATGAATCATACCGTGCTCCATTTTCCTTCCGTCTTTCTTAAAATCTTTTCGGATGTAGGGTTTAATGAATTGTCGGGAAGGCACTCCAGTTATTCCGCTCCAAAAATTTATCAGCTTTTGAACATTCTGATCGGCGTAGCAATATAATAGAACTCTAAACTTCCTTTCGTCAACCTCATAAGTCTTTCTCAAGAAATTCAGAAAAACCTTAATCATTTTAGGATCACTATTCGCTAAGTCCACAAAAGTGCTATTGGCACTCTTGTACCCCTCAGCCCAATAAAGCATTACTCCGGCAATTTCCAGTTCTTTCGCCGTAGAAGAAGTATTCCGCCTAACCCTAAATGATGGGACTTTCTGTCTAAATAAATTGTTATTCGCCTCCAAAGCGGTTCTTCGGTTTAGCCCATTTCTTCTCATAGAATAAACCACAGCGTTTAGCGAAACTGCTAATTTATCCGCCACTTGCTTCATGCTAAGCCTGTCTTCATAATAAAGTTTTTTCAAGAAATTAATTCGATTATTCTCTATACTAGCCATATTATAATAATAGCAACTAATTAGTGCGAATCAATCGGAATTATACACAGAACTATAGCAGTAATCACAACTAAAAAACACCCAAGCATTAGCGCCTTAAAGCATCTTCAATTCCAACATTCCATCATTTCGAACAACTCAAGCATCTTTACCCCTCCCTCTCCTCTACAATGTCCGCAAATCCCCCGCCATTAGTCCTATTCTTCCCGCTATGCGGATTAATTTTATTCAAATGGTTTCCTAATATATTATCCATCCTTAAAATAAAAATTCGAATCCTTCTCACCCACTTCACTAGCAAATTACTCATATACAAATCCGCCTTCTCCGGCAATTCCGAGACCAGCCACTTTTCAAAAAGACTTTTCTTCTCCTTTTTCTCTTCCCCTTCTTTAATCCTAGGCAAAGACCGAACCAGCATAAAAAAGATGGTCCCCAAAGAAAGCATCAGAATAAGATTGAGAATAAATTGGATCACGTTATTAAATTATAAACCAACTAAAGTTCGATCCTAAAAAACTTATTCACCTTAATATTCTCTCCTACTTTCGCCACCACTTCCTGAATCAAATTTTTCACCGTCCTGTTCTCGTCTTTAATATATGGCTGTTTCAAAAGTTTTTCCACATCCTCAGGAGCTGAAGCCGCAATCTGCATTGCCAGTTCATGCGCTAATTTTTGGAAAGGATCTGATTTAACCACAAAATCCGTCTCTGCTCTTAACTCCAAAATCGCCCCAATCCGCCCGCCATGCACATAAGCCTGCACTAAACCAGCGCCGGTCTCACGTCCCGCTCTTTTCTCTACCTTAGAAAGTCCTCTCTCCTTAATCAAAGCTAGGGCTTTATCAAAGTCCCCGCCCGCATCTTCAAGGGCTCTTTTCACGTCCATCACTCCGGCCCCGCTTGCTCCTCTTAATTTTTGAACTTCAGATGAACCTATCTTCATCTTATATATTGTAACCTATTTTTCTTTAACTGGAACAGCGTCTTCCGGCGCGTCAGCTACTAAAACCGCCGGAACCTCAGCCCTCCCTTCTTTTATCGCCTGTTCAATTTTCCCTAAAAACCATTCCACGCTTTTCCTCGCTTTGTTATTTCCCACAATAAAATAATCAAGTGGTGCAGGATCGCTATCCACGTTTGCAAATACTACCACAGGAATCTTCAATCGCTTTGCCTCACGGACCGCAGTTGTGTGTAAATTAGAATCAATGATTACTACTAGCTCTGGCAACTTATCCAATTTTTCTATACCACCCAAAAGTTCTTCTAATCTTAACATCTCGCTATCCAGCTTTGATCTTTCTTTTTTTGTGTACTTTTCAAAAGCGCCCGTCGCTAGCCCGCTTCTCAATTTCTTTAAGTATTCAATTCTTTTGGTAATAATCCGATGATTTGTAAGCGTCCCGCCCAGCCACCTGTTTATCACGTAAGGATAGTCAAATTCTTTAGCTATTCTCTCAATCTCTTGAAAAGCGGCCGGCTGAGTCCCGACAAATAAAATCAACCCTTTTCCTTTTGCTTTTTCTTTTATTAACTTTGTTATCTCTTCAAGCTTCTCGAGAGCTTTATTCAAATTCACAATCTCAATTCCCCCTCGATTGGCAAGGACATAAGATTTCATTTTCGGATGAGTGCGGCTCTTTTTGCGTCCGTAAAAAACGCCGGCATCCACCAGTTCCTTTAGGATTTCCTCTGGAAACAATTCCACTGTTTTATTGTCTTCAATCATATTATTTGAACAAAAAACCCAAACACGCTTTGGGCATATAGATTCTAACAGAACAAAATAAAATGTAAAGGGCCCCGCTGAGTGCTCGGGGCCCAAGTTAAGGCCGGGGTGGGATGTCGTTGGGAACGGCTACGCTCGGGAGGGTCAGAAGCGAGCGCAGGTCATCTCCCCGGCCAGATTGTCGTCGTTAGATGTACCGCCCACATAATAACAAGATAATAGTACCTGTCAATCCTACTATAAAATCACCCCTCCCCCTATCATTTCTAGCCCTGAGTCCATTAAAGGACTAGTCCTGAGTGTAGCCGAAGGATCTCCTTTTTTTGAATAAAAAACCGCCGACTGACCAGGCGCCACAAATTTCTGAGGTTCATTGAATTTCATCTTGATGCCGGCCGCCTGATACGTGATACTCGCCCGTGCGAGTGGTTGCCGATATCTCACCCTCGCCCAAACCTCCATTCGCTTATTCGTGCGAATTAGAGAATAGAAATCACGGTTGATAAAATTCACTCCCGTGAGTTCAACCTCCTTCACATATAAATTTTCATCACCCTCCTCCGCCACCGTCACTGTGTTTTCTTTAACGTCTTTAGAAACCACATATAACGGCTTATGGAGTTTAACGCCTTTCTGATGTTTCAAATTCCCAACTCCTTGCCTCTGTCCGATTGTATAAAAATGCGCCCCGTTATGCTCGCCTAACTTCTTTCCGGAAACGTCTAAAACTAATCCCCTCTTCGCCGGCAAATAGTCCATCAAAAATTCGTCTAAATTTACTCTCCCTAGAAAACAAATTCCTTGTGAATCTTTTTTCGCCGCCGTCGAAAGCCCCGCCTTCCTAGCAATCTCCCGCACTTCCGGTTTCACATAATCTCCAATCGGGAATAAGCAGTGTTTCAACTGCTCCTGCTCCAAAGTCCACAGAAAATAACTTTGATCTTTGTTTTTATCTTTCGCCTGAAATAATTTATAAACAATTTTAAATTTAGAATTGTCATTTTGATTTTTGATTTTTGATTTTTGATTTTTTACGTAGTGCCCTGTCGCCACATAATCCGCCCCCATCTTCAGAGCTTTCTCCAAAAAAAATCCAAACTTAATCTCCCGATTGCATTCAATATCAGGATTAGGCGTCACTCCAGCCTTGTACCCTTCTATCATATAAGCCACCACCCTCTGCTTATATTCCTCAATAAAATCCCATTCATAAAAAGGAATCCCAATTTCTCCGGCGACTCTCCTTGCATCCTCGGCATCGCCGTCAGAACAACCATCAACATTAAAACAACGCATAAAAACCCCAGTGACATCATATCCTAGGTTTTTTAAAAGCCATGCGGTGACTGAACTATCTACGCCACCCGACATGCCCACAAAAACCACACCTTTCCTCTTACTATCACCGCTCACCTGCCCGCCATCAAATTCGTCCCGCGAATTTGGGCGGGTTCCAACAAAAACCGAAGCTCGAGGTGATTTTAAATTCTGATTCCGCCCGAGAGCGGAGTCCCGTACCAAAGTCTTCTTTATGGTGCGGGGCTTTTTACCTAGTTTTTCCATAATCGCATCCTATTCTCACTCTTCTCCACCAAAAAATCAATCCAGTGCCACTATAGATTCGCTAAGGGGCAGTTCTATAGGAAAAATCCGCAATTTTAAATACTATCTCGTTTTCAATCTCAAGGAATTTAAAACAACGCTAATACTGCTAAAAGCCATCGCCGCCGCGGCGAAAATCGGATTAAGCAAAATCCCAAAAAAAGGAAAAAGAACACCGGCGGCAACCGGAATAAAAGCGGTATTGTAGAAAAACGCCCAAAAAAGATTTTGCTTGATTATTCTCATTGTTCGTTTTGAAAGCTCAATCACTTCGGGGATAAGCATTAAATCCCCTCTCATTAAAGTGATGTTCGCCGACTCCATTGCGATATCCGTGCCTTCACCCATCGCAATCCCGATATTGGCCTGAGTAAGAGCCGGTGCGTCGTTGATGCCGTCTCCCACCATCGCCACAATCCTTCCTTTATCTTGAAGCTCCTTCACCTTCTCGGATTTCTTGTCGGGCAGAACTTCACTCATCACATTATCAATTCCCACTTGTGCCGCGATAGCTCTTGCGGTTCGATCGTTATCTCCGGTAATCATCCAAACGTCTATGTTATTGCTCCTAAGAATTTTTATCGCCTCAATAGATTCTTTTTTCAGCACATCCGCAACGGCCAGCGCGCCGGTGATTTTTTTATCCACCGCAAGAATCATTACGGTTTTGCCCTCGCTCTCAAGTTTTTTAATCTTGTCTTCGTATATAGAAACATTAAGACCAATATCCGCCATTAGCGCTCTATTTCCCAAATACGCCTCGATCTTTTTCGATTGTATCTGCAAAAATCCCCTCAAACCCTTCCCGGAGAGAACCTTAAAATCTTCCAGCTTATACAGCTCGAGTTTTTCCTTGGTCGCCTCATCCATTATCGCCTTATCGAGTGGATGCGAAGATTTCTGATCAAGACTCGCGGCATATTGCAAGATAGCCTGCGCCAAAGGATGCTCCGATCTCTGCTCTAGCGAAGCGGCAAAGTTAAGAATTTTTGACCGCTGTTCATTATCAAAAGCAATAATATCGGTTAATTGAGGCTTCCCTTGGGTAAGTGTGCCGGTTTTATCCAAAATTACGGTGTCAATTTTATTGGCAATCTCTAAAGAAGCGGCGTCTTTAACCAAAATCCCCCGAGACGCGGCATTCCCCGAAGAAACCATAATCGCCATCGGAGTGGCGAGCCCTAGAGCGCAAGGGCAAGCGATTATCAGCACCGCCACAAAATTAATTAGCGCGAAAGTAAAAGCCGGTGCCGGCCCAAAAAAGAACCAAGCCAAAAAAGTTAAAACGGCAATCACCACCACCACGGGAACAAAATATGACGAAACAAGGTCTGCTAAACGCTGAATCGGCGCTTTCGATCCCTGCGCCTCCTCCACCATTTTGATAATTTGCGAAAGAACAGTGTCCTTGCCGATTTTCGTAGCTCGGAAAGTAAAAGTTCCGAATTTATTCACGGTGCTCCCGATCACCATACTATCAACTTTTTTGTGAACCGGCATTGATTCTCCCGTCACCATCGACTCGTCAATCTCCGAATCGCCATCGGTTATTTTCCCATCAACGGGGATTTTCTCGCCGGGACGGACTACTATTAAATATCCGACCTCAACTTCCGAAATCGGAATTTCAACTTCTTTTCCGTCCCTTAAAATTTTTGCCGTCTTTGGCTGTAACCCTATAAGTTTTTTTATGGCTTCGGATGCCCGTCCCTTCATTAAAATCTCAAAATATTTTCCGAGTAAAATCAAAGTGATAATGATCGCCGAAGTATCGAAATAAATCGCGGGACCAGCTCCTCCTTCGCTGAAAAAACTCGGAAAAATCGTTACCGCCGCGCTGTAAAAATACGCCGCTAAAGTGCCGATAGCAATCAGCGTGTTCATGTCGGCGCTGCGGTATTTAATCAGAAGCTTAAGCCCGCTATAAAATTGCCGCCCGACCCAAAACTGCACCGGCGTGGCTAAAATAAAAAGCATCCAAAAATTTGTCAGAATTTTTGGAATGAAAGGAAACCATTCCGGAAAACTGCCGAAAAATATAAAAACCGAAAGAACACCCCCAACGGCAATTTTTGTTTTAAGCGCGCGCGTTTGCTTCTCACGCTCTATTTTCTCTTTGTCTAAAATCTCTTCCGCCTCCCCTTCCTCTTTGATTGGTTTGTAACCGGCATCGGTAATTACCTTAAAAATCGCATCCACGCTTATAAGCGACGGATTAAAAACTACCTTCGCCCGCTGATTGGCGAAATCAAGGATTATGCGCACGTCGGCGAATTATCAGGATTTC